>JGI24708J26588_10000024_pt1 | contig 100557 bp, 81 predicted proteins | sample BioPla1DNA2_FD_26588 | JGI IMG/M metagenome (IMG submission 26588) | reverse complement strand
CTCCTTTTCGTTGTTGTTGTGGACTAACAAATTTTACAAGAAAAGGACCTCTTTTTCCAATTCCGTGTTACATGCGGTTACACATAATATTGTACGCTATGATTAAAAAATCATTTCCAAAACCGGCATTTATATAATATGTTAGAAGGCACTACTTTTCGCGGTTTATTCTATATGCTATGGTCAAACAAATACAAAGCTAAAACAGCGGATTCTAATAAGATATTCAAAAGCAGAAAATCCAATTACTAAAAACAAGCACACTTTCTAAGAAAAGTTGCTAACTTAAATATACGCTGTCCAAAAAAAAAGCCCCGGCCTTAAAGGCCAAGGGGCTGTGTTGAGTTAATTATAGTTTATTTACCGGTAGAGAAAACTACTTCCGGGGTGTCCATTTTCACAAGGTTTATCATGCCTTCACGAATTTCCTTGCGGGCGGGAGTATTGGGCCACATACGTACTAAGAATTGGTCGTCGTAAACACGGGTGTTATAAGTTGCGACGTTACGTACGTATAGCAGCACGTTGGTATCGCCGCCAAGGTCTTTTGCTATGCTTATGGGCTGTCCGAACTCATAGCCCTGACCCTCCAGTGCGTCGCCTTCCAATGCTTCCAGAGTGATACTATTCAGGTCGCTGAATATGTTCATGTATTCCTTAGAAACCTTGGTCTTACCTATGCCTTCACGTATCAGTTTGTAGTCAACAATTACCTCATCGCCATTTACCGCTACATTTACTTGGCCGATTATGTACATGTTGCCTGCTACCAGCTCATAGCTCTGTACGCCGTCTTGGCTAAGGTCTATAGGTGTAACAGTGTACCATTTTTCTGTCAAGGCGGGTTCTATGTCGCGCAGATGGATACCGAATGTGCAAGCAGTGTTATCAGGATACCATGTGCCGCGCGGTATTACAGGTTCCACCGGTCTCTTGCTGCCGCCGGTTTCGATATCAGACATATCAATTTCGGATGCCCACTCAGGTACCGCTATGGCAACCCTATCAGCGCCGGTGCCGGAATACCATGTGAAGGTTGCAGCATCGTAGTATGCAGTGCGGCCATCGCCATCATTGTAACTTATCGCAGATACCTTGCCATCGCCATCATAAACCATTGTGTAGTGTTTGTCAGGATGCCAAATTCTTACAAAATTGATATAGCCATCCTCGTCAAAGGAAGTGGTGCGTGTCTCGCCGTCATCGTCAAGCGCAATGGCTGTTTTTACCTTGCCGTCGGCGAAGTACTCGTTCCGCTTACCGTAATCGTCAACCTTAGTATAGAACAGCACATTGCCTGCAGCATCCCTTGTGCAGGAATCGCCATTATCCTCAAAGGTTGTCGTACTTATCAGAGTATCGCCGGCGTATACGCTAACTTTATTGCCTTCTTTTACGCTCACACGTTGCTCACCGTTATCATAGTAAGTAGTTTTGTTGCCTACTATCTCTGTATAAACCTGGCGTCCGGCATCATCAGTATAGTCCCTTCTGTAGTAGGTTTCATTGCCATCCGCGTCGTAAACGGTTTTTTTGCTTTCGGTAGATACTGCTTTGCCGCTGCCGTCATATACGGTATTGGTTTCAGTATATGAGCCGTTCTCATCCTGCATGGTTTTGCTCTTTACAGACTTGCGTACGGGCGTGCCATTGGCATCATAAGTGGTTACCTCTGTGTTAAAGGAACCGTCTGCATTCTTAGTAGTCTGCTCCTTGATAATAACAGCGCCATTTGTGTCATGAGTAACATTGGTTATTTCAATCGCGCCGCTGGCGTCATCGCTGTAGGTTTTTATGGTCTGGCCTGCATCGTTGAATGCTACACTGCTTTCACCTAGGAACTGCTCGGGCGTAAGATTATCCAATTCTTCAAGCGTAGAGCTTGTGGACTCGCCTATTAAATCGCCTGCCGCATTGTGCACCACTGTGTGAAGCACAGTCTTGCCGGTCAGTTCATCGTGTACCTTAGTGGTGGTTTCAACAGACTTCAAGTCGCCAGTCTTCTCGTCATATACCTTGGTTTCGGAAGTATACTCATCATAAAGAACATAGTTGTCAACGCTCTCACGGAAGGTTCGCTGCCAGTGATAGTCTTCCGCTAGTATGCCGTCTGCTGTGGTTTTAGTCTTTAAATGTTCAGTGTAATCCTCAGCAGGGGATGTCCACCAATCAGCCTTATCCAAGTATTCGTTAAGGTAGTAATTATCAAGCAGGTACCTGCCCTCAATTACATATTTTAGTTCGCCTGTAGCGCGGTATATATAATCTGTGTAGTAATTCTGATAATCTAGGTAGCCGTAGTTGTTAACATACATATAGGAAAGGTGAGACATACCCGCTAGGACGCCGCTTGCCTTAACACTCTCCATGTCCTTTGCGTATTCGCCTGTGTTGGCACGGGTGGTTTTGGTAATAGTGGTGGTCATAAGGTTGCCGGTGTACTCACTGTATTGTTCCACGGTTTTGATATTATCATAACGCAGACTATTATTATAATCATAAGGAGCATTTATGGAATGCTGTTTGTCAACATTAGTGGATTTATACAGCAGCATACCCTTGGCATTCCATTCCTCATAGATATGAGTACTGTTTTTCCAGTCGCTGGTATTGCGTGTAGTATTTATAACAGTGCCATCTTCATTATAAGAGGTGGTGTTTGTAACCAAACCGATTACTTCTTCATACGCATTATAAGTAAATTCTTGCTTGTATTCAGATGTTTTGACACCGTCATCATTGTAATTTACTTCCGTAGTAATGTAATTAATACCGTATTTATCTAACTCGCTCTTGTATTCAGATGTTTTAACACCGTCAGCATTGAAATATACATCCGTATAACCAATTTCTTTGCCTTCTTTATCAAACAGTTTCCTCCATTCGCCCCGTTCGGTTAGAACATCCTTGCCATCTACATTTTCAAAGACTTCAGAATCTTTGCCGATATAGTCACCTTTCTTGTTCCTAATCTCAATTGTCTTTGTGGTTTCAGAATACAGCAATTCGCCATTTACATCGTATTCACAATAGGTTTTAATATCACTGCCCTTTGCGTCCGTGTCTTTAATAGTCTTGCGGGTTATTTCTGCAGCAACTTTGCCTGTTTCAGGGTTATACTTACGCTCTACTTCAGTTTTCACTCTGGCTGTGCCATCTATTTCAATGGGCAGGTGAGTAAGTGTCCAGTGGTACAGCAGTTTACCATCAGCATCGGTTATTTTTTCAAAATAGAAATCATTACCTTTATCATCTAAGATACCATATGCGTAGGTTTCAGTGCTCTTAAGCTTGCCGGTAATGTTGTCTAGGCGTTGGATAGTGGTAACTCCATCTACCTCATTCCACTTCTCTACAACTACGCCGGCGGCGTTGGTAACAGTTCTATCAGTAATATCTTTGCCCGCCTTATGGTATTCAACTGCCTCCACAGTTTTGCGAAGCTTGCCAGTATCCTCGGCAAAATATTGGGTTTTAGTGACCATATCGCCTTCCTTATTCGGTTCGGATACTTCTTTCGCAAGCACTGTACCGTCTTGGTTGGTGAGGGTACGCTCAGTTCTCGCTAAAGAGTCATCGTACTCTCCCCTGTGCTCAGCGGAAGCGATTAGTTCGCCTGTTTCCTTGTCGTACAAGCTGCCCTTGTTCATCCAGTCTTCGGTTACTCCACCAAGGTTCTCGTTATCAACTTTCTCCTTACGGGAGCTTACCACTCCTTTACCGTCTGCGCTGGTGAGAACTTTGGTTTCTTTCCAAAGATCACTACGGTATTCACGTGTGGCGGTTTCAACATACTCTACCTCACCGTCGCTGTTAAGGTATTTAATAGTGGATTCGTTAGTTTCACCAATGGGATTTTTATGTTTGTCGTAAATTGTGGTTTTTACGCCGGACTCAGTTATTGTTAGCTTATCTTTGGCGTCGTACCCCTTGGTTTCGTAGGTTGAATCCCAGGTCTCTTTGTCTATGAGCTTCTCACGCACGGAGTAGGACTTTAATTCATAATCCGCATCGTAATTATATACAGTATAGATGTCCTTATCTGTAGTCTTTCCGTAGAAATATTCGTTGTTACTATCTAACTTTCCAGCCTTGTTGTAGTAAGAATATCTGTCAGAAACATCTTCAAAATTATCGGGAATATATTTGCCTACATATGCATCATATACATAATCAAAATTGTATATATATTCACGTTCACGATAAAGATTTCCGTCTTCATAATATGATTTCCAAACATCTGTGTAAATCTTGGCAGCTATGTCGTAAGTATATTGGGATGTACCTCTGAGCTTACCATTTTCGTTATAGTTATTCCACTCAAAATAAACTTTTTCCCATTGTGTAGAGCCTTCTATAACAGCTTCTACTTCTATTTGGAAATAATCATTGTATAATGCTTCCCCATCTTCACGGTAGGACTTCGATAAATATGTTTTGGATTTACCATCTTCAGACACTCTCCATTCTCTGGAATCTGTCCTAACGCCCTTATCGGTGTAATTGGTTACTCGCCGATTATCAGGTTTACCTTGAACCAAGTACTCCAAAAGATAGGCTATAACCCCATCTTCATACTCTGCGTAAGTCTTGACCGTTCCATCGTCCCAATAGGTCTCTTTTGTTGTCTTTACTGCTTGTGTAGTAACAAAGCATGAAAGCAACATAACAATGACCATGGACATTGTTAGCAACTTTTTCATAAAAACCTCCTTCATTGTGTGGGAAACGGTGTAATATACACCTACCCATAATCATTCTGGTGAATTATAGCCTTTAGTTTGTTATTTGTCAAAACTTTATTAAGAAAAACCTTAAAAAAAAGCATTTTCAACTTGAGAACACAAAAATATAGTACCCAAACTGACTTTTTTTACTTATCTCAGTTTAAAGCAGCGCATCGATTGCAGCGAATTTTTTGATTTGGCAAAGCTTGGCGAAGGAAGCATAGTGGCGCTATAGCACCTTAACAAAGCAAAGACAAATCGGAAAAGGCGCGCAAGATAAAGCTGATTTAGGCTGAGAGAAGTATTTATTACTACTATACTTATATAAGCCAACAATTATACATATGTTTTTGGTGTTTTTATCATATAAAGAAAAACCCGGCAACTATTAATACTGCTCATAAAAAACCGATAGCTATTAATACTACCGGGCATTTGTAGGGTTTATTATAATACAAGGCATAGGAAACAGACCTAGTAATATATCCGTATTCAGCGATAAGTGAAGCAATTACCAAACCACGTTTTTCATACTTTTATGCCGGCACAGTCAATTATTATATAGAAATATGCAGTGGCATAAGGCTGCTTATTTAATACTTGTAATTGCTCCTGTGCTTAAAGCCTTATTGCGCTATTTTATAACAAACTCATCATAGCCATCTGCAACCAATCGCTCGTAGGCGCGCCATATCTCATCAGGCACTTCAACAGGCGCTTGGTAAGCTTTTTCCGCATAAACCTTCAAGCGCTGAAGATCACCAACCATTACATTGATTTCCCTTTCCAATGGCGTATCATCGCTTAGATAGTTTTCAAAACTAATTTGTTGCGGCGTAGGAACCCACTGTACTTCTGACCACTGTTTTGCGCCGGTTGCCCAAGCTCTTTTTGCCATATAAGGTTTACATACAATAAGCCCTGTTTTTGGAAATATGTTTAGCTTTGTTAAAAGTTTTTTGCTAAGAGTAAAGTTATCCCCGGTATTTTTTGCCTCAGTCTCCATAATAATATCATTTTCAGGAACACCTAATTCTATACACCTGTTGGCAAAAACAACAGCTTCCGGATTGCTCCACAGCCCATCAGTTATCTTACCAAGCCCCCCGGTGCATACCACAAGTTGTGCATAGCCCTTTTTGTAAAGCTCCGCGGCGTAATCAGCAACCCTAATATCATGGCTTCCAAGGGCAAGTATTATATTCGCTTTAATTGGCACATTATCACATGCGGAATGAAATTCATATAGAGTTTTAGCGTCTTTAAAAATTTCTTTTTCACTTCTCATAAAAATTCTCCTTATCCGGTATGTTAAGTTTTAATATGACCGATAATACCGTAATTATTGAAATACCCATTTTAAAAATAAAAAACAAAAAACAATGGATATTCAATGCCGCCTAACACGCCAAGAATATAAAAGAATCAGTATGTGCTGTCAAGTATTAAACAAACTCTTTGAATGCAGTGCGGAATTTGCCGCTTTTGGTTCGCTGGAGAGGTTTATTTACCAATTCAATCCGTATGGAATTTAGTCCATTGTCCTGAAGAAGCTGGCGGATGCTGGAAAGAATCTTTTGCTCTGTTTCAATCCGGTCATATCCCTGCATAACAGAAATTCTAACTTCTATGGCATCATTAGCCCGCTGGATAACCTGACAGTGATCGTATCCGGGAACAATATATGAACACACACTTAACAAATAGCCTGAAATGCGTACCGTTGTACCGTTGTTATCAAATTCCAGTATGTCTTCCACACGGCCTTCAATTTCGAACCAAGGGGTATTAAGACCGCAGGTGCAATTTTCATCATGCATGATAACACTGTCGGACATATGATATCGAATCACCGGCTGCACCAGACAGGCAAGGTTGGTCATCAGAATACCTTCAGATTTTACGCCGCAGGGCACGGGGTTGTTTTCCCCATCTACAGGTTCCACTATAACCCAATCGCTGTTTACATGCATATGACCGGCCGGGCAGAGCATGGCAACCTCGCCGCCTTCGGTACTGCAGTAATTGTCATTTACCGGACAGCCGAAAACCTCACTGATGAATTTTCTGTTTTCCTCAGGCAGCTTTTCCGCGGAACAACCGATTAACTTCGGATGAATATTAAGCCTTCCCGCCTCCTGTTCAAAGGCAAGGGTATATATCACCGAAGGATAGCAGCCGATGACATCGGGCTGAAACTCATTGAGCTTACGTATCATTTCATCCACAGGCGTAAGCGTTGACAAAAACAGCGTACGGTCCTCAATCCCGCGGGCTTTGTAGCTTCTTCTCACCCGCTCAAATGAAATATAGGAGGAATTTAATACTCCGGGCGCTATTATGGCGCACTGCTTAAGATTCGGCTCTTTCAGTCCCTCCACATCCTTAAGAAGCGGACCGCCAAAATAGCGCTGAGCCATCAAAGCGTCATGAATGGCAATATGCCTGCTATCACGAACTATGCGCAGCGGCTGCGCCGTAGTTCCGGATGTGCTGATTACCTTGTACTTCCCAAGGAAAGGCGTGAACAGGTTCTCGAAATCAGCAACATATTCATCAACTTTTTCGTTGGTGATTTCCGGATCGCAGACCCAGCGATCAAATTGCTGTGTCATCTCTTGTCGGGTGGAAATAGGAATATCCGCAAGGCTATAATTCTCCGGAATATCCGCATATTTTTCTTTTAAGTAAGGAGAATGCTCCCGTGCGTAATCCACAAGGAAATGCAGACGCTGCCGCGCCAAATCCTCAATCTCTTTTCTATCCAGTTGGTCTGCGCCGGCGACCAGAGCAGCCGCGTGTTTTGCGTCAATAAATTCCATATAATTTCCTCCTATGTTTTATGGTTTTGTTATATATCTGTATTAATTCATTGCATTTCAAAGGTCAGAACACAGGTGTTAAACCCCAATTGACGGCTATATTCCATGCGTGAAGCCAGCTTTTTCACCAGCTGGATGCTGTCGGTAATACAGCCGTCATTCTTCTCAGGAATATACTCCAAGGGGTTGAAGGGTCTTCCGTTATCGCGCATAAGGATTGTCACCTGCGCATCAGTCACAAAGACAAGGATATCAATAAAACCTGCGCTGTCCGCATGGGCGTAATGGACGGTTGCGACCGTCATTTCCTCCAATACAAGCGCTAATATTTTCAGCAGGCGGGTGTAAGCGGCCGCTTTCACCTCAAGAGCCATAACCCGCTCAGACAGCCGGACAGCCTCTTCCTTGGTTGCTGCGATGGTAAAATCAAATTTGTGGATATAGTCTTTCCGCTCGCGGATCATCAGCAATCCCTGCACATTTTCTTTCTTTCGGATGCGGCGAGCCAAGAGCAACAGAGTAAGTAGCGTACACGCGCCGGAAGCGGCATAGCATAGCCACAGCAGATTGGCCTGTATTTTGGATAGCAGCACCGCGAAGGGAACCACAAACAGAAAGCCATCCATAACCACAAGGCTTGTGGCAAGACTGCGGCGCTCGGTTGTGTTATAGAAATTTTGAAGCAACAAAATAGCACCTGAAAATGGAATATACAGAGCAAAAAGCCTAAGCGCAGGTTTGAGCAGAGCCAATGTATCCGGCGATGTCATACCAAAGACTATACCTATCAGCTGGGGTGCAATTAGGAGAAAGGCTACCAGCAAGGCAGAGCACACCATCAGCACACGCCGGGCTATTTTCATAGCCTGACGTATACCGAAGAAATCCTTTTCTCCATACAGCGTGCCGACAATGGGCAGCAGGGTGTCCGCAATGCCGCCCTCAAAGATGTGGGCAATCATAAGCACATTGATACATACAGTCATTATGGACATCCCGATTGAACCCAGAGTAGAAACGATAACGGAGTTTATCACCAGAGAGCGCAGCAGGTGGCATACTTGGCTGACGGCCTTGGACATGCCGCTCTTAAGAATATCACGCAGCGTTTTAAGTATGGTTTTCCCGGGACGAACAAAATGGAAACTGCGCTTTTTGTTTGTAAGGTAGGGAATCACAATGACGGAACCGGCAACATAGCCCAATGTGGTAGAAATGCCTGCCCCCCAGATACCGGTGTTAAAAAAACGGATTAGAACATAGTCCAGCAGCAAATTGACTGCATTGGCTATAATCATAATCGCGGCAGAGGCTTTGGGGTTGCCGTCCATACGGATGAACATTGCCATGCCGGAGGAAAACATCATTACAGGCCCCGCAAACAGCAACGGGCGAAGGTAGCTTTCCGTTAAGGCGGCAAGCTGCATATCCCCGCCTGCAAGGCTAGTGCTAAGCGGGCGTAGAAAAACCTGCATCACCACCAGGAAGATACACATCGCGCTAAGTCCTCCACCGATGGACAGTGTGAAGAGCTGGTTAGCCATATGGAAATCGCGTTTACCCAGTGAGATGGATGCACAGGTAAGCCCACCGACGGCAAAAAGCATATAAATAAGGTTGATGCTGAAGATGATTGGACCGGACAGACCAACGGCAGCAAGCGCCCCATCACCTAGAAGATTGCCCACGATGATACCATCCACCACCGAAGCCATGGATATCGCCATGGAGGTCATTACCGTGGGCAGCAGATATTCCCTGAACTTTTGCCGGATGATGTATCCGCTTCGTTCATACATGGCATTTACTCCTTCCCAATTTCAAAATCATGGTCGAAGAAACCGAGACCTTCCATCATTGCAAAGAACCGATCCAGATACGCGTCGGATGTGATAGGCCACTTAAAACCTTGGCGCAGCAGCACCTGAGAGGTATAGCTGTTTATGGACTTGATGGGCATTATGCGCTTGCCGTGCTCGTTGTAGGCGATTAACGAATTGAGATAGCGCGCTTTTTCGGAATCCCGCATAGCCTCGCTAAAGCAGCGCACATATTCTTCAGTTTCACAAGGTTCAATATTCATACCCCGCCTACGCATTACATCTATGGCATCACCTAGGAAGATGTGGTGATCGTTGTAAGGATGGAACACTCTGCATTTTTCGGGCGTTTTCGCAAGCAAAAGCACCGCAACCGCCGTGTAACCAATCGGCGCAAATTCCGTATTCATGCCCATGGCTTCATAGGAAATCTTACCAATGAGGCTGTATGCTTTTAGCCGACCGAGGAAGTTGTTGGTAGCAAAATTTATCTGGAATTCGCCGTCCGTGTCGCGTGCCATCAGATTGCCCACGCGCATGATTTTAACATCCACACCATCAAGCGCAGATTCAAGCACGGCACGCTCCGCTAGGAATTTACTGCGGGCATACTTGTTGGAAAGATCTTGGCCAAAATAGAGCATCCGCTCACTGAGCAACAGCTTTTCATCCGGCTTGCCATTGATGCTCATGCCGGCGATGCTGGTGGTAGACACCTGTACAAAACGGCATTTCTTCTGACAACAGAAATCCAGCGCCATCTTTACGCCGCCGTAGTTAACTTCCTCAATATCCGTACCGGCGGAGAAGTGTTTAACGTTGGCGGCACAGTTGATATAAGTGTCGATAGGCAGCTGAGCAAGTTTTTGATACAGGGAATCATCATTGATACTGCCGTCTATTACCACAATGCGGCTTGAAAACAATTCATCCATCGCATCTAGGAAGGGTTTGCCATTGAACTTTATAATGTCTCCGCCGAAATAGTAGGAAAGCATCGTCTTGAGCCTCTTTTCAGCGCTGAGATTCTTCCTGCTTCGGACGACACAGAAGGCTGTTCCTTTTTCTAGTTGCAGATATGCGCGCAACACATGGATGCCAAGGAAACCGTTGGCGCCGGTAATACACACATTCCCCAGCGCGCGCAGCTTACCACCCTTCAGCGCTTCTATGGTATTTTCCTCAAGCAGCGCATGGATGGGCGCGTAATCGTAATCCGTAATCTCATCCTTCTCAAGCGACTGTTCCGCATTACTGCGTATGGCTGCCAGCTCTCTGGGAGTGGGATTGGCAAATATGTCGCCATAGCTAAGCTGTATACCCTTTTGCGCGGCATCGATTGTTACCTGAGTTACCAGCAGAGAAGTGCCGCCCAAGTCAAAGAAATTGTCAGTCGCCCCCACGCGTTCTAGGTGCAGAATCTCAGCAAAAATATCGCAATAAGTCTGCTCTGTCTCATTGGCGGGAGCTTGGTATTCCTGACGCTGCATCAGCTTGGCGTCCGGGAAGCGTTTGCGGTCAATCTTGCCGTTGGGGGTCATGGGCATTTCATCCAGCTGCAGATAAGCGGTAGGTACCATGTATTTCGTAAGGGTCTTGAGCAGAGCCTCACGCAGTTCCTCCGCGGGCATTTCACGCGTGGCGGTATAATAGGCACATAGATGTTCCTGCCCGTGCAGCTTGCGCACCACAACGGCGCAGGAGCGCACATCGGGTATCGCGTTAATATTATTTTCGATTTCGCCTAATTCAATGCGCAGGCCGCGCAGCTTTATTTGTCCGTCATTTCTGCCTAGAACGATTATTTCGCCATTATCCGTCCACTTGGCAAGATCGCCTGTCTTATACCAGCGCAGCCCATTGTACTCCACAAACCGTTCGGCGGTCATTTCAGGATTGCCAAAGTAGCCCCGCGCAACACCGTAACCTGCAATCCACAGTTCGCCTATAAAGCCTGCAGGCAGGGGCTGGCCATAAATATCCATCACCTGTTCCACAACGCCGCGCAGCGGCGCGCCTATGGTAACAGCTTCGCTGTTTAGCAGTTTTCCATTGGAAGATACCGTGATTTCGGTCGGACCATAGGTATTGATTAGCACCGCATCGGTCACTTCGCGCAGCTTTCTATATAAAGCGGGGGGATAACCCTCGCCACCTGCCATTATGACCCTACACTTTGCCAGTGCCTCCTCCATTGCGGGCAGTTCCATATATTGCAGCATACGCGACGGCGTAGCATTGAAGGCATTTGCGCCTGTGCGCGCAAACAGGGCAGCCAGCTTATCCGGGTTTTTGGCTTCCTCATCGTCAGCCAGCACCAATGTAAGGCCATTCATCAGCGTGGTGAATGCTTCCTTCAGGAACATGTCAAAACTTACCGTGGTAACCGAGCACATGGTGCACCGATTCTCCACCAGCGCATGTACATGGCGATTTTGCTCATCATCCAGTACATAGTTGATTATGCCGCCGTGAGTTAGCATAACGCCCTTGGGCTTTCCGGTGGAACCTGAGGTATAGATGATATAGCAAAGCTGCTCCTGCAGCACAGGCAAATTCGGATTGAGCGTATTTTCGTTCTTTAGTAATTCGTTTATATCAAGACTATTCTTCAAAGTAGAGGGACCGTCAGTCAGAATGAAGCGGGCCTTGCTATCCTCCAGCACATGCTCCACACGCTCCCTCGGGTAGTCCGGGTCTACGGGAATATAGGCGCAGCCTGCCTTGATAATGCCCAGCATGGAAACCAGAATGCGGCTGTCACGCCCCAGCGTAAAGGCAACACGATCCTCACGCTCTACACCCAGAGCAAGCAGGCTGTTTGCCAGCGCATTGGCGCGTTGGTTAAGCTCAGTGAAGCTGAACGACCCATCCGACGCAATCAGAGCAAGAGCATCTGGCGTTTGACCTGCCCACCTCTCAAAGAGCTGGTGCAGTCCGCCGACAGGTTTTGCGGGAAGCTGAGCGCTGAAGGAATTAACTAACGCCAACTGCTCCTTGTTGCAGATAGAAAGGCTGCCGACAGGCGTATCAGCGTTGCGGACCAGCATTCCAACGATGTGAGCTATGCACGATGCCAGCGTGTGCATGGTAGAGGCATTGTAAACAGCATCGTCGTATTCGACTTCCACGATAAAATCCGTATCGTTTTCCTGAACGTTGACAGAAATGGGGAATTTTGCGTTATTAATACCAAGAGGGCGCATGGCGACAGGGGTGTTGTCAATTTTATAGTTAGAAACCACACCGCCTTGATAGGCATACAGCATCTGCGCATTGTAGCCGTAATCCGACGATGCCTGCAGGTAGGAATAGGTCTGATGTGCCAGCACATCATTCATTTCCTGCTGCACGCCATCCATGTAAGCGGCGGCTGTTACAGTCGGGTCAATGCTTATTACCATAGGCAGTGTTTTTACCAGCATACCGAAATTACGCTGCACATGAGCACCCTCACGACCGTTGCTTATGGCAGCGATTCGCACATCTTTAGCGGAGGCAAACCGCCCGGAAACAAGCATCGTTGCAGCAAGGAACAGATTAGAGGCCGTAACGCCCATGCCCTTTATGGCTTGCTCCACGCTGCTTTTGGCGATAGTGGCATACACCGATTGAGGCGCACCCGGGCTATCGCTCTTTTTGTCGGTAGGGAATACGGTGGCGCCTTCTCCATCACCAAGCCGATGATGGAAGAATGCCTTATCCTCTGCCCAAGCGCTGCCATGCGTATTTTCCTGCTCCAGCAGCGCTAGGTCAAAGCTGGTGAAGGTTTCTGCCGCAATATGGGCGCCTTCGTAAGCTGCTGCCAGATCATGCAGGAAAATATCCAAAGAGCCTCCGTCAAAAACTATGTGGTGGAAATCACCCAGTAGCTTCACACCATCGGGCAGCACGCAGATTTCCATGCGGAACAGGGCGCCTTCAAAGAAAGAGAAGGGACGCACGAAACCGGTCTTGTGGATAGCATATTCTTCCGCAGTACAGGTGATAGTCGGTATCTCTACCTGCGCGTCGTCCATGCGAAGCTGTACAGGCTCATTGTTCCTAACTGAAAAGCGGGTCTTAATATAGGGATGTGCCTCAATCACCCGAAGGATGGCGCTGTGCAGTTTTTCCGGCTCCACACCGTCGCCAAAGGATAGCTCAACAGGAATGTTATATACCAGTGTTCCGGGATCCTTCACACATGCGAAATACAAGCCCATCTGGTTCTGCGTCAGCGGATAATAGGTCCGCTTATCGTAGGTCTTTATCTGATAGTCGCCGCTGTCAGCCAGAAGCAGAGCGATTTTTTCGATGGTTTTTTCCCGCATGAGATCAGCAGTGCGCAGGTTTTTACCGGTGTTTTCTGTTATAAGTGCCGTTGCCTTGATTGCAGATAGAGAGTTCAATCCCGCATACATCAGGTCAGTGGTTACGCCGAAATCTTCATGCTTAAGCACAGACACAACCGCATCAAAGATAGCTTTTTCTTCCTCGTTTCTTGGTGCGACAATTTCTTCCGCCTGCAGCTGAATGCGTGGGAGCTCACGGCGATTGACTTTGCCGTTCTGGTTGAGCGGAATACGCTCAATCTGCATGGTGGCGGAGGGCACCATGTAGCTGGGCAGTTCAGCCTCAATGAAAGCGTTCATTGCCTTGATATCCACAGGTGTGTCGGAAACTACATATGCCACCACACGTTTTCCGCCGCCGGCATCATCCTGGGCGATAACAGCAGCATCCTTTATGCCATCAAAAGCTCGGATGCGTCCCTCAATCTCTGTCAGCTCTATGCGGAAACCGCGGATCTTCACCTGAAAGTCACGCCTGCCAACGAAGTCAATCGCACCGTCCGGCAGGAAACGCACCACATCGCCGCTCTTATAAACTCTGGCATACATCGGCTCGTCGGTGAACGGATTGGCAATGAATTTTTCCGCGGTAAGGTCAGGGCGGTTCATATAGCCGTCCGCTACCTGTACGCCGGAGATGTACAGTTCTCCAAGAACACCTACAGGAGCAAGTCTGCCTCGTCCATCCGCCACATAGAGAGCCGTATTGTAGACTGCCTTGCCGATAGGAACACGGTCATACAGCTTATCGACCTTCTGTCTGGTACAGGCAATCGCACATTCCGCGGGACCGTATAGATTAAACAAAGCATATTCCGGCGGCTCCAGCGGCACAAGCGCTTCACCGCCCACCGACAGGGCACGCAGCGTGGGGGCGCGCATGCTTTCGGCAAACTGCCTGCCTAGCTGTGTTGTCATAAATGCAACGGTGATTTTGTTTTCATCAAAATACCTGCGAATGCCCGGCAGATCCAAACGCATTTCCTCAGGCAAAATATGCAGACATGCCCCCTTTAGCAGGGTGGGATACAAATCCAACATGTGCGCATCAAAGCCAAAACTGGCATAGGCAGTAATACTATCGCTTTCGCTGAGCTTGTAGCTGTCAGCATAGAAGTGGAGATAATTCACTATATTGGCGTTGGTAAGCATGACTCCCTTGGGTTTGCCTGTGGTGCCTGAGGTGTATAGCAGTATGAACAGATCCTCGGGACGGGACATATCTTCCGGCGCTTCTACAGCAGGAAGTGTATCTAAGATGGCGCTTTCCACAATGAAGCCGGAATACTCCGGCACACGGTCCAGCAGGTCGCTATCGCAAATCAGCGTCTTCACATTAGCGTCCTGCAGCATATACCGCAGACGGTCGGCAGGGTAGCCGGGATCCAGCGGCAGATAAGCCGCACCGGTTTTCAATACAGCCAGTGCGCCGATAGGCATCATCAAACTTCGGTTTACCATGATGCCAACAACGCTTCCGCGACCTGCGCCCATCTTCTTCAGATGGACAGCCAGACGGTCAGTTACCTTATCCAGCTGACTATAGCTCAATGTCTTCTTTTTGAACACGACCGCAGCGTTGTCGGGGGTTTTGGATGCCTGTTCCTTAAAGAGAGAAATAACAGTTCTGCCACCCCAGCCTTCTACCGTTTTGCCAGGGAAATCACAAAGAATCTGCCGCCTTTGGCTATCAGGCAATTCGGCAAGGTCTGCCAGCATCCGGTTATCGCCGTCGTTACAGCAGCGTTGAAGAGTGATGATGAACTGCTCCATAAAATTCTGCACAATCGTATCGTCATACAGCTGACGGGAATAGGACAGCTTAAACTTGAAATTGGGGCCTTCGTGTATCGCCTCTAGCACCAGATCCATCTGTAGCGCCTGACCCTTGATTGGAATGTACGCTGCCTTTGCACCTTCGATTTCGGGCAGAGGCTGCTCCTGCAGATAGTTAAAAATCACATCAAACACCGGGGAACGGGAAGCGTTGCGCTCCGGCGCCAGCATAGGCACCAACTTTTCAAACGGATAGGTCTGGTTTGCCTGTACACCTCGGATGGTCTGTGCCGTCTTTAGCAAATAGTCCTTAAACGGGATATCCCCAGCGGGCTTCATGCGCACCGGCAGGGTGTTGACAAACATGCCAATCATCTTTTCCTGTTCTTTTAGGGTTCGGCCGCTCATAGCAGTACCCACCACTACATCCTCGCTGCCGCAATACTTAGCTAGGGTCATACCCAGCACGCTCAACAGGAAACCATACTGCGTCATACCAAGACGCCCAGCAGTTTCTTTGATTGGCGCCTTGGGCAGAGTGGCAACAATATCCTCATCTGCTTCCGGCAGCACGGAGGGTCGTTTCACATGGGTAGGCATTTCATTTTCCGGAACGCCGTCGGCAAACATTTCTTTGAAGAAAGCTTCCTGCCTTTGCAGATCGGAATTTTTCGCCTGCCATACAGCGTAATCCTGGTAATCGAAGACTTGCTCCGGCAGAGTCTCCCCACGGTAAAGCCGGAATAACTCGTCTGCAAAGATAGGCCAGCCGGAGCCGTCCATAATGATATGATGGAAGCAGAAATGCAGCGTACGCAGCTTGGGCGCATGTTCAAACACCTCGCAGCGTACCAGCGGCGCTTTCGCTAGATCAAACGGACGGTTCTCCGTTTCTATGATACCCTGTACGTCTTCCCTTGCGCAGCTGCGGCGCGAAATGGAAATGTGCAATTCATCCAGAATGCGGTGTACATATTCTCCTTTTTCCATAGGGTAGATGCTGCGCAGCGCCGTATGGCGCTCAGCCATAGCGTTGAGCGCCTGTTCCAACCTGTCGGCATCAAATTCGCCTTCTATCTCTATGGCAAGGAAATTTATATTATAGGAAGTGGATTCCGGATTCATGCCTTGCTCAACGACCATTTGTCGCTCAGCAAAGGTCAACGGCCAGCAATCGCGTTTTTTCGCTTTGGACAGACTGGCTTTCACCCGTGCAGCTAGCTTCTGCGGTGTGCCAAGTGACAGAATGTCGCTGGCAGAAAGATTCATTCCCTCTAGTTCCGCCTGCACCTTTGCCGCTGAGATGGAATCACCGCCGATAAGGTTGAAATCATCCAGCGTACCAACACGGTCAATGCCAAGCGCACGCTGGAAGGCAGCGCAAATAGCAGCCTCTCGGTCATTTTCAGGAGCCTGATACGCAGAGCGGAACTTTGCCGCGTTCGGCGGCATAATATTCTTGCGGTCTACCTTACCATTGGCATTTACAGGCAGTGCATCCACCTGCTTAAGGAAAGCAGGCATCATATAGGCAGGAAGGAAGCCGCGAATTGCCTTCGTGATGGATTCCGGCGCAAGGGGTTCACTGGCAGTGTACACACAGAATAGGCTGGTTTCCCCATTGGCATTCTCAAAGCCTTTCACTACTGCCTGATCCGCGGGGGTTAGGCGTACAATCGTTGCCTCAATCTCACCGGGCTCCACGCGGAAACCGCGCACTTTTATCATCCAGTCCTTACGCTGCACGTATTCCAGCTGCCCGTCTTCATTGATACGTCCGATGTCATTGGTCTTGAACAGAATTATATCATCCTCGCCTTTAGACCATGGGTTTGGGATAAAGCGTTCCGCAGTCAACTCCGGAAGATTTAAATAACCAAGCGCAACCTGTCCGCTAAGACAGATCTCGCCCTCTTCTCCATCCGGGAGCAGATTGTTTTCGTCATCCAGAATGTATACACGGCTTCCGGCATAGGGTCTGCCAATAGGCGTGATATTGGGATAAGCGCGGTCAATCTGAAAGCTAGTGAGTGGACCGCAAGTTTCGCTGCATCCGTATAAATTATAGATATGAACCTTATCGCTATATATATTAGTTACGCGGTCAGAGCCGATAACCATACTGGAGAGCTGATCCTCCAGCTGCGGCAGTATAATGCGCGCCATTTGCGGAGGGGAAAATACTGAGGTTATGCCATGCTGGCGTATATAATCAACAAGCGCCTGCGCATCCATGCGCAGATTGTCTCCGGCAATATGTATCGTACCGCCCAGCGAAAGAGGCGTGAGGATTTCCAGCGCCACCGCAATAAAGGAAAAGGAGGCAACGGACAGGAAGGTGTCATGCTCCGTGCGGCTTAATGTATTGCCGCGTATAGCCATGGAGAGAGCTCGGTGTGAGTTAACAACACCCTTTGGATTGCCCGTGGAGCCGGAGGTATACACAACTATCGCCGGGTCATCCTTTTGCAGTTCAGGGAATGATACGGGCTGCGGCTCTGCAGGCAGTTGTTCCAACCAATTGAAATCGATTACAACTTTGGAATGGGTATCGCGAATAACAAAATCTATGCGCTCCTGCGGATATCCTTCTTCCATAACACAAATAGCAGCGCCGGATTTCATCACGCCTAAAATTGCGGCAACGGCTTCCCAACAGCGGGGTAATCGAATAACAACAATATCACCGTGCCCAATGCCATTTGCGATTAGGGTATAGGCGATTCGGCTGCTCTCGTTATCCAGCTCAGCATAGCTGATGGATTTCCCTTCAAAAACAAGGGCAGGCTTATAGGCGTATTCCCGAGCTGTACGGGCAAATAAATTTAGAAACATAGAAAATACTCCTTTCAATATATGTATCAGTATTCAACGTTTGCAGGCGCGCAATCGCTCCCAAAAACGAATGGTAATATAGCACAGTGTCCAAACCACTGGCGTCATAAGCAGGCAGAAGGCAGCAGAACATGGGGCGAAGCACATAAGAGAAGCAATCAGCACGTACCAGAAAGGGTGCACGGCGTAATAGGGCGTGGTCTTTCTGCTTAGGTGTACAAGAGCTGCATGAAACGGCTTAATTGCGGTAATTTGATTTCTCAGTGCATAAAGCAGCCCCGACATAAGCAGCACACAACTGCAATTAGCTAATGCGCGTAGGGCGCTAGGATATATGTATCCCTTACTGGAATAAGCATAAAGCGAGTCAAGATTATCATTGAGGCTGAAAGCATACCAGGCATAAGCCGCTACGACAATCACCGCAGGCAAAGTGATGATACCGTAAAGTCTGGTTTTGTTTGTTGTTCTGCGCAGCACCTTGCCAAATCCGACGCCAAACAGCACATAGGGAATATGTGCTAGAAAGCACAGGGATACCGCAGCACGACCGCCTGCGAACATGGTAAGCACATAATCCGCCACAGCATTGCCGGTGGTCTTGCCGTTCATGTACAAATAAGGATTGATAACCATAAACAATAGTGCCAGCGCGAAATACATCCATGTTGGGGTTTTTAGCTGTCGCAGCAGCGCCAGCAGCAGATAGCTGATACCCGCAATAAAGAAAATGTTTATGTACTCAATCATCATGGGCATGCGTTGCCAAACAACCGCCCACATAGTTTCTAGCCCGAACAGACCACGAACCCCTTGCCCTATAACCATGGGAAACACAAAAGCCAGTACATTAGAGAGCAGCTGATAAAGGAGCAGCTTCAGACCATCCCAGACAAGCTGACTGTTTGTACGGCGGGAATATGTGCTGCCCAATCCTAACACAAAGAGGAAAATGGTCGATCCCGTCATAGTCGCAAGGATGTATGTCGTTTTGTATGCAGGCACCAACGTGCCTCCCATTATCTGGAAGGAATGTATTAGAAGGATCATCGGGATGAACAAACCCTTCAAATAATCAAATTCAATCTGTCTTCCGGTATTGATTTCTTTCTCGGTAAACATTCATATATCTCCTGCTTGACTTCATTTCTGTAGCAATTCGCTTCTTGAAAGCAGAATAGGCATCGTTGGTGTGCAGGGATGCTCTGCGGCTGTGCAAATCATATGATTATCCAGTACGAGCCAGTGCAAATACCAGCTCTGACCACCGACGATATTAGATATACCGGCATCCGGACAAATCTCAAAACTCTCCGGCGGCAGATGAAACCCCAATCCCAGCGCTTTCATAATGGATTCCTTGCCCGTCCACAGGCGGAAAAAGGCTTCATCCGTTGCTTGACACCTGAGCCAGTTTTGCTCCACGGTGGTAAAGACTTTCTTTGCAACACTTTGTGAATACGGGGTAATTAACTCAACATCCACACCCACAGGCCGTTCATCTGCAAGCAACACAACCTTGCTGCCGGAATGGGAAAGGTTAAAACAGGGACCCTTCGGCAGAATCGGTTTGCCAAATTGGGATACTGTCATGCGGGAAGCGTCATCCTCTCCAAAGACACTGCGCAGCATGAGTCCGGCGGTCAGACAACGCGCCTGATCCTCCAGCCGATGATACCTATAGACACGATTTTTGCGGCTTTCATCCAATAATTCAATTCCGGGAAGATCAAACAGGTCCCTTATGTCGCTTATGTAGAGTTTCATACACATATTCCCCATAACACTTCCTGCTTCTTTTGGTAATACAAAATACCATCATCTGTAAAATAAGCTTTATAAACAGAGCCGGACAGTGTTTGCGTTACCCTTTACCGATATTTTTTCGAACGGTAAGGATATTCTTGCCTCCTTCGTAACTATAGGTGATGTCATCCATGCTTTTTCTGACTATAAAGAGTCCAAGCCCACCAACGCTGCGTTCTTTAGCAGAAAGACCGGTATCCGGCTCAGCCGCGGTCAGCGGATTGTAAGGAACACCACCGTCGATGAAAGTAATAATTACGCTCAGAGGATTCTCCTGCACCTCAAACCGGACAGTTGCCTCGCCTACCTCTGGATTGTAAGCATATCTGGCGATGTTGCTAAAGATTTCGTCAATGACAATATCTATCTGCGCCTTTGCCTTTACAGGACAGTCCAGTGCCTTCAGTTGCTCATCAACAAATGCTGTCACAACGGGAATGTTTTCTACAGTGGCTGAAACATTCAATTCTTTCATGTGGCTTCCCCCTTGGGCAGCTTGTATTGCAGGGACAACATCGTGATATCGTCAAGTTGGGGAGCTACACCTACAAAAGCGTCAACATCAGCTTTCACCAACAGACACAGAGAGTTTATATCTGCGCTCGTTTCTCTCTCTAGGACTGACCGCAAGCGTCCTTCGCCATATAGGCTGTTATTATTATTGGTTGCTTCGGTAACCCCGTCTGTGTAGAGAAATAGAATATCTCCTTTTGACAACTGGATTGTATAAGAGCGGTAGCGGATGTTTTCCATGCCCGCCAGCACTAGACCGGGGCGGGATTTGACCCGCTCAACGCTGCCGTCCGCGTGCCTTATCAGCGGCGGATTGTGGCCGGCATTGGCATAGGTCACTTCGCCTGTTTTCGTATTCAGATAGCCCATCCAGACCGTAACAAACATTCCCGCATCGTTTCCTTCACAGAGTTTATTGTTAGCTTGGGTCAGAACATCCGACACGCTCATGCCGGACTCGGCATAGCTTTTAAGCAGGGTCTTGGCAGTCATCATAAACATGGCTGCGGGAATACCCTTGCCGGAAACATCGGCTATCAGGAAGGCCAGATGCTCCTCGTCTATAAAATAGAAATCATAGAAGTCACCGCCCACTTCCTTGGCGGTATCCATGCTTGCCCGGATCTCAAATTCCTTTCGATTGGGGAAAGGAGGAAATATGGAAGGCAGCGCGGAATGTTGGATTGCCTTGGCAAGAGCTAGTTCAGCGTCAATCCTTGCCTCGGCATCGGATATGTAACGCTTCAAGGTATCCACCGTGGAGTTGATGTCATTGGACAATGCTGCAAATTCCTCGTATGAACGAACATCCACCACGGTATCTAGCTTCCCTTCAGTAATAGCTGCGAGGGAGTCATTTATTTTCAGGATATTGTTGACCACCAATTTTTTAACAAGTATATAAATCATTATGGACAACACAGCAAAGACAATAATCTGCATGGTAGTGGTTACAGCCACCGCTATATTGCGTGCCTGAGCTACCTCGCTACGGGGTATAACGGCAACTATGGTATAACCCTCCTGAGCTTTATACATACAATAACAGTTTTCACCGTAAACGTCGGCAGTGAATACTTCGCCCTTTGCCATTGCCTTGGTGTCAATATGTAAACCGGTCACATTCAGGTTTTTGCCTTCATTGCCGTTGCGGTCGCTGACGATGTTCCAACTTTCATCTGCGATAATCATGCAGCCGCCCTCGCCAACATGGCGGTTGCGTGTCACTCCCACCACAAACTGATCAATGTCTTCCTTGAATCGTTCAAACCCATAGCCTGCCTGAACAAAACCGCCGCGTTCAAGCAGTACACCGGCATATTTGCGGGAGATGGAATTATCATAGGAGACAGGCTGATACTTCTGTACATATTTATCTTCTCCGCTTAGAAGCACCATGAACTCCGCAGACTGCACACCGCTTGCCATATTATAGTTCAGAAAGTCCGGATAGGTGCTAGCAAAAATGATGCCGTCTGAATTGATGCAGTTAATATCTGTCACGTCATATCGGCGGCACAGTTCATTCAGCAATTCCGGACTTATCTCATCCGTTCCGTTCAGTTCTGCCGCGATTTGGGTAGTCAATTTCAACAGGTTTTCGTCAGAAGCGTCCTTAATGGTATCACGCACGTCATAGATGTTCAGCTCCAGCAGGCGAATCGTATTGTCCTTCGCAAGCCGCGTCTGAAACACCCACAGAAATGCCGTGGTGGCAAGGAAAGCCGTAACGACCAGCAAAAGCAGCCATTTTTGAAAAGAACGGGATATTTTCTTTTTGCTCGTATTCATGGGAACGCTTTCCCTGCAGGTCATTCGATGGTCAGTACGTCAACAAACCCAGTGACCTCGAAGATCTCCATTATGGTTTCGTTCACATTCTTTACCACCATGCTGCCTTGGCGATTCATAACTTTCTGGGCTGCCAGCAGAACACGCAGACCTGCGGAGGACAGGTATTCCAATCCCGCAAGATCCAGCACCAGCTCCTCCACGCCGGAAATGCTCTGTTTCAGTTCTACCTCCAGCTGTGGTGCTGTGATGGTGTCCATACGACCAATCAAAGTGATAGTCAGTTTTGTTCCCTCAGCAATCTTTTCAATCGTCATAATAATCCACCTTATTTCCTTCAGTTGTTTTATTTTATCAGGTATTCAAATACCTATTTGTTAATTTCATCGATAAATACTAAAAAATTTTCCGGTATATGTTGTCAAATGTCAACACATACAATCGTCACTACCGGGCTGATTTTCTTTTCGCAAAGTCCCTCTCACACCTTGGATATTCGTCGCCAAAGTTTTTGTTGTGCTATACTTTATGTCGGTCTAAGCCTTTCGCTTAAGGTCGGGCTCTGCCAATACAATCGGCAGATTGAGTGTGCCTAACAGAATAAAAGCAATTATATAAGCAAGCATTCATTTCATGGGATTTCCTCCTTTTATTGGGTTCAATGTTATTGATTAACACATGCGTTTAATAACGGTTTTTACCGACGCCGAAGATATATCCCTCGGTATTATAGTTATATGATAAGGGAAAAACACATAGAATGGAATACCCATTTTTTAGAAAAAAAGGGTAAATATTTGAAGCTTAAAATCATTATTCAATATAATTGATAAATATTTTTCAAAAAACCATAATAGACAAAAGAAAAACCCGGCAGCTATCATAACTACCGAGCATTTGGCGGAGAAGGAGAGATTTGAACTCTCGCTACGGTCACCCGTACTACTCCCTTAGCAGGGGAGCCCCTTCGGCCACTTGGGTACTTCTCCATTGCTTTGGCGGAGAGAGAGGGATTCGAACCCCCGGTGCCTTGCGACATCACTGGTTTTCAAGACCAGCGCCTTCAACCACTCGGCCATCTCTCCAATGGCTAAAACAGACCGTGAGGCATTATAACAAAGCTTAGCGCCTGTGTCAATTTGTTTTCTGTATAATTTAGGGTTTTTTTACGCAAATAAAATATAGATTGTGGTAATTTGCTTGACAAAAAAGCTTAGTTTCACTATGATATTGTTGTTGTTTTTTAGCAAATCAAAATAGGTAAGGAGGATAGGCTCGTGGGAAAAATTGAACCATTGAAAAAATGGGAAAAGAAAAGACTAGAGCTGCTGCAAGGCGATAAAGAAAAAATCAAGTTGCAGCACGACAAGGGCAAGAAAACCGCACGGGAGAGGATCGTCGCTTTTTTTGATGCCGGTTCCTTTGTGGAACTGGGCGCTCTTAATGAAGAGAGCGGAGTAATCTGCGGCTACGGATTGTCATTTGAAAGACCGGTATATGCGGTCGCTCAGGATATCACCGTAAAAGGCGCAGCGATGTCAAAAAAGCAGGCGGACAAAATTATAAACACCCTTTCCCTTGCGAAAAAGGCAGGTGCGCCTGTGGTTTTCTTCACCGACACGGAAGGATTCAACGTTAAGGAGGATGCGCTTACATTAAAGGCCTTTGGCGAGGTGTTTGCGGCTATATCCAAGCTTTCCGGAATCTGCCCGATTATTACCCTTGTTGCCGGTGAATGCTGTGGCATTGCCGCCCAATTTGCTATGCTTTCCGATATTAGCATTGCAGTTGAGGATGTATCGGTGCTTATGCCCTTTACGCCTGCGGTAATGGTAAAAGCGGGGAATGCCCCCAAAGACGGCAAAGCCCTTGGCGGCGCAAAGGTCGCTGCGGTACAAGGCAGCTGCGCGCTGACCGCAAACGACGAGGACGAAGCGATTGCAAGCCTTAAAAAGCTGCTTGAGCTGCTGCCAAGCTCGGTAGACGGCAAAGCTCCTTTTGCGGACTCTGACGACATCAACCGTCTATTGTCCGCCGATGGGAAAGACGGCTTTAAGCTGGCAAGCGAGCTTGTAGACAATGGCTCCGCAATAGAGCTTTACCCCGAATACGGCGCCGGCGTACACACATTCTTCGCCCGTATAGGCGGCTATAGCTGTGCGCTTGTCGCAAGCGAACCTAGCGTTGATGGCGGCAGGCTGGACAGCAAGTCCTGCAATAAGACCGCGCGTCTATTACGCCTTGCGGCTAAGTACAATTTACCGGTTGTAAGCCTTATCTCATCTGATGGGCTAAATGTACCGGCAGAAGAAGGCCAGGGTGAGCTTATGCTATCCTTCGGCAAGATGATGCGCGCCTATGCTCTAGTAAAAGTACCGAAAATCAACGTTGTATACGGCAACGCAATAGGCGCAAGCTATGTGGCAAGCGTCGCCTGCTCGGGCGCTGATTTAAGCCTAGTATGGCCCAATGCCATGGTTGCAAGCCTTACAAAGGAACTTGCCGTGCATGTGTTTGAAGCCGACAAAATCATCGACGAAGGCAAGGAAGCGCTTGAAGAAGCCTACGCCAAGGCGAATGACGGCATGGCGGTTGCAAAGCTCGGTCTTGCGGATGAGGTTATACACCCCACTGAAACCCGCAAGCATGTAATAGCCGCGCTTGAACTGCTTTATACTAAGCTATAAGGAGGCATTGCAATGAGTGAAAGCGTAGTTATTAATGGCATTACAACAGCCTTTATAGGCTTAACCGTGGTGTTTCTCGGTCTTATACTGCTTATAGGGGTAATATGGCTAATGCGTTTTGCGTCAGGCGAAAAAAAACCCGCCGCAGCCGCTAGCAAGCCTGCTCCAAGCAGCAAGGCAGTCGCTACACCCGTCGCGCCCGCAGCTCCACCCGCTCCTGCTCAACCTGCCGCAGACAGCACTGCGCTGGCTATAGCAATTACCGCCGCGTTATTTGCAGTATTGGCCGGTGAGGAGACTGGTCAGTCGGGCTTTGTAGTAAGGCGTATACGCCGCTATTAAAATATAAAAAACAAAAGGAGAAATTATCATGCGTATTTTCAATATTAAAGTAAACGGAGTTGCCTATCAGGTAGAAATCGAAGAAACCAGCGGCGTTGCGCCCGTTGCGCCCGCACCTGCACCCGCGCCCGTAGCCGCACCCGCGCCTGCGCCCGCTCCTGTAGCCGCACCCGCACCTGCGCCCGCGCCTGCTCCTGCAGCGGCACCCGCTCCAGCACCCGCAGCGCCTGCCGCACCCGCAGCACCCGCAGAAGGCGAGCAGATAGTAGCGCCCATGCCGGGAACCATACTAAGCATAAAAACAAGCGTTGGCGCACAGGTAAAGCATGGCGATGTCCTGCTTGTGCTTGAAGCCATGAAGATGGAGAACGATATCGTCGCCCCCTGTGATGGTACAGTTGCTCAAATAGCAGTCAACAATGGAGATAGCGTAAACAGCGGCGATTTGATGATCGTACTCCAATAGTTGGAGGTATAAAATGGATTTATTTAAGCCACTTATAGACTTAGCTAAGGAATCCGGTTTTTCAGGAATTGCGCAAGATCCGCTTTCGCTGGTTATGATAGGCGTTGCCTGCATACTTTTGTACATGGCAATAGTCAAAAAGTATGAACCACTGCTGCTTGTGCCTATAGCCTTTGGAATGCTGCTTGCAAATATTCCCTTTGCCGGACTTATGGACGGAACTCCGGTAGAACTTCTTGAAACTGCCGTGCATAACGGCGTTGTCGGAACGCCTGTTTTGCTAACGCCCGAAACTATGGAGGCTCTTAAAGAAGCCGGAATATCACTTAAAGACTTTACTGAAGGCATGACTGTATACCAGCACAATGCAGGTAATGCAGGTCTTCTACATTACCTGTACCAAGGGGTAAAGCTTGGCATATATCCTCCGCTTATTTTCATGGGCGTTGGCGCTATGACCGACTTTGGTCCGCTGATTGCAAACCCCAAGAGTATGCTCCTTGGCGCAGCGGCTCAGCTTGGTATATTCCTTGCTTATTTCTTGGCGCGCCTGTTAGGCTTTACACCTGCAGAAGCTGCTTCATGCGGCATAATAGGCGGAGCGGACGGTCCCACCGCCATATACCTTACAGGCAAACTTGCCCCTCACCTATTAGGTCCTATTGCAATAGCGGCGTACAGCTATATGGCGCTTGTGCCTGTTATACAGCCCCCCATAATGCGCGCGCTTACCACCAAGGAAGAGCGCTCTATAGTAATGGAACAGCTGCGTGTTGTAACCAAGAGGGAAAAAATAATATTCCCCATAGTGGTTACTGTGGTTGTTTCCTTCCTAGTGCCATCAGCCGCGCCGCTGGTAGGTATGCTTATGCTTGGCAACCTGTTTAGAGAAAGCCTCGTTGTAGACAGGCTAAGCAAAACCGCTCAAAACGAGCTTATGAATATTATAGTTATATTCCTCGGCGTAACCGTAGGCGCAACCGCAAACGCACAAACATTCCTTAGCATTGGAACTATTAAAATAGTTATCCTTGGAGTGCTTGCGTTCAGCTTCGGTACTGCAGGCGGCGTACTTATGGGTAAGCTAATGAACAAGCTTTCCGGCGGAAAGATAAACCCGCTTATAGGCTCTGCCGGCGTGTCAGCCGTACCTATGGCAGCCCGTGTATCTCAGGTTGAGGGTCAGAAAGCGAACCCCTCAAACTTCCTGCTTATGCACGCAATGGGTCCCAACGTTGCCGGTGTAATAGGCTCTGCAATTGCAGCCGGCGTATTGTTAAGCCTATACGGCTAATTGTAAGGAGAATACTCTATGTCTAAAGTTAAAATTACTGATACCATCCTGCGGGATGCCCATCAATCGCAGGCGGCGACCCGTATGCGCCTTGATGAGATGCTTCCCGCCTGCGAGACACTCGATAAAATCGGCTTTTTCTCGCTGGAGTGCTGGGGCGGCGCTACATTCGATAGCTGCCTTCGCTTCCTAAATGAAGACCCTTGGGACAGACTGCGCGCGCTTAGAAAGGCGCTGCCTAACACCAAGCTTCAGATGCTGCTGCGCGGTCAAAATCTGCTTGGTTACAGACACTATGCAGATGATACTGTAGACTATTTCGTTAAAAAATCCATAGAAAACGGAATAGACATCGTGCGCATATTCGACGCGCTGAACGACCTGCGCAATATGGAAGTTGCGGTAAAAGCCACCAAGAAATACGGCGGTACAGCCGAAATCGCCATGAGCTACACCATATCCCCGGTGCATACGGAGGAATACTTCGTAAAACTAGCAAAGCAAATAGTTGATATGGGCGCAGACCTTATCTGCATTAAGGATATGGCAAACCTGCTGCTTCCATACCCCGCATATTCGCTGGTTAAAAAGCTAAAAGAATCAGTTGATTTGCCCATAGTAGTGCATACGCACAACACAACGGGCACCGGCGCCATGACCTACCTTAAGGCAATTGAAGCGGGTGCGGATGTTGTAGACACTGCTCTATCGCCCTTTGGCGGCGGTACGGCGCAGCCCGTAACTGAATCCCTAGTTGCAACGCTAGCCGGCACCGAGTATGATACCGGGCTTGACCTTAACCTGCTATCTGAAGCGGCGGAGATATTCAGACCCGCAGCAGAACGCCTTGAAGAAGAAGGCTGGAGAGATGTAAAGCGCGTGCTCGCAACTAATGTAAACACCCTTCGCTATCAAGTGCCCGGCGGTATGCTGTCCAACCTTATAGGTCAGCTTAACCAAGCCGGCAAGATAGACCAATTCGAAGCCGTGCTTGAAGAAGTACCGCGCGTGCGTGAGGACTTCGGCTACCCGCCCCTTGTAACCCCCACAAGCCAGATTGTAGGCACACAGGCGGTTATGAATGTAATTATGGGCGAAAGGTACAAGTTGATTCCCAACGAAAGCAAGGCGTTGCTCCGTGGTGAATACGGCAGGTTGCCCGCCCCTGTAAACAAGGAAGTTCAAAAGAAAATACTCGGCAATGAAAAGCCCATGACTGACAGACCCGCAGACCATATTGCCCCGCAGCTTGAAGGCTTCCGCAAGGAGATAGCACCCTATATCATCCAGGATGAGGACGTGCTAAGCTACGCTTCATTCCCGCAGGTTGCCAAGAAGTTCTTTGAGGACAGGCAAGCTAGGGTACTCAAGGGCGACCCCGCTGACTACAACCCTGAAAACGAAACTATGGCAATATAATTATTAGGCGGTAGTTTACCGTACTATAAATAACGCAAAACCGGAGAAACACTATACTCTCCGGTTTTTGTATGTTTGCTTATATATAAAACTATACAGCCTTTAGCAAGCTATCTTAGCACCTTGCCTAAAAATGCCTTAGTGCGGGGGTTCTGGGGGTTTGTGAAAATTTCATCAGGGCTGCCCTGCTCCTGCACCTTGCCCTCATCCATGAAAAGCACTCTGCTGGAAACCTCCCTTGCAAAGCCCATCTCATGGGTTACTATTACGCATGTCATGCCGCCCTGCACTAGGGATTTTATAACCGCAAGCACCTCGCCTACCATTTCAGGGTCTAGCGCGCTTGTGGGTTCGTCAAACAGCATAACTTCAGGGTCCATAGCAAGCGCGCGCACTATCGCAAGGCGCTGCTTTTGCCCGCCGGATAGGCGGCGAGGGTGTTCCTCCGCCTTATCTGAAAGCCCTACTCTAGCTAATAGCTCATCCGCGTATTTATCCGCTTCCTGTTGCGTGCGTTTTTTAAGCAGCACGGGCGCTAACGTTATATTCTGTTTAACTGTTAGGTGGGGGAATACATTAAAGTGCTGGAACACCATACCCATTTTCTGTCTGTGCAGGTTTATATCGACATTCTTATCCATGAGGTTTACGCCTTCAAAAATGACGCTTCCGCTTGTGGGTATTTCAAGCAGGTTAAGGCACCTTAAAAATGTAGACTTGCCTGACCCTGAAGGCCCTATTATGGATATAACCTCGCCTTTTTCTATATGCTCGTTTATGCCGTTTAGCACCCTTAGAGAGCCGAAATCCTTGTATAAATCTATTGTTTCAATCACTTGCTTTAAGCCTCCTTTCAAATTTTGAAATAAGCTTGGATAGGCTGAATGTAAGCACAAAATATATTATGCCCACTATTACAAGGGGTTCTATAACAAGGTACATGCTACCGCGCACCGTGGCATATGCCGTCATAAGGTCGCCAACGAAAAAGGTTGAGGCGAGGGATGTTTCCTTAATTACCGTAACAAACTCATTACCAAGCGCCGGCAATATGTTCTTTATTGCCTGAGGCATAACTATGCGCAGCATTGTCTGCCTGCCGTTAAGACCGAGTGTGCGCGCTGCCTCAGCCTGCCCGGGGTCTACCGCCTGTATGCCCGCCCTTACTATCTCGCAAACATACGCGGAGGAGTTAATTACAAGCGCAATGCTTACACAGGCAAATTTGGATAGATTCATAAAAGGCAGCAAATCAGGCAGCATAAAGTAGAATAGATACAGCTGCAATAGTAGCGGGGTGCCGCGTATAACTTCTACATAGCCTACCGCAAATACGCTTACAGCCTTTATACGGCTTCTGCGCATTAGCGCCAAAATGCTTCCGATTATAGTGCCGAAAAAAACTGTAATAAAGCTGAGTAGCAATGTTATGCCTATACCCTCTAGGAATAAGCCCCAGTACTTAGTAAGCGCCCTAGTTATATTGCTTCCGAAATTTGTAAACATCTATTTGCCCTCCTTTCTACTTGACAGCCACTCAGTCTTTTCTATTGCGTGCTCAATCATGTATTCGCTTACAGTAGCACCTTGCATATCAGGTTGAATTAGAACTGCACTTAGCTTAGGTTTTACAGTTTCTAAGCTGCTTCCCATGATTTCAAGGCTTATGGGAATATCAAGGTCTTTTAGAAATTCCATAAGCTCTATCGCTTTGCCGCCGTTTCCTTCCATTACAAGCTGCACTATGCTGCCCCATGCGACGATTTCTCCGTGCAGGTAGTTTGAAATGCCGCTCTCATGTTTAAGCGCATAGTAAAGCGAGTGCGCAAGCGCGCCGTTTAGGGATTCCTTTACAAGTATGCTAACAAGACCGGTGTTTATAATACAGCACTCGCAGGCTAGGCGGTATTCGGGGCTGTCTTTAGCGTTTTTCGCGTCTTCCATAGCTTTAACCCCTATATTTAAAAGGGTATCATAGCCCATTGCTGCTGTATAAAGCCCTAGAACATCCTCATAATTAAGCCCAGAATAATCCCCGGCTTTGTATGCGCTTTCCACATGCTTTGCTATGCTGTCTCCTATGCCTGCCCTTAAGTATTCGGGGGGAGAAGCAGCTAATATGCCAGTATGAATAAATACATGTTCAGGCGGCTCACGCAAAAACAGGAATGGCTCCGCCTTGTCATCGTATACTACGCTAAGCGCAGTTATGGCAGCGCATGTTGCGGGTATAGTAGGCAGGGTAAATACGGGCAGATTAGCATAATAGCCTGCCGCTTTTGCAGCGTCTATAGCCCTGCCGCCGCCCATGCCCAGTATTATATCCGCACCCGAGCTTAGCGCTTCATCGGCAAACTTTTGAGCCTCGCATTTTGTAGGTTCGCCTGTGAATATCTCCACTGAAAGCCATATGCCGGAATTTTGCAGAGCCTCTTCTACATATTTAAGCCCGGCATTTAGCGCGTTTAATCCGCCTATTAAATATGCTTTTTTGCCGTGCTTTGATATTAACTTTGCCAGGTCATTATACGCATATGCGCCTATGGTGTAGGCAGGTAGCGCGGGGGATAAGTGGTTGTTAAGGCTGTCTATATGTTTATTCATAAATCCGCCAACCTTTCAAGACGGCTAATAGCTTCTTTTAAACTCTCCTCACCTCTGGCAAAGTGCAGGCGCATTAGACAATCGCCAGAATTATCAGGGAAAAAGCTTGAACCCGGCACGGCGGCAACGCCTATTTCTCTAGTCATCCACTCGCAAAAGGCAACATCATCAAAGCCTTTGAAGCGTGGAAGGTCAAGATACTGGCTTATATCCGCAAGCACGAAATAGCTGCCCTGTGGTACGGTATGTTTAATGCCTATGTTGCTTAAACCCGATAGGAAAATCTCTCTTTTTTCTGTATAGAGCTGCTGTAACTGTTTATAGTAGCTTTTGTTAAAAAGCAAGCCTGTAAGCGCAGCCTCCTGCAGGGGGGCAGCAGCGCCTACGGTTAGAAAGTCATGCACTTTGCGGGCAGCGTCTACGGCTTCTTCGGGGCCTATTAGGTAGCCTAAACGCCAGCCTGTAATAGAATAGGTTTTTGAAAGCGAGGATACGCTAAGCGTGTTTTCCCACATACCGGGAAGTGAAGACATATATGTATGCACGCTAGGTTCATACACTATATGCTCATATACTTCATCCGTAATTACCCAAGCGTCGTGCTCTTTGGCGAGCTTACCTATTTTTATCAGTTCTTCTTTAGTAAAAACCTTGCCGCAGGGGTTTGAAGGGTTGCACACTACCAGCGCCTTTATGCCATCGGCAAAAGCTTTTTCAAGCGCTTGCCAATCTACATTATATTCGGGCGGCACAAGTGGTATAAATACAGCTTCTGCGCCTGTAATTATTGCGTCTGCATGGTAGTTTTCATAGTATGGAGAAAATATGCCTACCTTATCCCCTGGGTTAAGCACGGACATCATAGCGCATATCATGGCTTCGGTAGCTCCGCAGGTAATTACTATCTCCGTTTCAGGGTCTATATCCCTGTCTATGGCATTGCCTTGTTTTATTGCCAGCGCTTCCCTAAAGGTTTTAGAGCCGAATGTAATTTCATACTGGTGGGGGCCTTCCTGCGCCGCCTTTTTCAGCGCCTGCATTAGCTCTTTAGGCGGGTCAAAATCAGGAAAACCTTGGGATAGGTTTATCGCGCCGTGTTCGTCTGCAATGCGGGTCATACGGCGTATTACGGATTCTGTAAACTTAAATGTTTTATTGCTTATCTGGGGCATAAAATGAATTTCCTTTCCTTAAGCCTAGCATAACCTGCATATTATACCGCATTATTATGCATTACAATAGGTAGTTTAACATAGTTTTGTATAATTGTACAGACTTTTTGTATTTTTATGCTTGACAAGTAGTTTTTTGTGTATTATAATGCACTCCATAATCAGTTAAGGAGGTATCCCCATGAAAAAACTAGTCGCTATTTTAATGACAATAATACTTGTCACCCTATCAATTACAGGTTTTGCAGGCGGAAGACTTGATGCAATCAAAAAAGCCGGAAAGCTGGTAGTAGGCACATCACCGGACTATCCTCCCTACGAATTTCCCGGCCCTGACGGCAAAAATGTAGGCGCGGATATAGAATTTGCGCAATACATAGCCGATGCCCTTGGTGTTGAGCTGGTTGTTGAAGCCTTCACATTTGAAGCGGTGCTTGCCGCCATTGCTGCAGGCAAAATAGATATCGCCCTTGCAGGCCTAGACCCCAAGCCCGAGCGCCGCGCGAGCATGGACTTCACCGACATATACTACACCGAAGCCAACCAGATGATACTTATCCGTAAGGAAGATGCGGACAGCATTAAAACCCTCGCAGATTTTGGCGGCAAAAAAGTTGGCGCCCAGAACGGCACGCTTCAACAGGCATTGGTTGAAGACCAGCTTCCCAACTCTGAGATGGAGCTTATAACACTTATACCCGACGGCGTAATGATGCTGCAAACCAAAAAGATAGATGGTCTTGCGCTTGCAAGCGTAGTTGCCAAGCAGTATACAGAAAACTACCCCGAACTCGTCGTATGTGAAAGCCAGTTTGACTTTGTTTCTGAAGGCATAGCCGCAGCGATACCCCTAGGCGAGCCTGAGTTGCTTGAGTTCCTAAACGAAGTAATAGCGGAGGTAAACGAAAAAGGCATATTCGACGAGTGGATTGACAAAGCCGTACAGATAAACAATGAAATGAACAAATAATTGCTATTGTCACCAGCAATTTAAGGGCGGCATTACTGCCGCCCTTTATGTTAACTGTTCTTATGCTGTGTCGAGTATATTAAGAGGTTATGTGTTTAATATAGTTATCGGCACTGCAAAGAGCAGGAATTTTTATTGTAAAAATCTTATTCTTTATATATCACAAAGAAAATCACCACCCTTTTCTTTTGGTCTGTGAGAACCTATGAATAGAGTGGTGAAACAAAAAATTACTATCCACCCTGATAGTAGAAATCTCACATAAGACCATCATATCCCGCGGGACTTAGACAACTTACTCCGCGCAAGAGGTTTTCACCTCAGGCACTCTGACCGTTAAAAGATATTTAATTACATCTCATTCTAACAAAGGTTCAACTCCCTGTCAAGCTTTTGAGTTTATTGAAGTTACCCACTTTAGTGTAACCAAAAACTCATTAATTTAACGAAAGGGCAAGCGGCTTCGCTCGCCCCTTCGCCGTGCAAGAATAATAGGAGCCGTACATGAATCAATTCTTCTGCTACAACTACAATGGCTACATCAAAAGTGTAAAGCCCCTATGTAAAAAACATTAGAAATCAAGGTAAAGAATGCGTGAAATGTAGCTCTTTTGGCGGCTTACTATCTCTTATCTTCAACCTTTCTAATTACATCAAGTATTGTTCCATCCCTGCTTTCTACAACTGCTACAATCTCGTCCATAAAACGGATTGGGTCAGGCTTTCCGGCGATACGATAAGCCTCATCCCGCAATTCCTCTATTGTCTTTATGGGCAAACCGGAGTTTTTGTAGGTGTCTAAAAGATCTTTACGCAGGGGGTTTATAGCTATGCCGTGGTCTGTAACTATAATATCAACCGCTTCACCGGGCGTGGTAACCGTAAGTACGCTGTCGCATATTGTAGGTATGCGGCTGCGTATAAGGGGTGCGACGATAATTGAGCATTTAGAACCCGCTGAAGTATCCGGGTGTCCGCCGGGCGCGCCGCGGACGATGCCGTCTGAACCCGTTACCACATTAACATTGAAATTGGTATCGACTTCCAGCGCGCCAAGGATAACAAAATCAAGTTTGTTTACAAACGCGCCTTTGTTCATGGGGTTGGCGTATTCTGATGTTGATATTTCCACATGGTTGGGGTTGGTTTTAATATGCTCAATTGCCGCCGAATCAAACACTTGAGCGTCTACGATTTTTCTTACAAAACCTGCGTCCATCAAATCGCACATTACCTGCATAATACCGCCTATCGCAAAACCCATTTGGATATTTTGTTTTTCCATAATCGGCTGCAAGAATCCGGTAACCGCAAGCGCAGCGCCGCCACCTCCCGTTTGGAAGGAAAACCCATCCTTAAAGTACGGGGATTTGGATATTATGCGCGCGCAATACTGCGCCATCATAAGTTCGCGTACATCCTTAGTAACGCGTATTACATTGCTTACAATCTTTTTAGGGTCTCCTATTGCATCTACACAGCATACATAGTCAACATCAACCATAGAAATGCTGGCAGGCACATTTGGGAAAGGCACTAAGCAATCCGTAATTACAACAACCTTGTCGGCGTACATTGAATCAACCTTGGAATAGGATAGTACGCCACAGTCGCTTTTGCCGCCTACGGCTCTGGCGTTGCCGTATTCATCCGCCGTTGGCGCTCCGATAAAGGCAACATCAAGATGTATATCGCCTTCTTCAATCGCTCTAACCCTGCCTCCGTGAGAGCGGATAATTGCGTGTTTCTTAAACCTGCCGTAAGAGATAGCTTCGCCAATTTTACCGCGAACGCCGGAAGATTGTATCCCCGCAACCACACCGCTTTCAACCATAGGCGCAATTGGGTCATGCGCTACTCCCATAGAAGATGCACAGATAGTAATGTCCTTTATTCCCATTTTTTCAACTTCTTCCATTACCATGTTGATAATGTAGTCGCCGTCACGGAAATGATGGTGGAAGCCAAAGTACATACCATCGCGCAGTTCGCATTTTTCTAAAGCTTCTCTAAGTGATTTACATAATTTGCTGCGCCTATTGTCGTTCAGTGAGCGGATTTTAGGTGCGGCTTTTTTATACGAAAGATTATCCCTAAAATTAGAACCTTGAAAGCCCGTTTTACCAAGCTCTTTCAATAGTTCATCGGGTATCTCCCGACCGACCTTGTTAATCATTTTTGGTCCTCCTGTTTTTTATACCATGTTGCCTTTACCCCAGCGTTTTCTTGTGCGTCTTTTCCAATTTGGCTTTGCCTTGCTCAGTCGGCATAGGGTCCACTATGCCTGATTCGCAATGCTTAGCCAAACCGAAAAAACCGCTACAATAAAATCGCTGTTCTAAAAGCAACATAGTATATTAATGCCCTTTTTTGTAATAGTTAATCAAACAACCTTCAGCGATGATTATACGTTCTTTATCGGTAAGCTCATCAAGGGAAAGCGTAAGCTTTTCAGCTTCATCTCCTTTTAGATGATACGCAACAATCTTTTCTTTACCTTCAAGCAATTGTGAGCGAATCGCGGGGATATAGATATAATCGCCTACGCCAAAATACATTTCTTCTTCCGTTGTAAAGGGCAATACTCCCCAGTTAATCAGGTTGGAGCGATAGCGCTTTGTCGCGAACTGCTTACATATATTCGCCCAGCCGCCCAATATCTTCTGGTTTGATGCTGCGTACTCGCGCGCTGAACCATCTCCGGGGCGGTTTGCGTATAGAACGCTGCCTATACACAGTGATTTTTCATCAAAGTCAAGTGAATTTTTTCTTATAGAATCTATGGCTGCCTGCAAATCCGGATTATTTTCCAGCGGATTACCGCCTGATTGCAATGTTTTCTGCCACTCTCTGATTAGTTTGCAACGCCCTACATATTCCGGTACTTTGGCGGATAATGTAAAGTCTGCAATTTTTTCAAAGTTAGACCTGTATGACGCGCTTTCAGCGTTAGGGATTAGTTCATCCGTTGTTGTTACAGGGTCTGTAATGAAAGCAGTGCATTTGAGCAGGAGATTTTCTTTTAATTCCGGTATATCGGGAATGTCGCCTATACCGGGGCCTTTTATTATAACCTCATCAGGATTAGCGTTTTTATAACAATCCAGCACTCTTTCTTCATATATTTTCGCGTTGTATTGGTAATTATATTTTGTATAGTTACCCAGATACTCCGTTGCAGGTGTTAAGTAGCCATCGTTTACCGATGTTGCCGCAATGCTTAACGAATCCATGAGCGCGACGGAAGCCATTTGACCTTTACCCGGTAGAGAACCTTCACGGTTTGAGAAGTTTCTAGTAGTATGCCTTATTGAGAAACCACCGTTAAAGGGGATATCTCCCGCGCCAAAGCAGGGTCCGCAGAACGCGCTGCGCAAGTTAGCGCCGGACTGAAGTATTATCTGCGCTATTTTATGCTCAATAACCTCATAGAGTACTGGCTGGCTAGCCGGATATATATTAAGGTTATAACCTTGGTTGTTTATACCCCTGCCTTTTAGAATATCGGCAGCTTTACTTATGTTTTCAAAAAGCCCGCCTGCGCAGCCCGCAATTACGCCTTGGTCAACCTTAAGCCGTCCGTTATCGATTTTAGACAACAAGTCAACCTTAAGACCGAACTCCTCCATTTGCCGGTTGCACTCTTGCTCCGTTATATGGAGAATATCTTCTAAGTTTTCATTTAACTCTTCAATTGTATAAGCATTGCTCGGGTGGAAAGGCAGCGCAATCATTGGGCGTATATCGTCAAGTTTAATTTCTATAAGTTTATCGTAGTATGCAAGGCTGCCGGGTGTTAAGTGTACATAATCTTCTTTACGACCATGTATTGCAAGCCATTCTTCTACCGCTTCATCCGTTTCCCATATAGAGAACATGGCTGAAGATTCCGTAGTCATAACATCAATTCCATTGCGGAAATCAACGCTTAGGCTTTTTACGCCGGGACCGCAAAACTCTAATGTGCAGTTCTTTACAAAGCCATCCTTAAACACAGCTCCGATTAAAGCTATAGCTACATCCTGCGGTCCAACGCCGGGAACAGGTTTGCCGGAAAGGTACACTAGTACTGTTTTTGGATATGAAATATCATATGTCCTTCCCAGAAGCTGTTTAACAAGTTCTCCGCCACCTTCACCGGTGGCAATCGTGCCTAGGGCTCCATAACGCGTATGGCTGTCCGCGCCAAGTATCATCTTTCCGCCGCCCGCGTATCTTTCACGCATAAACTGATGCATAACGGCAAGGTGGGTCGGAAGATATATTGCGCCGTACTTTTTAGCGGCTCCAATCGCAAAGAGGTGGTCGTCCTCATTGCTGGTTCCGTCGTTATAGCAAAGCGCATTATGGCAGCTTGACAATACAAAGGGGATGGGGAAATCGCCAACGCCGCTTGCTATTGCGGTTTGTAAAACCCCCATGTATGTCATATCCTGTCCTACCAGTGCATCAAACTTTATCTGGAGGTTCTCCATGGAGTTTGATGTATTATGCTTAGACAAAATTCCATAGGCAATAGTATTCTGATGGGCGGACTGTAGCTCTTCCTCTGAAAACCTCTGCATTTCCGGAGTTTTATATTCATCGCCTTTTAGGACCAGTTGCCGCCCATCAATAAGGAATACGCCTTTATCCCACTTTTTCATATTTGCTCTCTTTCAGATGTTCAGTTTTCTGCTTTTTCCTTACGCCAATGAGAAACCAAGGGCGCTACTATAGAGAAAACACTAATAGCAGCAAGCACTATAACGATAGGGCTCTGGAAAATTTCAAAGAAACTATCGTAGCTTTGGTGTATTCGCAATAGTTCGCTGTCTGCATTGCCGCCAAGTAAAATACCCAGTATAAGCGGCATTATTGGGAAATCCGCCTTTCTCATCAAGAGACCTAGAATTCCAAACAGAACCATGAGCCCCATGTCAAATGTAAGATAACGGTTTGAGAAAGAACCTACCAAGGTGAACATGATTACAAAAGGAACGAGATATTTGTTAGGTACTTTTATTATGTAAGTTGCAAAAGCGCAAAGGATTGCAGCGAGCAGAAGCATAACAAACTGTTGAACGAACAATGAAGAGAAGGCCTGATAGATAACATCCTTATGGTCTATAAACAGTTTGGGCCCAGGGCTCCAGCCTTGCAATACCAATGCGCCCAGCAACATTGCTGTAGAGTTTGAGCCGGGAATGCCCAGCACAAACAGCGTAGATAACGCGCCGCCTTCAGAGGCGTTGTTTGCGGTTTCCGCGCCAATTATACCTTCCGGTATACCTGTACCGAACTCTTTATCCTTCATTGCCTGTTTTGATAAATTGTAAGAAAGGACACTTGCAACAGATGCGCCCGCAGCAGGGATAATGCCTACAACAACACCAAGTATTGATGTAAGAACAACCTGTATCGGGTGAAGGAAAACTTCTTTTATTCCGCGCACAATCGCTTTTATTCCTATATTACTAGTATTTGAAACATCTACTGTTTGATTGGAGCTTGCAAGGGTAATAATCTCAGGTAGCGCAAGGAAGCCTATAAGCGCCGGAATCATGGGAACTCCATCCATTAGGGGCACCATTCCGTAAGTTCCTCTTATTGTTCCCGTGCTTGCCATGCCAATGGTTCCCAGCATTACGCCAAAGAGGCCGGCAAAAATACTCTTTAGGGGGTTTTTAGCCAAACTTCCAACAGCTGTAAGACCAAAGAATACAACCATAAACATTTCGCCAGGTCCAAACTTAAGGCTTACATTTGCCATGGTTTCAGTTGCTAGGGTAAGGAAAACACATCCTATAACGCCGCCGCAGAATGACGCTCCAAGAGCAAGCCCTAAGGCGCGCCCGGCTTCACCCCGCCGCGTCATAGGGTAACCGTCAAGCATGGTTACAAGGTTTGCGCTGGAGCCGGGGGTGTTTATAACTATCGCTGTAATAGCGCCGCCAAATAGTCCACCCGTGTATATGGAAAGAAGGAAAACCAGCGCCGTTAATGGCTCCATGTGATAGGTAAACGGCAGCATCAAAGCTATACCAAGGCTTCCTGTAAGACCCGGAAGCGCACCTAGTATTAAGCCGAGTGAAACACCCGCGAACATGTATAGTAAATACATACCGCTAAATATTGTTTTAAAACCCAACAAGAAATATTCCATAATATTCTCCTTTATACTCCAAGTATTCCAGTGGGCAACGGAACATTTAAGCCCACCTTGAATATGAGAAACAATATTACTACTAAGCCAATCGGCATACCTATCAACATGGGTATTCTGCGTTCACCCATGACAAGCAATATAATTACGCAACAGATAAATGTCGTAATAATAAAGCCGAGGAAATCAAGCCCTAAAACATACAATATTAATGTTGCAAATAGCAAAACAGCTTTATTCTCTTTAAGCATTGCAAGAATATCAGAGCTTGTTTTTTCAGACTTGGCGCTGTCTTTAGAATCGGCTTTTTTAGACCATTCTTTCTTGGTTTCTATATAGTCTGTAATACCGTTGATAATATATAAACCCAGCATCATGAAATAAACCATCTGTATCAATCGACGGCTTTTAAGGCTGTAGCCCAGACATTCTATATAGTACATAGTAGACCAAGCCATTACTACAGTCGACAAAACCATCTTTTTTAAATATGCTTTTATCATATCTATCCTCTTTCTTCTAATAAAATTCGCCTGCCTGTTTGACAGGCAGGCGTAATTTGGCATTAATTGTCCATCAAGACATCCTTATTGGCTTCTACTAACTCATGCAATGTGAGGTTTAACCTGTCGGACTCTTCAGGACCGTAATAGGCGGAAACATAAAGCTGACCATTTGTTTCCAAAACTTTTTGATAATCCGGATTATTAAAAGCTTCTTCATATGTTTCAACTAGTGCCTGGAAACGCTCAGGATAATCCTTGGCAGCAACTGCGCTCGTTCCAATGAAACGGCAGGAACCGAAAGAAGAGGGGATATTAAGCTCCGGCCATATTTCTTCCGTGCAGGGAGTATCGGGCCAAATTTGATTCCGTTCGCTGCCGCATACAACCAAGGGTCTTCCCTCATCGCCAAGGCCAAGGTCGCCATTTGCTGAGCCTGTGATAAAGTCGACATGCCCGCCTAATAGTGCGGTTCTAAAGTCATTACCGCTGTCATATGTGATGATTTTAAAATCAAGACCATATTCTTTTTCTAAAATACTAAGCAAGATTTCGCCAGCGCCTCCTGCCGTCATGCCGCATTTAATCTTTCCGGGGTTTGCTTTCATGCCGTCAAGCAGCTCTTGGATTGTGGTGTAAGGTGAACTCTTTAGAACCGTAAGCGTTGTGGGGTCCATTTGCTGCATATTAATAAGAGCAAAATCATCAATAGAGTATGATGCTCCATTGATAATATTGCCGCTTAAAAATGTTTGCGTTCCAGCGTAAAGGTTCTGCATGTCCTGTTTCATTGTAAAGAACAATGTTGTTCCAATTTGGGTATAGGCGCCTTCGCGGTTGTCAACAACGAATGTCGCGCCTGATGTTTCTTCCCAGTAAGGTAAGAAAGTCCGCACCATCAAGTCTAGGCTGCCGCCGGCCTTAAAAGGAACGACAATAAAGATGGTGTTTCCTTTTAGCCATTCCCTGTCCGCGGTAACCGTTTCAGCCATTGCCACTTGCGATAGAAGCAATAGTACAACTAATAGTAACGCCAGAGATTTTCTCATAGTGATCCCTCCATATCATATTTTTTTCGTCAATGTATATGTATATCTATACATGCGCTGATTAGATTATAGCATGTAACCAGACAATACAAAAATACAAATAAATAATGTTTTTCATAGCCAATTGGAATAGTTGGGTAATCTATGGTATAATAACATACAAAATTAAGCGAGTTTTTTATTAAGCTTCAATTCTAAAAAGCTATGAAGAGGTGTTTATGGATTTTCGTGATTTACAGTATATGGTTGCAATCGCGCAGCATCAATCTCTAACAAAGGCTGCCGAAGCGCTGTATATAACGCAGCCTACATTAAGCAAGTTTGTTAAACAAACAGAAGAATTGCTTGGGCAGAAGCTGTTCAACCGTGTTGGTAAAAAATTTATCTTAACCTACGCAGGAGAGCGATATCTTTGGTATGCAAATGAAATATTAAACATTAAAAAGGATATGGACCAAGAGCTGGCACATATTGACAAATCAAAGGAAGCGTTTCTTAGAGTAGGCTTTTCATCTATTAGAGGAAGCAAAATGGTTCTTGACATAGTACAAACCTTTGCCACATTACATCCAAACATTAAATTAAAACTGGTAGAAGCCAGTACCAAACATTTCGAGAATTTGTTGTTATCAGGCGAACTTGATTTGGCATTTTTATGCCTACCTATACTAAGCCCTAAAATTGAGTATAAAGAGCTGGGCAAAGAGAAAGTATTAATCGCAGCTTCAACAAAGAACCCTATTTCGGAAAAAGCAATTAAAATTCCAAGCTGTAAATATCCATGGATAGATATACAGGACACGAAGAATGACAAGTTTATTATGGTATCAGAAGATTATAGATTACATAATGTTATAATGTCTGTTTTTGCAAAAGAACAAATAAATCCCGAAATATATTTCAACACCCGGAATATTGAAGATGCATGTATTCTTGCATCTGAAAACTTCGGTCTTACATTTACTGTGGAAGCCTATATAAGACACACACACTTTAAGCATCTACCTGCGCTATATTCTTTCGGCACGCCGCCCTTATACCGGACATATGTTGCCGCGTACAGAAAAGGCAGCCACCTTCCGCGTTATGCAAAAGATTTGATACATTTAGCTAAAACCCATATGGTATCCGTTGATGCTGATGCCATTCAAAAACATGAGCAAAACGAATAATAGATAATATTTTAAGAGAAAAGCGAATAAGCAAACAGCTAGTATACACAAGGCTCCTCACCCTCTTTCTTGTGAATATACACAAATCATGTTATAATTCATTCGCAATTTTTTTTTGGGAGGATTAATGCTTTGGACGAACTGCACACGCAAATGCCCGACACTTATGACAAGGAGCGCATAAAGCAATCTATTATTGGAAAGCTTCAGCGCTACAACGGACGTACACTGGAGACCGCCACAAAGCAACAGATTTATAATGCCGTCGCTTCCACGGTTCGCGACTACATAATGGAAAAATGGACGGCAACCAGGAATAAGAACAAAAAAAACAACGAAAAACGCCTTTACTACCTGTGCATAGAATTTTTGCTCGGCAGAAGCCTATATACAAACACGCTCAACATGTGCGCCACTGAAGTATTTACACAGGCGCTTACAGAGCTTGGGCTTGAATGGTTCAATGTTATAAAAGAAGAAGCGGATCCCGGTCTTGGCAACGGCGGCTTAGGGCGCCTGGCGGCATGTTTTATGGACAGCTTGTCTAGCCTTGGGTTACATGCCATGGGCTGCACTATACGCTATGAATACGGTCTTTTCAGGCAGAAGCTATCGGGCGGCCAACAGATAGAGCTTTCCGACAACTGGCTTGAAAACGGCAATGTATGGGAAGTTGCCCGTATGGAAGATGCCTGCGATGTGGTTTTCGAAGGCAAGGTTGTTGAAAACGAAGTAAATGGTCGCATGGTATTTTTCGTAGAGGGCGGAAATGTAGTTGAAGCCATGCCTTATGATATGCCAATAGTAGGCTTTGATAACGGAGTTGTAAACACCCTTCGCATGTGGCGCGCCCGCAGCAAGGAAAGCTTTGACCTGAGCGCATTTTCTTCAGGCGACTATGAGAGAGCCTCGCGCGAGCAGGACATGGCAGCAACTATATCAAGGGTACTGTATCCCGATGACAACCACTTTGAGGGTAAGTCGCTCAGGCTTAAGCAAAGCTATTTCTTTGTAAGCGCTTCGCTTCAATATGCCATAAATGACTTCAAGAAAAGAAACGGCAAAAACTTTAGGCTTCTGCCCGATAAGGTAGTATTCCAGCTTAACGATACGCACCCCGGCTTTGCTATACCGGAACTTATGCGTATACTTGTGGATGAGGAAGGCCTTGGATGGGACGAAGCGTGGAACATAACAACCCGCTGCATAGCCTACACCAACCATACGGTAATGCCGGAAGCCCTTGAAAAATGGCCGGTAGAGCTTGTAAGGCACTATCTCCCGCGCATATACATGATACTGGAAGAGCTAAACCGTCGCCTTGGCGAAAAGCTTTGGAACTTCTACCCCGGCGATTGGAACCGCATTGCCAGTATGTCTATAATAGCCTATGGTTATGTACACATGGCTAACCTATGCGTATCTACCTCGTTTTGCATTAACGGCGTAAGCCAACTGCATGGCGATATATTAAAGAAAAAGACATTCAACGATTACTATAAGATGTCGCCCGAAAAGTTTACCGCAATAACTAACGGTATAACGCACAGGCGCTGGCTTATAGCATGTAACCCGCGGCTTACAGAGCTCATCACCGATACCATAGGCGATAAATGGATTAAATCCCCCGAAAGGCTTGAGGATTTGCTCCCCTATGCTGATGATGCCGCTTTCCGCGCGGAATTTTACAAGATTAAGCAGCACAACAAGGAATTCTTCAACAAGGTACTAATGGACAGGCAAGGCTTTGAGCTTGACACCGATTTCATATTCGATGTACAGGTAAAACGACTGCATGAGTATAAAAGGCAGAAGTTAAATGCCCTGCACATACTGGTGCTGTACAACCGCATAATGGATGACCCGAACTTCACTATGGAGCCAAGGGTGTTCATATTCGGCGCAAAGGCAAGCCCCGGCTATACCAAGGCAAAGATGATTATCCGCTTTATACTGGCAGTAGCAAGGCTTATAGACGCATCGCCTAGGGCAAGGAAAATGCTTAGGATTCTATTCCTTGAAAACTACGATGTATCCTACGCCGAAGCGCTTATGCCCGCTGCGGATATTAGCGAACAGCTCTCAACCGCAGGGTATGAGGCAAGCGGAACCGGCAATATGAAGTTCATGATGAACGGCGCGGTAACCATAGGCACCATGGACGGCGCCAATGTTGAGATACACGAACTGGTTGGCGATGATAATATCTATATCTTCGGTATGCGCGCGGACACTGTTGAAAACCTTGTGCAAGAAGGCGGTTATAACCCAATGGCGATTTTCGAAGCCAATGCCGAGGTACGCAAGGCTATGAGCCAAATTATAGACGGCACGCTGTTCCCGGATAACCCCGCGATAATACAGGGGCTGTACCATGACCTGCTCTTTGGCGTACGCGGCGGCAGAGCCGATGCATTCTTTGTGCTTAAGGACTTTGGCAGCTACTCCATGGCGCAAAGGCGCATAAATAGCGACTTTAAGGACAGGGATGCCTGGCTTAAGAAGGCGGTAATAAACACCGCAAAGAGCGGCTTCTTCGCAAGCGACCGCTCTATACAGGAGTACAACGAGAGGATATGGCATCTATAAACAACAATAAAACTACTTTGAGCTATGTGGCTATGGCCGGCATTATTGCCGGCGTATACGCCGCGCTCACGGTATTTCTAGCGCCTATAAGCTTTGGCGTACTACAGTTCAGGGTTTCTGAGGCGCTTACTTTGCTCCCGGTTATGCTTCCAACAAGCATACCGGGGCTTACTATTGGCTGCTTCCTGGGCAACCTAATATCTGGCGCGCCTTGGCAGGACATAGTGTTTGGCTCAATCGCAACACTATTAGCCGCTATGGGAACGCGCTTTTTTAGGCGCCATATGTGGCTTGCGGCTTTCATGCCCGTGCTTTCAAACGGGCTTATAGTGGGGGCAGTATTGTCATTTGTAAACGGAATACCCTTCTGGCCTACAGCCGCAAGCGTTGCCATAGGCGAAGCCGCAGTATGCTATATGCTTGGCATACCGCTGATAAAGCTATTAAAAAACCACTTTAAGGACGAATATATAGGAAAATAAGCGATGTTCTATTTTGACCCTACTTACATAATTATAATACCCGGGCTAATACTTGCGCTATGGGCGCAGGCGAGCGTGCAATCCGCATTTAATAAATACGGTAAAATACCCTCAAGCTATAACGGCACTGCAGCGCAGGCGGCAAGGGCTATGCTTAGCTCTTCCGGCAATGAAGATGTCGCTATAGAGCATACGAGCGGCACACTTGGCGACCATTATGACCCTAAAAAGCGCACGCTAAGGCTGTCTGATGGTGTGTATTCCTCAAACAGCATCGCGGCTATAGGCATAGCAGCGCATGAAGCGGGGCACGCCATGCAGCAGAAAGACGGTTACCCGTTTTTGAAGCTTAGGAGTGCGTCGGTGCCTGTTGTAAATATCACATCAAATTTAAGCATACCGCTTTTTATGATGGGCTTTTTGCTTTCCTTTGAGCCGCTTATTACAATTGGAATTATTCTATTTGCAACTGGTGTGTTATTTTCGCTTATTACTCTACCAGTAGAGTTTGACGCAAGCCGTAGGGCTATCAAAATGCTAAATGACAACAATATACTAAGGTCCCGCGAAGAGGAAGAAGGCGTCAAAAAAGTGCTGCGCGCTGCGGCTATGACATATGTTGCATCAGCGGTAGTAGCTCTATTGCATCTGGTTCGCCTAATAATGCTTGGCAATAGACGCAGAAGGGACTAGATAAATATATAAACTATCATCTCCGCAATAACTGCAAGTGCTACTACAAGTATAACCGGAAAATTAAAAAGGCTTGCAGCTACAGCGGCAATGCCGCCTACCAGCCCCACAATAGGGGTTGAGCTATCTATACCGAGTATCCCCGGGAATATAAGCGCCGCAAGCGCAGTATATGGAATGAAGCTAAGAAAGCGCTCCCAATAAGGGCTGAGCTTTCTTTTTTTGCTCTGAAGCGCTGGAAACGCCCTTGGTATATATGTAACTAGCATCATAAAGAAAATAAGCAGGTATATATTCATGCTATTACTCCCTTGTTTTCATCGGGCAAGGCTGTTGCGAAAAACGCGCCTGCCAGCATGGATATTATTATGTTTAGCCCATTACCCATAATTGTAGATAAAAACACATTTACAAGCGCTGTAAATATAACGATTAGCAGTATTTTGCGGCTTGCCTTAAGGCTTGGCATGAGCATAGAAATAAAAGCTGCGTATATGGCTATGCCGAGCGCGTCCGCAAGCTTTGGCGATACTACATTCATAAGCAGCGCCCCTGCCAGCGTGCCTGAGCACCAGCTTGTATACAGCATAAGGTTCATGCCGCCAAGGAATGAAGCATAATCCTCCTGCTTTTTGCTGAGTGAAAAAAGTGTGAAGCTTTCATCGCATACTACATAAGCGAGTATCAGCTTTTTAATAAGGGATTCATCCTTAAGGCGGTTCATGACATATGTACTCATAACCAAATGCCTCAGGTTAATAAAAAAAGTACCTACAATAATAATTAGTGGCGATACGCCATTGGCTATCATCTCTACCGCAAAAAATTGAGAGCTGCCTGCGACTACTATCATAGACATAAGCGTTGCCTCAATTGCGCTTAAACCCGCATTACATGCGGATAACCCAAAGGATATGCCTACCGAAACCATGCCTATACATACGGGTAACGCGGTTTTTATTCCCTCTTTAAAAGAACGCAAATCCCCCACCTCCTTGCGGCATTATACCACAAAAGGGCGGGGGATAAATATACAGATGTATTAATATTACCAGGAATATCTCATAGCGGTTTCCACAGCGTTTTGATGCTCCGAATCTACCCTGTTGGTATCGTGGGTTTTGCTATTGTAGAAATGTATGCAGAAATGACCTTCATAATCGTTGCCGGATATAGTATCGTCCGCATGGGGCATACTGTTCATGCTGGCTGCGTACACATGCCCATTGTATTTAACAAGTATAGGTCTTCTATCCCAGCTCCATTCGCCGCCCACAGCTTCCTTAAATATGGCGGTTTGTTTGGCGTTTAGAGGCTCTGCGTCTAGGTGATTGTAGCCGCTCCAGCGTTTCGCGGAAAACACCTTGCCCGAGCGTATATCCTTTATAGAGAATATGGCGTTTTTAGGTATTCTGGTTGAGCCGCCGTTAAACCAGTCCAGTCTTTCTGTTTCAATAGTGTAGTTAGCGGCATTTTTACCGAAAAGCTTTTTAATTGTAGCATTGCCCGCGGTGCCGTCAACTGTAAGCCCGCTGCTCTTTTGGAAGGCTTTTACGGCTTCAACCGTTCTATCGCCATACTTTCCGTCTATGGGGTAGCTGTAAAAACCCTTTATTTTAAGCGCCTGCTGGAGCGCAGTTACATGCTTGCCAGAGTTATTCTTTCGTGTAGTGTTGGGAACATCTATCTGTCCTATGCGGGTTATGCCCTTCATTTTAGGGTCATCCTCTACGCTGGTTTCGCTAACCTTGCCAAATAGGTGGTTTATTGTTTCATAGTTGGTTTTGCCTGTTACTTTAAGCTTGTTCTTCTTTTGGTAGTTTTCAATAGCTTCCCTTGTCATCTTGCCGAATTTGCCGTCCACAACGCCGCTGTAACATTTTTTAAGCTGTAGCGCCCTTTGGAGCTTTTCAACATCTTCCCCGCTGTCGCCGTATTTTACATAGCCGGGAGCGTCCCCTAGCGCGCGTATATTCTTAGCCTTTGCGTATTTGCTGTTTGAAATAATCTCCTCTGTTTTTTGCAGCTTTTTAAGAGAGCTTGAGGGTAAATCCACAAATTTGCACATAATATAGCCCGTTTTGCCATCGTAGCGCACATTGTAAAAATCCCCTTTTATGCCGAGTACCGCAACCTTAGTGCCTTTGTTTAGCGTTGCATAATAGTCACAATCGGTATTTGCCTTCATCCTGAAAAACACCTTATCCGCGTTTACTTTGGCAGTATAAGACTGGGCTCCATATGCCACAAACACGGTACTTACTAAAAGCAGCGTAGCTACTATAAGTATAAAAAATCTTTTTTTGTACATTGAAATCCTCCTTAATTTGACGATGTTACAACGGACACCATTAATATATTACAAATTGATTAAAATTGCAAGCTTTTTTTGAAAAAAGTTTTAATATTTTTGTTTGTTTACATTCAGGCTTGACGATAGGCAACAATATTGTTACAATTGTGTTAGATTTAGTTAGAACAGATGGAGGGAGAACGATGAAAAGAAACAGCCTCATCATAATATTAATACTTGCGGTGGCATTGCTAATTTCAGGCTGCGATAATAAGGATAAGGCGGCAGAGCAAGCAACGGAAGCCCCAACCCAGCCCATGCCTATGGAGCCTACGCAGATACCCGTACCGGAATTTGATATGGAACTGCCCGAGGGCTACGACCCCTCAACGGAAGAAGACCCCGGCTCTATAATAGGCGGTGATGAAGCTGCTGCCGCAGATGTCCATATATACGCAGGCTCAAGCCCCATACCCATAGACCCTGTGGATATGCCAAGCCCCACACCGCGCCAAGCGCTTGCGTTCACCTACGCAAAATACACTGCAGATAAACTGGGCTTAAGCTTTGAATCCGTCGCCGGATACGATGTAGACGATTCTCAGGAAAATGTATATAGGTTAATAGAGCCCGCCGGCTTGGTTAAAGACAATTATGCGGTTGAAATAAGCCTTTCTTTCGCTCCCATTACTAAAAATTACAGCATTAATAATGTGCGTACCGATTTGCGCTCAACGCTGGATAACCTAGGCAAGGTAAACTACAAAACTTGGGAAGCCACAGGCACAAGCAAACGCTCACTGCTTGGCAAGGATGGCTACTACGGCAACTACCGCGGCGTACTGTTTGACGGCACCATAGTAAGGGGCAGGGTGCATATGGCAATAGTAAACGACAAACTCCTCACCCTTCATGTAAGCTGCCCCGGCTGGTACAACACAGACTATATGGGCGTATACTCTCATATAAGAAGCACGCTTAAGTTGCTGTAATGCTGTATATAATACCGCTTTAACCATATATTGTATAATTAGGGTTTACTGAACAATAAGCGTTTTCAATCTTACTAGTGCATAGAAAACTGTAAGCAGGCTCATCACCACTAATTTTCTGTACCAAGAATGCGATAAAAGGCTTCTTTGAAATAGCGCAAAAAGAAGCTCTCGCAGGCGCTTATACTTATCTCAGCCTAAATCAGCTTTATCTTGCGCAGCTTTTCCGATTTGTCTTTGCTTTACTCAGTCAATATAGCGCCACTATGTTTCCTTCTTAAAGCTTTGCCAAATCAAAAAATCCGCTGCAATCTATACGCCGTTTTAAACTGAGATAAGTATTAAAGAGTCAATTTAATTCGGAAGATTGGCGCTAATGAGTCTGGTGAAGGTTTTCTGCGTAGGGCAAAATTGTAAAAGCTTATTGTTTATTAGTATTAATCAGGATATTCCGTGCTACCCTCATACCCACAGACACCCATTCGGGGGGAATTACACACGGGGTATAGATAAATCTCGTCATAATCTATTTTTTCTTGATTATTTTCAATACATTCAGTACATATAAATGGTTTTCTATCAAAGTATTCTGCTTCAGGATCAAAGTAGTTTGCGAAATTGTTGTTACAAAAATTGCAAATTATTTCAGGAGGGTTATTTCTAGCCAGTATTATCAACTTGTCTTTTTGGCTATATCCTTCTCGATATCCTTTTACTGATAAAACCAGCTCTGTAGCAGAACCGAAATCGTACATATATTCAAATTTTTGTCCTACATTTAATATTTTTTTCAGTTGTATATTCATATTCTTTGGAGGAGGACCCCAAAAATAGTCTTCTGAAGGTGAAACATCATATGATTGTCCGTTAATAGTAAATGAACTCAAATGACCACAACATTCAACCCATATATCTCTTATAAATTGATCTAAATCTTTTAATTTTAGAGTTTCATCAATTTCTATCACCAGCCAGTAATCTTTTAAATACTTGTCTGTAATAAACAGCTCATAATATCCTGTTTTTTTTCCGTGATTTGATTCAAGCTCATTTTTTCTCGCTTTGCAAGAAGATAGATGCCTTATTATACTAACTCTTGAAAACTCCTTGTTACAAAATCTACATTTACCCTTTGTGTTTTTACCCATAATTGTTATCCTCCTCTATTCTTTGCTTAACGGTCTGTTGCGATATCCTTTTTAATGGATTTGGTTCTCTATCTCTTTGGGAAGTTGATCGGCAATAGAGCCGACGGAATACGCGCTGTCCGCATCTACCTTGATATGATCCTTGTAGCCAAAATGTCGTTCCTTGTTCTTTGTCGTCCAGCGGTCATCGGTATCTTTCTGCCGTGCTTTATTGACGTTTTCGGGTTTATCCCATTCCTCGGGCGTATTGCCTTCCTTGATCTGCCGGCTCTCTTCCCGTGTGTTCCGCTGACGCAGCGCTTCCACAAACGTTGCGTCCACAATTGTTCCTTTGTGTGAAATGATGCCCTTTTGCTCTAACTGACGGTTGAAGAGGTTGAACAAATCCTCCATAACAGCCGCTTTCCTTAACTTCTTCAGGCGATTGCTCTCGTCAAAAAATCCAATCTGTTTCATGAAACTATTGTACCATAAATTAGCGCGCTTTGCTTGAGTTTTTAGAGGTTGCATGATTTCATAATAAAAAAAATCATGGAGTGTACATAAACCCAAGACATAGCTGTTTGACTTTTAAAAAAGGAAATAGTACACTCCAATAAGTGGGTTTTGATGATTATAACACTTTTTCGCTGTAATTGCGTCATAAAGACATTGATGTAATTTTACTATTATTTCTAATGAGCGATATAAAATATTTTCTCAAGAAGGAGAGATTTGATTGAACTCCAAAGTATATGAAGTAAAAATGGAGATAGCCGGAAATACTGCAATGTGGACAAGACCGGACAGCGGCGATTCGCCATGCAGTTATCCTGCACCAACATATTCAGCGGTCAAAGCACTTTTTGAAAGTGTTCTTTGGGGACCAGCTATTGTTATTGTTCCAACCAAGGTAGAACTATGCTCAAAGCCTCGTTATCATTCTTATGCAACAAATTACGGCGGACCTTTAAGGAAACCTACATCTATTACAAAGGGCGACAATTATCAATTATATGCAACTGTTTTGGTTGATGTATGTTATCGACTATACGCCAATGTGATTCCTAATTCTAATAAGACTTCTTTACCAGATTCTGCAAAGAATTGGGATAAAAGAACAAGTTCTCCTGGACATGCTTATATGGAAATTTTTAATCGCCGCTTACACCGTGGACAATCTTATGGAACCCTGTCCTTAGGTTGGAACGAGTTTACAGCATCTTATTTTGGACCGTTTAGAGAGGATACACAGGTTTGTGAAAACCTCCCTGACATATTAATCCCCTCTATGCTGCGAACTCCTTTTGGAAATGGATATCAATCAAAATTTAATCCTATGTATGATCAGAATGTCCAAATTATAAAAGGGGTTCTTAAGTATCCGAAACGAGGTGATTTCCTTTGATTAATGAGCTTTCTAAGCTATCAGAAGCGATCAATAACGCTAACATTACACCACAGGAATGGCACAAAGATTATAAACCAATCCCAAAAAGTGCACCGTGTATTCGTATTGTACTAAACGCTGGAGAGGTAGAATCAATTTCATATGTTAGAAAGGAGCTTGCTTCTCATCTGCGCAAATTCGGGTCTAATCAAGGGTCATTTCCCTGCATGAATCTTGCTCCTTTATATAAAATTGATGATGAAGATATAATTAAGAAAATTAGAGAACTAATTAAGAAATATGGGAATATTAAGTCGGCTTCTGAAAAAGGATTGAATGAGCTAAATATTGATGTTGAAGAGATAAAAACTTGGTGTACATTGAATAATTGGGATGATAATAATTTTAAGATAAAATACAATACTTCAATGAACAAGACTACTGAAAGTTTAAATAATCTTTGTTTGTCATACCAACCGATAGAAACATTAATGAAAGAGAGTGATTATTTTTCAGAACCCTCATCTCTTCATTCTAAATTAGAAAAATTAGCTTTTGATATGTTAAAGCGTAAAGAGGAGATAGCTTTGGCTCTCAGGGTACTGTTTTTCTGCTCCACAGGAAAGAAAAAGAAAGAAACTAACTACGGTTCTCTCTCAGTTGCACTGGAATCTTCCGAGTTAATCAAAAATGGAACTCCAGCAGTTAGTAACAAGTTTGTAGAGGGTTTTAATGATGCTTTATTAAAGGCTGATAAAAATAATCTTATAGTTAATCAAGGTAAAGCCATAGATGCTTTCGGTTATTCATACAAACCGCTTGGGGAAAAAATGCCAAAAGTTCAATTATTTGGGTTTGAGGCTTGTCTTCGTACAATGTTTGAGGGGCAACCTTGTCAAAGCAGATATGGACAGTTTGAAGAAAATAGCTATCCTATTTCGTATGAATTACGCACAAAGTTTGCTGCTGCACTTGAGTGGATTGCAAAAAAAGAACATGAAAACAAATATTGGATGACGATAGCTGATAAAATGATTCTTTTTGCTTATGTAGAATCTTTTCCGGAAATAGATACCTCTTGTCTTGATATCTTCAATTCTTCTAATCAGAATGAAGATGATTTCCAGGCGTGTACGGAACGATTTTTTTCTAGCATTAGGAAGGGCAAAAAAGAAGGAACAGATTCCATTGCTGATGGGATACGCTTGTTTATTTTGAGGAGAATAGACAGCGCACGAACTAAAGTTGTTTATACACGCCAAACAAATGCCTATGAATTGGAAAAAAATTGTGAAGCATGGACAATTGGTTGTTCTAATATTCCGCTATTCCCATTTGGGCAGTCAGATGTTCCGTTTCCTCTTGATGTAGCGGACATATTTAATACTTTTTGGAAACAAGATGGCGAGTTACTAACCGAAAAGTTCAAACCGGTACCAAGGTATTATGGTTTGGAATTGCTTATGGAACCTAATTTGTCTACAATATCTGATTTGCATATTTTGTCAGAAAAAGCGAAAGTGATTGCTATGCTTTTGGGGAGATTGCAGACAGTTCCCGGCAATTATAGGCAACCAATATGGATAAAAGTCGAAAAAATGTTAGCATTGATGGGGCTTTTGCTTTATCGAAAAGGCATAAGAAAGGATACTTATATGGAAAAACTACCTTACTTGTATGGACAGCTTCTGAAAGCATCAGATGAACTTCATGCATTGTACTGCAAAGTTGTACGCAATGGTGATTTTCCTCCGCAACTAATAGGAGGAAGTATGTTTACGGCTGCTACTGAAGCACCAATTAAGACTTTGCATTTATTAGCACAAAGATTGATGCCTTACTATAATTGGGCAAAAGTTTATCGTTACAAAGGCGTGAAAGATGAAGGAAAAGAGAGTTGGCGTGCTGGATGGCTATATTCGCTGTTTGAAAACAATGCAAATAAACTTCAGACTTGTTGGACTCCAGAGACATCATTGAACGATGAAGAAAAGGTACAGCTATTTATTGGTTATCTTGCTAAATTTCCTAAAAGGGAAGAAGCCAGTGATGACCTGAAATCAGAAGAAACTGAGGAGGAAAATAATAATGAGCGAAACAATTAAACGAGCAACTGGTTTGTTGGTGATTGAGGTTGTTAATTCCAACCCTAATGGGGATCCTGAACGCGAAAGTGATCCACGTCAACGTCCTAATGGCTGTGGAGAAATATCTCCAGTATCTTTCAAACGAAAACTTCGTGATATGCTTGAAGATCATAATTCTCCTTTTTTTAATGCCCTACCAAAAGAGTTTATTGACAATGCAGAACGTTATAATATTCTTGAGCAGCGTGGTCGTAACAGAGATAGCATTTCTAACGAGATGGGGACGGATCCTGCAAAATTCTTAGAAAGCACTTTTGTGTCAAAGTATTGGGACGCACGGGTTTTTGGCAATACCTTTCTTGAAAAAGAACAGAGTAAAGGTTTTATTAAAACTGGTGTAGTACAGTTTGGAATGGGTGTTTCACTTGCACCGATTAATATAATACGACAAACGAACACTAACAAAGCAGGTGTAGAAAGAGATAAAACCAGCGGAATGGCGCCTCTAGCGTACCGAATTGTAGAGCACGGGGTATATTATATGCCGTTTTTTGTTAATCCTAATTACGCACATAAGACAGGTTGTACAACTGAAGACGTTGAGCTTTTAAAACTATTAATCCCTCATGCTTATGAAATGAACCGTTCTGCCATTCGTCCAGATGTACGCATTCGACATGCGTGGTATATTGAACATAAAAGCATATTAGGCAGCTGTCCTGAACATTTGTTGATAGAAGCACTAACACCTATTAAGCTTGAAAATAAGGATCGTCCTTCAATTACATGGAACGACTATCAAGATAAAACTGGTCTTCCTGAAGAACTTTATTCTCGTGTGGCAAGTGTTGTTGATTTAATAACATTGTCATGACAGAATACCTTGCTCATAGCGCTAAAAGAGATTGCCCTGCACAAAAATATTCTGCACATATTAAAGGTGTTTGTGATAGGGCACTTCGATATGCAGAAGAAGCGGAAAGGTATTCCCCGAATAATAAAGGGATATTAAGAAGCATAGTTCAGAATAGTGCATTGTTACATGACTTAGGTAAACTTGACAAGCAAAACCAAAAGGTTTTGAGTGATACAGGTAATGTTCGTTCTAAGTTACCAATAAATCATGTAGATGCAGGATGTGCTGCTTTAAAGTTAATGAAAAAACCTTTTTCTGCATTGACAGTTTATTCCCACCATAGAGGATTACCAAATATGGCTGCCGAGAAAGTAAGAGGAACGGCAATATTTCGGGATGAGAGTCAATCAACGAGGGATAAGACAGACGAATCATTATTACTGCTTCTGGATATACATAACGAAATAGTTCCAACATACAATTTTGTTCAAGAGGAAAAACCCAAAAGTGGCAGGAGTAGGAATGTGTTTTGTCGTATGGCGCTATCCTGTTTGGTTGATGCTGACCATTCAGATACAGCGTTTGCCTATAATCAAGCACCGGCGACAGAACATTTACCTAAACTGTGTGCTTCAAGACGACTTGAGGCATTGGACAAATATGTGGCGACACTTGGCGGGCAAGATGTGCGAAGTACACTTAGGCGTGAAATGTATTATTCTTGCCGTAATGCGAATGTGTTTGGTAGTTTTGCTTCTTGTGATAGTCCTGTTGGTTCTGGCAAAACAACAGCAGTTATGGCTCATCTGCTTCAGCAAGCAATTGAAAGAGGTTTAAGACGTATCATCGTGGTTTTGCCGTACACTAGCATTATTCAGCAGTCAGTTGATGTTTATCGAAAAGCATTAGTACTGCCTGGAGAAAATGCAGAAGAAGTTGTTGCTGAATTGCATAGTCGTGCGGATTTTGAAGATCCTGAAACACGCTATCTCACATCTTTATGGCGTTCTCCCATAATTGTAACAACTGCTGTTGCCTTCTTTGAAACATTGGCTTCCAATCGTCCTTCCACTTTACGAAGGCTTCATGAACTGCCAGGAAGCGTTATTTTTGTAGATGAAGCTCACAATGCAATGCCTATTAGGTTGTTTCCTCTTGCGTGGCGTTGGATGAATGTTTTTGCAGAGGAATGGGGCTGTTATTGGGTGTTGGCATCAGGCTCTCTTGTACGTTATTGGCAACTTGGATGTCTGAATAGTCTTATGAGCCCCTCTTCGGAAGTAACTGAATTGGTTGATTCAGATTTACGAAAACGTTTAATGAAATATGAGGGTGATAGAGTAGTTTTTTTGTGGAAACCTAAGGCTTTAAGTCGTAAGAAGTTGATAGAATTAGTACAAAACAAACCTGGACCACGCTTGTTGATTTTAAACACAATACAAAATGCTGCTATCGTAGCGCAGGATTTATGTGTTGAATTTGGTCGCGAATGTGTGGAGCACTTATCTACAGCTTTGACACCAGAAGATAGAAACACTGTTATCGAGCGGGTAAAATTACGACTAAAAAACGAGAAAGATACGAACTGGACCCTTGTAGCAACATCTTGTGTAGAAGCAGGTGTGGATTTTTCTTTCCGAACGGGATTTCGTGAATTATCTTCATTGCTTTCACTTTTACAAGCCGCTGGTAGAGTGAATAGGCATGGACGGTTCTCAAATGCAGAAATGTGGAGTTTTTCTCTTGAAGACAATACAATGCTAACAAAGAATCCGGCTTTGGATGAATCACGCGAAGTGCTGAAACGCTATTTTACAAAAAATATCAGAATTAATCCCGAACTTAGTACTCGTTCAATGAATGATGAAATTACTCTTAATGATATTTGTATTGGAGACATGAAGAAACGTCTAAAAGAGGAAGAAGCTATGGCATTTGAAACCGTTAATGAAAAGTTTAATGTTATAGATTCTGATACGGTTTCTGTGATTATTGATGAAACGCTTGCCAAGGCAGTGGCATATGGACAAGGTGACTGGCGAACGCTACAAAAAAAATCTGTTTCTATCCGCCGTAGTAAAGTAAAGGAGTGGAATTTGAGAGAATGTGCAGCTGGAATATATCAATGGACGCTTCGGTATGATGATTTTTTAGGCTATATGAGTGGTGTTTTAGATTTAATTAAAACAAAAACAGAGGTATTATTTTATTAGTTTTTCTGTTTAATGATTTGTATAAAGAAATTTTGAGGTTTTCCAATGACTGATTATGAAAACTATCTACTACTATCCGGAATACAACACTATTCCTACTGTCCACGACAATGGGCGCTAATTCATATTGAACAGCAGTGGCTAGAAAACGCATTAACAGCATCGGGACGCATAATGCATGAAAGGGTGCATACAGATACAGGGCATGAGCTTAGAGGAGATGTGCTTACCGTGCGTGGTCTGCGAGTTGCATCGCATAGCCTTAAGATAAGTGGGGTATGTGATGTGGTTGAGTTCCATCAACATGAAGACGGGGTTGAGCTTAGAGGCTTTCGTGGACTTTGGCTTCCCTTTCCGGTTGAATATAAGCGCGGCGCGCCTAAGGCAAACAATGCTGATAGGCTACAGCTTTGCGCACAAGCCGTATGCCTAGAAGAAATGCTGTTGTGCACCATAAATGAGGGCGCTCTTTTCTATGGAAAAACAAGGCGTAGAGAAACAGTTATTTTTGATGAATGCTTACGAAATTCCCTATATACTGCTGTAGATAGAATGCACGATCTTTTTAAGCGTGGGCATACCCCTAAGGTAAAAAAGCACAAGGGCTGCAATGCCTGTTCACTTAATTTGATTTGCTTACCCGCATTAAGCTCACAAGAAACAAGCGAAAACTATGTGCACCGCCACCTAACGGAGGACATGCCATGAGAAAGATGCTTAACACCCTGTATGTAACCAGCGATAACCGTTATTTATCATTAAAAAATCAAAACATTTTGGTTTCCGATGAAAACGGTTCCGCTGGAATGATTCCGCTAATCGGTCTTGAAGGTATAGTATCATTTTCTTACCGTGGCGCAAGCCCCGCCCTTATGGGAGAATGTGCTAAGCGTAACATCAGTCTGTGCTTTTTGACGCCGAACGGGCGTTTTCTTGCTAGAAGTGTAGGTGCGGAAAATGGCAATGTGCTTTTAAGGCGTACGCAATACCGCATAGCTGATGACCCAAAAGATAGCTGCAAAATAGCACGCAATATGGTGGCAGGAAAAATATACAATCAGCGGCAAGTGCTTGAACGGTGTTTGAGAGACCATGCTTTGCGTATTAACTCAAACCGTTTACAGATTATTTCGCAGGAGCTTAAAGAAGTATTGCCAAGCCTTGAAAATATCGACTCGCTTGATTCTCTGCGGGGTATAGAAGGGGAAACTGCCGCACGCTATTATCAGGTGTTTGACGAAATGATACTAAGCCAGAAAGCTGATTTTACATTCGATGGACGCAACCGTAGACCGCCCCGTGACAATGTAAATGCCTTGCTGTCTTTTGCCTATGTTATGCTGGCAAACGATTGTGCAGCTGCGCTTGAAAGTGTGGGTCTTGATTCCTATGTGGGGTTTCTTCATCGTGACCGTCCCGGACGCACTTCGCTGGCTCTTGATTTACAGGAAGAATTACGAGCACCTGTGGCAGACCGCCTTGTACTTACGCTCATTAACAACCGAATGGTTAAAGACAGAGATTTTGATAGACAGGAAGACGGAGCCGTTCTGCTTTCAGAGCAGGGAAGAAAGACCTTTCTTGAAGCGTGGCAAACAAAAAAGCGGGAAGAAATAACTCACCCGTTTTTAAAAGAGAAAATACCTTGGGGATTGGTACCCTATGCGCAGTCTCTACTATTATCAAGGTTGTTAAGAGGCGATTTGGAAGCGTATCCGCCATTTTTCTGGAAATAAAGAGGTGAAAATATGCTTGTTTTAGTAACCTATGATGTAAACACCCAAGATGCCGCCGGTCGCCGTAGGTTGCGTCATGTTGCAAAAAAATGTGTTGCTCACGGTCAGCGTGTTCAAAACTCCGTATTTGAATGTGTAATCAACAATGCACAATTCTTGAAATTAAAGCAGGAATTGAAAGATATAATAGATGAAGAAACTGATAGCCTTCGCTTCTATATTCTTGGTAACCAATACCACAACCGTGTAGAACATTATGGAGCTAAACCTTCATATGATGCCGAGGGATTATTGTTTTTTTAGTGCGAACTACAAGCTAACATACTTTTGCCATTATGTTCGCACTTATAAATCACAAATAATGGTGATTTTTTCTGATTATTTTAGCTGCACATATTAGTTTGATGTTGAAAAACGGCTAAAATTGTGCAATACTTACAATGAAAGCATACCGCTATTATGCGGTTTTGCGGTCCCACCCCTCACGGGGTGGGTGGATTGAAATTTTGTGAAGATGGCGCAGGTTAAATTCTTTGGGGTCCCACCCCTCACGGGGTGGGTGGATTGAAATACCCGTGCTTGATGACACAAGCGTACTCAGGAGCGTCCCACCCCTCACGGGGTGGGTGGATTGAAATCCGTTGAATAGTCTACCCCATCACGCCTAGATAGGTCCCACCCCTCACGGGGTGGGTGGATTGAAATTTGCTTGGTTTTTACACCTATTGCACCGCCTGTGGTCCCACCCCTCACGGGGTGGGTGGATTGAAATCTAAGCTAGAAAGCGTTAATATAAATAATCTAACGTCCCACCCCTCACGGGGTGGGTGGATTGAAATTTTTACTGTTACTGTAGTTGTAGATGAGGATAGTCCCACCCCTCACGGGGTGGGTGGATTGAAATTACGGGAAACAGCCTGTCAAATATAAACGGGTACGTCCCACCCCTCACGGGGTGGGTGGATTGAAATGTAAAGGCTGTTGTCATCGGTTATCTTGGCGGTTGTCCCACCCCTCACGGGGTGGGTGGATTGAAATCGGATAAGTACGCCATGGCACGCATGGGTCATGCGTCCCACCCCTCACGGGGTGGGTGGATTGAAATCAAGCCTTATTGTACAAGAAATAAAAAGCGGGGGTCCCACCCCTCACGGGGTGGGTGGATTGAAATTTATTTTGCTCTTTGCACTAGCGGTGGCTATAAGTCCCACCCCTCACGGGGTGGGTGGATTGAAATAAGCAAAAACGCTTTATTTGCATCTTTTATACAGTCCCACCCCTCACGGGGTGGGTGGATTGAAATACGCGCCCATAGGGAATTGCAAAAAATTGCAAAAAGTCCCACCCCTCACGGGGTGGGTGGATTGAAATAAGGCAGCGACCACCTTTTAGCAATCCTATAAGGTCCCACCCCTCACGGGGTGGGTGGATTGAAATCAATATATCATCATATACCGCTTTGTAATAATCGGTCCCACCCCTCACGGGGTGGGTGGATTGAAATTCTGTATGCTTTGTTGTAGTGTTTCTTGCAATAGCGTCCCACCCCTCACGGGGTGGGTGGATTGAAATCGCCCGGCAAGAGGGTAAAGGAATTTAACCCTAGTCCCACCCCTCACGGGGTGGGTGGATTGAAATACTTTTTGACCTCGTTTCGTGGGAAGATAACGAGGTCCCACCCCTCACGGGGTGGGTGGATTGAAATATAGGTCGCGCAGCCCGTAACACTGAGGGCAGAGGTCCCACCCCTCACGGGGTGGGTGGATTGAAATGGCAGCTCCACCGCCCAATCCATAGGTGGGTCAAAGTCCCACCCCTCACGGGGTGGGTGAATTAATATGTGTACATTAAAAAGATGGCAAATGATGGCATATGTCTAATATCTCATAAGTGTAATTTGCAGCAATCAGTACTTTTATTGTATTTGTTTGACGATAGTCAATTTATTGTGCTATCCTGCTTCAAATAAGGCGCTAGTTGCGCCTAGGGGGGAGGGGCTTATGCTTAATTTTGTATTTATTTCACCTCATTTTCCGTCGAATTACTATCTGTTCTGCAGGGCGCTTAAGCAAAACGGAGTAAATGTGCTGGGTATTGCCGACACGCACTATGACAACCTAAGCCCAGAACTTAAAGATTCGCTTAGCGACTATTACCAAGTGCCAAGCCTAGAAGATGGCGATGCGGTTTTAAGGGCGGTTGCTTGGTTTACCCATAAATGGGGCAAGATTGATTGGCTTGAAAGCAATAATGAATATTGGCTTATGCAGGACGCTTGGCTTCGTACTATGTTCCATATTGATACTGGACCCATGCTAAAAGATATGGAAAAATTCAAGCGCAAAAGCCAGATGAAACTACTCTATCATGAAGCTGGCGTAAAAACAGCGCCCGGAGAGGTTGTTACCACTCGAGAAAAGGGCTTTGAATTTGCCAATAAATATGGCTATCCTTTAATAATTAAGCCTGATATTGGCGTTGGAGCTCAGGGTATTTATAAAATATACAATCAAGATGATTTAAACCGCTTTTTTGACAAAAAGCCCTATGACCCTTATATTATGGAAGTGCTGGTTAAAGGTGAGGTATGCTCCTACGATGCCATATTGGATAGTAAGGGAACGCCACTGTATGAAACAGGCAACATCACCGTAACTTCTCTTGTGGATGTGGTGAATGATAGGTTGGACAGCGCGTTTATGCTTTTACCTAAACCTGCTGACGATGTGCTTGAAGCCGGACGCAATACTGTTAAAGCCTTTGACGTTAAAAACCGCATGATACATTTTGAGTTTTTCCGTCTTATGGAGGACCAAGAGGGTCTAGGTAAAAAAGGTGATATTCTAGGGCTTGAAGTAAATATGCGTCCTTCAGGAGGCATATCGCCCGATATGATGAACTTCGCCGGCAGCATTGATATATATAGGCTTTGGGCGGATATGGTGTGCCATGATAGGGTTTGGCTGCAAGATGAAAGAAGCACATTTGTGTGTCCTTTCGTGGGGCTTCGGGATAACCAAGCGTATAAGCTTAGCCATTCAGATATTATGGAGCGCTACGGGCACCGCATAGTAAAGCAAGGCAGAGTGCCTGACGCTATGAGCGGCGCTATGGGAAATTATTATTACATTGCCAAGTGTTTGGATAGGGAAGAAGCGGATGCCTTTATAGCCGCCGTTTCGGAAAGGGTTTAAGATGACAGTACGCCATCAACATTATTACAGCAATATTTTATCTAGAGATACTCATTCTATTATATACGGACATGGGGGAAAGCCTGTGCTAGTGCTGCCCTCTCAGGATGGAGTCGCCCAAGATTTTGAGGGCTTCGGTATGATTCCCTCCTGTGAGCCTCTTTTGAGCGAAGGGCGTATCACCCTATACTGTGTTGATAGTATAGATAAAGAAACTTGGTCTAACTTAAATGGTAACCCACGCGCCCGCATGGAGCTGCACGAAAAATGGATACAGCACTTAACGCAGGAATATGTGCCCTTTGTAAAGGAGGATTCTGGTTGGCAGGGTAGGCTTATGGCGCTTGGTTGCAGCATGGGCGGCACCCATTCGGGCAACTTAGTGCTGCGCTTTCCTAATCTGTTTGACAGTCTTATAGCAATGTCAGGCGCTTTTGACGCGTCTTGGCTGCTAAATGGCTACATGGATGATATAGTATACATTAATTCCCCCGTGCACTATATGCCTAACCTACCTAAGGGTCATTATTTTATAGATGCGCTCAACAGCTGTAAAATGGTATTCTGCGCGGGGCAGGGCGCCTGGGAAGATGAAATGCTCCGCACTATGGGCATACTCAAAAATGCCTTTGATGATAAAGGCATAAACGCTTGGGTGGATTTATGGGGCCATGATGTAAACCATGATTGGCCTTGGTGGCGTAAACAGCTTGCGTATTTCCTGCCTATAGTTATGGATGCGGTTGGAGCATAATAATATCAATAAAAAATGACAGCAGCATATTTGCTGCATATGTCAATTAGCAAAAAAGTCCCAGTATTCTGAGCTGGGGTTTTTTTATTTATAAGAGCTTTGTCTACAGCCAAAAGAATCGTTTAAGTGGTTTTTCTTTGTAATTGCTCCTATACTCGTACTTTGCTATAATTAGATTGTTTTTTTAACGAAAGGATTCAATGCATGCAAAAACTAAAAGCACTTTTTGCTCCCCGGGATATGACGGAAGGCACTCCTTGGAAAAACATACTCATGTTTGCCGTCCCCTTGCTGCTTGGAAATTTGGTACAGCAGCTATACAACGCTGTTGATACCGCAATTGTAGGTAGGTATGTGGGAGATGACGCGGTTGCAGCAGTATCATCCAGCATGCCAATTATTAACCTGCTTTTAACGCTCATGGTGGGTATAGGGATGGGTACTAGTATCCGTGCATCACAGCATTATGGAGCTAGAGATAGGGATAAATTATCGCTTGTTATAGGCAACTGCCTTACCCTTACATTGATTAGCTCGCTTATTATCATGGCTGTGGGTATCCCTCTTGTGCCGGTGCTTTTAAACCTGCTTAACACACCTGCTGAGATTATGGAATGGACCGGTCAATACCTCAATATTTACTTTGCAGGCGTTTCGGGCGCTATGTTTTATAATATGCTATCAGGCATACTAAGGGGCTTGGGTGATTCACTCTCTGCCCTTGGTTTTCTTATTATAGCTGCGCTTTTAAATGTTGTGCTTGACCTATGGTTTGTTATACAGTTTGATATGGCGGTGGCGGGCGTTGCGCTTGCTACTATTATTTCACAGGGTGTTTCTGCTGTGCTTTGTTTTATCAAGCTAAAGAGTATGTCAACACTGTTTGATATTAACCGAAAGACACTTCGTCTTAACAAAAAAACCACCCTAGATATGATTAAATTGGGCTTGCCCACAGGTATTACGCAGGCAGCCTTTTCTCTTGCGATGCTGCTTATTCAACGACTTGAAAACAGCTTTGGTCCTATGTTCATTGCTACTACAGGTATTGTTAAGCGTGTAGACGGCTTTACCATGCTGCCAAGCTTTTCCTTTGGTAACGCTATGACTACCTTCATAGGGCAAAATGTAGGCGCAAGAAAGTATGACAGGCTGCATAGCGGCGCCGTTCAGGGGGCTAAGCTGGCTTTTTTTACATCTGTTGTATTAACTTGCGCCATTCTTCTGTTTGGGCGCAGTATGCTTGGAATATTTACTAAGACGCAGGAGGTAATAGACCTTGGCATGAATATTATGTATATCTTGGTGCCTGGCTACCTCGCAATGGGACTTACACAAACCATGTCGGGCGTTATGAGAGGGGCGGGAGATACTGTAACCCCTATGGGTATTTCGCTTTTTAGCGCCATATTAGTGCGTACAACGCTTGCTTATGTATTGGTAGAGCTTTCAAAAACGTCTGAAAATCCACTAGGTGAGCCCTTAATGGTATATGTTTCAATGGTAATCAGCTGGGTTACAGGCGCTTTAGTAAATATATACTTCTACCGCCGCGGTAATTGGCGGAGACTACTGCCTACTAAAGATGAAGTCCAATATGATGAAATACCCCATTAGTATTGATAACAACAAATTATTGTTCGTTAAAAGGACTATTCAAAATTTCGCCATTTTACCCATTGAGAACTAGCAATTATCTTATATTCTAAGCTGTTCTGATGGTTTTCAAGATTATTTGATTCTTGGGAAACATATAATTCATATTTATCGTTTTCATTTTCTGAGCGTTGAATCTTGACAAAAGATGATTTTTCTTTTTGACTGGAACTTAATGTGTTGAGTGACAGGGCAGATATATTTTCCATCACGACCTCAATAACAGCTTTTTCCTTTTCAGTTTCGATTAGTAAATGTAATTCATCATTTGGTGGTGTGATATTGTCAGTTTCTTGGAGGTCTTCTGCGCTGTCTGCTGTTGCCTGACTTGTCCAAAGACCGGTATTGTATTGCAACCCTAATAGGTTTCCACAGATTCCATTTTTAGGAATAGCTTGCCAAACATCTATGGGTTCCGAAGTTTTTAGGAAAGATTCGCAATACTTATTGACCAAATTAATCATTTCATCTATATTATGTTCTTCAACAGTATAGAAATAAAAGGTTTTTCTTTGATTTCCAACACCTACATTATAAGCTTGGTGTTTTTCTCCTTTCCAGTTTTTAGCATTGAAAGAACTGGTATCTAATAAGCCCAACATAAGCTTGTTATCAGCACCATATTGACACTGCATGAGTTTCATGACGACTTCCCCGCCTAGTTTGAGGCTATATGAACCCGATAGTTTGATAAATCCGAATTGCAGATTTTGATTGTTTACAAATTCATTAGCTATTTTTCGCAAATGATCTTCCCAATTATTTATATGTATGCTTTTAATGTTTTTGATTTCAGACGAACTATTATTCTGTTCATTACATAGCTTATCTTTATTATTTTTGCAGGAAGTGTCATCAGATAATTGCAGAATTTTCACACCCATCATCTTACACGCTTTATCAAAGAAGCCTAATTTTTCACCAACAATACCCTCATTAATTAAATCTTTATAGGTAAGAATTCCGAAGTATTGCTTATCAAAGTCATTAAGTGGCGGGTGAAAATTGCTACTCATCTCTTCGATAACAGTTTCTGATGATGAATCATTTGTCAGGGCGATGAAATAATATTCGTCAACCCCTTCTAGGAATTTCGTCACGCTTTCAACAACGGATTCTTTTTGAAGTTTTCGTCTCCTTCCATCCGGATGTTTATGACAGGGTTCTATAATTGCTTGGGAAGACTTTTTTTGCGCCTCTTTAAACGCCTGCACAAAACGATAACGGAAGGAAAGTTGGACATTCAATTTACTTGATTGCCCTTTCAAATTCACAATACCGTCTTCTCGCTCAAGAGAAAAGCAACTGCTGACATAGTCTTTAAGTTTAGCTTCGATAAAAATTGCGTATTTTTTTTCTCCTGATTCAAACACAGCAATCAAGTCAGGGTCTCCAAAGTGCGCAAAAGATGGTTCAACCATCCACTTGCAGTTTGTAATATCATCTTTCCAAGGTACATCTTTACCATCAAACAGTTTGATTGCATCAAAAAAACTATTGAGCTTCTTGTCTTTGTTTTTATCTCGATAGATATCCAACAAAATCCCATTGATGATTCCTCGTTCGCCATAAAATTGAATGTCCATGTCTTTCATAAATATATCCTCCTTAATTATTATTTATTTACGATGTATTATCGTAAACGGTGTCTAATATAATATACGAATAAGTTCACTTTTTGTATTTATAATTACCGCTTTCTATAAGCGCTTCATACCTTTTTAGCGCTTTGTTCATTATGCTTTCCCAAGATATGGGTATGCTTTCCTTTGCGTTTTTGCCTGCGTTTTCAGCGAGCTCTTTGTTATCAAGCAGCAGTTTAAGTTTTTCAAAAAGGCTTTCAGGTGTATTGTCGCACAGGAAGCCGTTTACACCGTCCTCAACAATTTCGGCCGCGCTGCTGCCATTAATTAATATTGAAGGGGTACCCATTACAGCCGCTTCCCTTACTACCATAGGCGCATTGTCATATAGAGATGGAAAAACAAACGCCCTAGCCCTTGCGTAAAGCGCGTCAAGAATGGCAGAATCATCTATATGCCCTATAAGCTTTGTATTGTCTTTAATACCAAGCTCCTTAATATCAGCCTTTATAGATTTTTTATCAGGACCTCTGCCGGCAAGTATAAGTATAAAATCCACTCCGCTTTTTTTAAGCAGCGCAGCGCTTTCAAGCGCAAGTTTAATATTTTTCTTATAGTTTATCTGTCCAACAAATAGCAGCATTTTTTTATTGCCTATGCCGTATTTTTCTTCTACTTCTTTTAATTTATCCTCATTTAACGTACGGAAATTTACTCCGTTTGGCATTACAATAATTTCGCCGTTAAAGCCGTATTCATAAAGCACATCAGCGGTGGATTTACTTACCGCCCATACTTCATCGCATTTTTCGTAAAAGGAAACAACATTGCTTACAAGCGCCTTTGATATGGTTTCGCTCTTGGTTGCCTTATAGAAATCATCATAGTATTTAGAGTGGAATGTGCCAACAAGCGGAATACCCTTGGCTTTAGCAATTCTAACAGCTTCTACACCTGCGGCAAATGGGCTGTGCGCGTGGGCTATGCTTAATTTTGCTGCTCTCATGCGTCTGCGGTAATGTGTATCAAGCACAGGACTTCCTGTGCTGTACTGGGATATGGTGGGTATTTTAATTGCGCTGTAGTCTATAAGGTCAAAGGGGAGCATGGCTCTGTTGCCAAAGTGATATAAAGGCGCACTCACAGTAACCTGTGCGCCAAGCTTAGGCAGTGTTTCTGCGTATGCAAGCACTACCCTGCCTACGCCATCAGCTATGGGGATGAAAGTATCCGTGAAAAGACCTATATCCATACCTTCCCTCCTTTTCTGTATTATAACTTTAAGCATTCCCCTTGGCAAGGTTGCATATAAAGCCCCTTATATACATTGACAAAGGAGCCAACTTATTATACGATATAGCTATAAAAATGAGGGGGTAACCGCCGTGGAAAAGAAGACCATCGTCATTGGCGTTATTGGTGCGGATGTGCACGCCGTCGGCAACCAAATATTATATTATGCATTCTCTGAGGCGGGCTTCAATGTAGTAAACCTCGGGGTAATGGTATCGCAGGAAGAATATATCGAAGCGGCGATTGAATCAAATGCCGAAGCAATCGTCGTTTCTTCATTATATGGTCATGGAGAGCTGGACTGCCAAGGGCTTAGAGAAAAATGCGATGAAGCAGGGCTTGAGGGCATATTGCTTTATGTAGGCGGAAATATAGTGGTAGGTAAACAGCCCTTTGAAGATGTGGAAAAGCGCTTTAAGGCAATGGGTTTTGATCGTGTGTTCGGTCCCGGCACCGCGCCTGAAACCACTATAGACGCCCTTAAAGAAGATTTACTGGGCATAAAAAAATAAATGCAAGTTGTACTGCTCATAGATTTTGGCTCTACATTTACAAAGCTTACCGCGGTAGACCTTGAAGAAAGGCGCATACTTGCGGCTGCGCAGAGTTTCACTACTGTTGAGAGCGATGTAATGCAGGGCTTTAACCATGCACTTGAAAAATTACATGAGCAGCTAGGCAATATGCAATTTATTAAGCGCCTTGCATGTTCAAGCGCGGCGGGCGGACTTCGCATGGTGGCGTCGGGGCTTGTGCCATCTCTCACCGCAAAAGCCGCAAAGCTTGCCGCATTTGGCGCGGGAGCTAAAGTTATAAAAACATTTTCGTATGAATTAACTGAAGAAGATATAGCTGCTATTGATGATATTGCCCCTGATATATTCCTATTAACAGGCGGTACGGACGGCGGCAATTTTAAGGTAATACAGCATAATGCAGAGCTAATTAGTACAGCTAAAAAGCCTTTTCCCGTGGTAATAGCCGGTAACAGAAGCGCGGCTAAAAAGTGCGAGGAAATAATATCTAGCGATATACATCCTACATACATAACAGAAAATGTTATGCCGGAATTAAACAGGCTTAACATTGCTCCTGCGCAGGCGGTAATAAGGGAAATATTTTTAGATAGGATAGTATCCGCCAAAGGTTTAAGCCACGAAAAGGCGCTTATAGAGGGAATAATTATGCCAACGCCCGCATCTGTTTTAGCTGCGTTAAGCTTGCTATCCAAAGGCACCGAAAAAACCAAGGGCATAGGTGAAATAATGTGCGTAGACCTTGGCGGCGCAACAACGGATGTATATTCAATAGCCAAGGGCTATCCGCTTAACTCTTCCGTAATGCTAAGCGGGCTTAGAGAACCCTTTGAAAAGCGCAGCGTAGAGGGCGATATAGGTATGCGCTACAGCGCAAAGGGCATAGTAGATGCTGCTGGAATGGAAGAGATTGTTAATATAAGCGGTTTAAGTAGTGAAGAAGCGGAAAGTTATTTGTGCGAAATATCGCATGATAAATCCCGCTTGCCAAGCGATGATAGTACAAAGGCTATGGATTTTGCGCTTGCGGCGCTTGCCGTGCGTACAGCGCTTATACGCCATGCGGGAGAGCTTGAGCGTATATATACCCCAAGCGGCGCTGTATACAAGCAGCAGGGCAAGGATTTAACGGGTATAGATAAAATAATACTTACAGGCGGCGCGCTTGTGCATTCTGATAACCCGCAGGCTATACTGGACACCGCTATTTCAAATATAGATGAAAGCAACCTTGTGCCAAGAAACCCAAAAGCGATATTGGATAGTGGCTACATACTATCCGCAATGGGGCTATTATCTACATACGATGAGGAAAGTGCAATTAATATAATGAAACAATATATAGGAGGTCATGTTGATGGAGCTAACTAATAAACGCTACAACGATGAAGAGTTTTTTAGGGAGAGGGAGGAAGTGCTAAAAACCTGGCACACGGGGCATGAGGTTGATTTAAGCGAAGCTGTTGAGTATCAACGCGGCATAAAAACAGAAAAGCGCTTCTGTACTAAGCTAGGTAAGGCAATAAAGGAAAAGAAAACACTGGTGCAGCCAAGGGCGGGGGTTGCGCTTGTTGATATGCATGTTAAGCTTCTGCAATATCTAGAAAATGAAGGCGAGGCGGACTTGCTTCCAACAACTATAGATAGCTACACTCGTCTTAACCGCTATGAGGACGCGGAACATGGCATTAAGGAATCTAAAAAGCACGGTAATTCTATGCTTAACGGCTTCCCTGCGGTAAATCACGGGGTTAAGGGCTGCCGAATTGTAACAGAGAGCGTAAAAAGCCCTGTGCAGGTGCGCCATGGCACGCCAGATGCAAGGCTGCTTGCCGAAACCGCCTATGCGGGTGGCTTTACAAGCTTTGAAGGTGGGGGCATATCCTACAACATACCTTACGCTAAAAATGTACCGCTAGTTGAAACTATAAAAAAATGGCAGTATGTGGATAGGCTAACAGGCTACTATGAGGAGCAGGGCATTTCCCTCAACAGAGAGCCTTTTGGTCCATTAACAGGCACGCTCGTGCCGCCCTGCGTATCAAACGCGGTGGGTATAATAGAGGCACTGCTTGCGGCGGAGCAGGGGGTGAAGGACATCACCCTTGGCTACGGGCAGTGCGGCAATCTGGTGCAGGATGTTGCGGCTATAGAATCCCTTCGCTATATGAGCGAGAAATATCTTAAGCGCTTCGGCTATGAAGGATATATTTTATCAACCGTATTGCACCAGTGGATGGGCGGTTTCCCTCAGGACGAGGCTCAAGCCTTTGGAGTAATATGCTGGGGAAGCGCAGTTGCGGCGCTTGCTAAAGCAACAAAGGTAATAGTAAAAACGCCCCATGAAGCGATGGGCGTACCAACAAAGGAAGCGAATGCCGCAGGGCTTAGGGCTACAAAGCAGGTTATAACCATGCTTGCAGACCAGGCGCTGCCTCAAGATAGCGTGCTTCTTGGAGAAATAGATTTAATAAACAGAGAAACAGAGCAGATACTTGAGCGCACGCTTGAGCTTGGCGATGGTGATATAGCTATCGGTACTGTTAGAGCGTTTGAAGCAGGCGTAATAGACGTACCCTTTGCCCCCAGCAGGTTTAACGCAGGCAAGATGATGCCAGCCCGCGACCATGACGGCGCTGTACGCTTTTTAAATGTTGGCAACCTGCCATTTGATGATAGTATTAAGACTTTCCACAAGAAAAAGCTTGATGAAAGGGGCAAGGCGGAAGGCAGGGGAGTAAACTTCCAGATGGTAGTAGATGATATATACGCTATAAGCAAGGGACGCTTGGTTGGGCGCCCCCACAAATAATTGGAAAAGAGGAAAGGGAATGAAAATCACAAAAATAATCTGCTCCAAAGGGCGCACAGGCTTTTATTTTGATGACCAGAAAGCCATAAAACAGGGTGCTAAAACAGACGGTAACATGTACATAGGAGAGCCCGTTACAAAAGGTTTTACAGCCGTTCGCCAAGCGGGAGAATCCGTAAGCGTAATGCTTGTGCTTGAAAATGGCGATATAGCCATAGGCGATTGCTGCGCCGTGCAGTATTCGGGCGCGGCAGGGAGAGACCCGCTTTTCTTGGCGGATAAATATTTGCCCCTAATAGAAAATGAAGTTGCCAAGCATTTTGTTGGCGAAAAGCTTGATAGTTTCCGCCGCCTAGCAGACAAAATAGAGCATATGCACATAAACGGAGAGCGCCTGCATACTGCAATACGCTATGGTTTCTCTCAGGCTCTGCTTGCGGCTGTTGCTAAGGCAAAGGGCGTTCTCATGTGTGATGTTATAGCTGAAGAATACGATCTTAAAGTTACTGATAAACTGGTGCCTATATTCAGCCAGTCGGGTGATGACAGGTACAACAACGCCGATAAGATGATAATGAAGGGCGTGCCGGTTTTATCCCATGGGCTGTTTAACTCTGTAGAGAAGCTTGGCGAAAAAGGCGAAAAACTGCTTGATTACATAAAGTGGATAAACAAAAGAATAGTTGATTTTGCTCCCTATGATGGCTATAAACCTACACTGCAGATGGACTGCTACGGCACAATAGGGCAGGTGTTTGGCGAGAGCAACTACAAAGCCATGGCTGATTATATGGCGGAGCTTGAAAAAGCTGCTGCGCCCTTCCACCTGCGCATAGAAGGTCCTATGGATTCGGGAGATAGGGAAAGCCAGATAAGGGATTTAAAGGGTCTTAGAAATGAACTTGACGCAAGGAATATAAATGTAGAACTCGTGGCTGACGAGTGGTGCAATACCCTTGAAGATATAAAACTATTTGTAGATAACAAAGCCGGGCATATGATACAGGTTAAAACCCCGGACCTTGGCAGCATACACAACAGCGTTGAAGCAGTGCTTTACTGCAAGGAAAACGGCATGGGCGCGTACCAAGGCGGAACCTGCAACGAAACGGACATTTCAGCAAAAGCCTGTATACACTGCGCTATGGCTGCAAACGCAGACCAAGTGTTAGCTAAGCCCGGTATGGGCGTTGATGAAGGTTATATGCTCTGCTTTAACGAAATGCAGCGTGTATTAGCCATTAAAAAACAGGGGTGATTTATTGGTCAACCGCTATGTAAATCCCTATTATAGCGTATATTTTGCGCCAAGGGGCGCTAGGCGTATGCTTGCCATTGGCAGGCAGATAGCCCAGCAGCACCTTGATGCGCAGGATAGGCTTATAGGGTTAATGGGTGAAGCAGGCTCTGGAAAGAGTTTGCTTATAAAGGGCATGTTTCCGGGGCTTGAACTTACTAACGATGATAACGGCGTAAATGTAAGACCTCTGCCTCTGCTTGATGTGTCGGACAATGGTTTCTACCAGCCGCATACCTACCATATAGATATACGCTTTGAAATGGGCTTTACGCAGCTTTATATACTAGCGGATGCTATAGATAATGCTATAAACAAGGGTAGACGTGTTGTTGTTGAACATTTTGAGCTTATATATCCGATGCTGCGCACAAATGCGGAGCTGCTTATAGGCATAGGTGAGGAGATAATAGTAACCCGTCCCACGCTATTCGGTCCTGAGCCGCAGGATATAGCCGATATTGTAATGAGAAACGCCATATACAGGCGTATGGCGCATTCTGCTGAGGATTTAACTGAATTTTACTTACATCAACATCTGCCGCCGGATTTACAGTACATACACGATGATATAAAGCGGGGCTTCCTGCTAAGGTTCCCAAAAAAACCGCAGGTAGATTTAGAGGCTATTGAGCACTATGTGCATGATTTAATATCGCAGGACATACCCATAAGCTACCATGATGAGCAGCATATTTTGATAGGCGATAAGCTGCACCTTTGCACCAATCCCCGTATGCATGTAAGCTCAACCGGTAAAATAGATGGCTTTAGTATTCTTAACGATTTTCACTATGATTTACTAAATGATGAGTATATTCTAATAGGGCTTGTGGGGGACCACAGCGAGGAAGAAGAAATAAGCGATATTAATACTATAAGTTTAGACTAGGCTTTTTCTAGCAGCACTATGTTTTCAATGCCTGAAGTATAAGAGAACATATCAACAGGTACGCTTTTTATTGGGGCATAGCCAAGAGCCGTAAGGCGGGCTATGTCCCTTGCCTGCGATGCGACATGGCAGCTTATGTATATTATTTTGTCCGCCTTTAATTTAGCAATAGCTTCTATTGCGGAAAGCTCGGCGCCTTTTCTGGGCGGGTCAAGCACAATAATATCGGGCTTATAATTTTCTCTTACAAATTGGGGGAGAATATCCTCTACCTTTCCCAAGTAAAACGATGCGTTATTTATATTATTATCCAAGGCGTTAATTTTGGCGTCGTCTATTGCTTCGGGTACTATCTCTATGCCTCTAACTTCCTTGCATCTTTTAGCGAATGTTAGAGCAATAGTACCTGCACCGCAGTATAGGTCTAGCACTTTTTTGTCTTTCAAATCGCCAGCAAGCTCCATAGCCGCAAGGTATAGTTTTTCAGCCTGTTTAGTATTTATCTGGAAAAATGAAAGTGGAGAAATTCTGAAATTCAAGCCTAAAAGCTCTTCTTTTATATGGTTTTCACCGTGCAGCACCGTAAAACTTTCGCCAAGTATAGTATTTGTGCGTTTTTTTTGGACGCTGTTTACTATAGATACTATATAGGGGTTTTCTTGTGTTAGCCTTTTTATAAGCTCGTCTTTATGGGGTATATTATTATCCCTTGTTACAAGTGTTGTCATACACTCGCCTTTAAGGTTTACCCTTATAACTATATGCCGTACAAGCCCTGTATGGGTGTTTTCATCGTAGGGTGGGATATTATATTCCTCCATCCAGCTAAGCACGCCTTTCATAACTTGCATTGTGGGCTTCCTTGCTACAGGGCAATTTTCTACCGGCACCACTCTATGGCTTCTGGGGTAGAAAAAGCCCGCGACAGGCTTGCCGTTTTCAAGCGCTAGCGGCATAGATGTTTTATTTCTGTAATTGAGCGGGCTATTAGCGCCTATACAATCAGCTACAGGCATATCAGCGCCGGCTATTTTACTTAGCGTATCTTTAACGGTTAACCTTTTTTGAATAAGAGTAGTTTCATATTTCATATGCTGGCATGTGCAGCCGCCGCATTTATAGAAAATATCGCATGGCGGCTCCTGCCTATCTGGGCTTTTTTGTAATATTTCAAGCGGCTTAGCGTATGCGTAGTTTTTATGTACTTTTACTATCTTAGCCCTAATAATTTCCCCAGGAAGTGAAAAGGGCAGGAAGACAACTTTACCTTCATGCCTTGCTATGCCCTGCATATCGCTGTTTAGCGCCTGTATATCAAGCTCTAATATATCGTTTTTTTTGAACATATTAGTAGTCTTTACCCTCGTACTGGCGGCAGAGCGTATATTTGGATATAGCGCTCCTAGTAGACCAGCCCGCCGCAAGGGATAGTATGTCTGAAATATATGGCGGCAATGTGCGGTTGAACTTAACCTCCAATATCATCATATCGTCTGAAAATACGGGTATGGTGGGAAGTTCCTTGTTGTACATATCTATAGAGTTAAGCCCAGTTCTAAGCTGTTTATCAAAGGTTATGCGTATTTCCTCAGCAGGATGTATATAGGCTTCCCTTACATAGTCAACAATTACTACTGGGCGCAGTAGGCTGAGCCTAATTTCCCTGAACATGTCTCTAAGTAAACCCGATGAAGTATTCTCAAGCCCCGAAGGATCTTTAGCTATTATCTGTTCGCTAACAAGTCTTGAAATAGGCGCTGAGCGCTTTGAAATATAGTTGTTGTACTTGCTCTTACATTCCATACGGATAACGGAATCCGAAAGGTTATATATGCGTATGCGATACTTATCACGGCGGTATACGCCGGCGACTTTTTCATATAGCGCCCTATCGGATATGCTGTCAAAATAGAGAGAGCGTATATGGTACTCATTGTTCTCGTCCGCATGGGGGTCAGGGTTTAGGACGGCTGCTAATAGCCTTCTTAGCACTTCGTACTGAGAATTTTTTATAAAGTACTTTAGCTCATGGCGGAGCCTTAGCGGGGCTGACATTATATAGCCGCTTCGCTCTGGCAGGAAACTAGGGTGGCATCGTATACGCCGGTGGTGCCAAGCATATGTCCTACTATGTCGCTGCTATCCCTTAGTTGAAGTTCAACCGTCATTTCAGCGCCGGCGCGCGTTACAGTTTTTGAGCGCAGACGGTAGTTACGCAGCACGCGGGATAGCATTAGCGTAATCTCCTGCTCAAAGGCGGGGTCATAGTGCATAACAAGCAGATAGCTGTAATTGGTGCGTAGTTTAAGGAAAGATATCATAAGCATTACAAAGCTTATACCAAGCACCACTACCATGGCGGGCAAATAGTATTGAGAGCCTATTAATATGCCCATAGTTATAGACCAGAACATATAGGCGGTGTCGATAGGGTCTTTAACTGCTGTACGGAAGCGCACTATGGAAAGAGCGCCCACCATGCCCATGCTAAGGGCAACGTTTGAGCCTATTGCCATAACTACCGATGAAGTTATCATGGTAAGCAGTATAAGCGTTACTCCAAATGAGGGGTTATATAATACTCCTCTGTAAGTTTTTTTGTATACCAGTGAAATAACAACGCTCGCAATCAGTGAAAACAGCAACACCAAGGCGATATCCTTAGGTGTAAACTGTGCAAATTGAGATGTCCAAAAATCGCTTGTCGCAAGAGCCTGCTTGCTTGGTGCTGCTTGTTGTGCAGCGTAAGCCGATGTAATCATTAAATACCCTCCAAATATGATTGCTTTAATTATACAGTAATTCTACAGAAACTCAAGTGATGTTAACAAGATCTTAACAAAAAGTATTGAAAATTAGTACAATTTGTGTTATTCTTTGCTTGTCAGGAGGGCGTATGGATATAAGGCTTGTTGAAAAAGGGCATATAGTGTTCGATATTGGCAATGTGCTGTTAGACTTCTGCCCCGACAGAGCGGTAAATACACTTGCGCCAGACGGCATGGAAGAATTGTATCTTAAACATGTGGTAGGTAGCAATTCTTGGCAGGAGCTTGACAGAGGCACTCTAACATACGATGAAGCGGCTAAAATTATGTGCAATCACCCGGATATGGCGGGAGAGTACGATAATGTAAGCCATTTCTTGTACAATTTTCCAGAGCTTATGCAGGTTTTGCCCGCTGTGAATGCGCTAGAAAAGCTCAAAAGCATGGGTAAAAAGCTGTATGTGCTTTCTAACTTCCATAAACCTGCATTTGAAAGAGTGTACAAAGAATATTCTTTTTTTAAGCTGTTTGATGGTCTATGCGTATCCTGTTATCTGCATCAGATAAAGCCGGAACCTGAGATTTATATTTCACTACTTACAGATAATTCTATCCCCGCTGAGGACGCGGTTTTCATAGACGATGTGCTGGAAAACGCTAAGGCGGCGGAGCAATTTGGCATAACGGGCATACATTACCAAAATGACATTGATTTTTCATGAGATGCAAGGATTTTAGCCTTTAATCCGTTATATAGTTAAGGAGCATTGAAAAGAGGGGATTTAAATGAAGTCATACAGTCGCATTATTAAAATAGCAGCCCTATTTGCGGTTATAATATCCGTGGCTTTGCTTGCGGGCTGCAAGTCAAAGCCTGATACGGGCGGCGATGATATAGGCGGCGGCGCAATAGATAATAATCAATATCCTTTCCCGGTGCTTACAACGCCGGCGGTGTCAAGCACGCCCGAGCCCACAAGCACAATTGCGCCTATAAGTTTGCCTAGCCCATCTGCAACCACTCAGGGCGCGCAGGTATTGCCTTGGGACAGCACTGCCATACCCGGCGCATTTGTAACGCCTACTGTTTCCCCGGGGATAGACAGTACTGCTACTATAGCCCTTAGTTTTTCAACCGGCACCCCCTCGCCACAGCCTACTGTATATGTAATAAAGCTTGGCAGCAAGGGGCAGGATGTAAAAGAGATGCAAAGACGGCTTAAAGACCTTGGCTACCTTGACGGCAGCGCCGATGGCGACTTTGGCAAGAAAACCGAGGACGCCCTTAAGGATTTCCAGCGCCGCAACGATTTAAAGGCAGACGGCATTGCGGGCAGGGCAACGCTTTCAAGGCTGCAATCTTCATCCGCAAAGCGCGCGCTTCCAAAGGCAACAGCTACGCCAAAGGCAACAGCTACGCCTAGGATAAAAGAAAATCTATATCTCCAGCTTGGCGACAGCGGAAGAGATGTAACTAAAATGCAGGAACGCCTAATAGAGCTTGGCTATCTTGAAGGTAAAGCTAGCGGCAGGTTTGATTCTTCAACCGAGCAGGCTGTATATGCCTTCCAGAAGCGTAATGTTGCCTATTCAGACGGTATAGCTGGTCCGCTTACGCTAAAAGCGCTGTATTCATCAAACGCGCGCCGCACTTCAAGCGCAAAAGGCGTGGTTGGGGTATCCCTGCGCCGCGGTATGACGGATTCCAAATCCGTACAGGAAATGCAGGCTAGGCTTAAGGATTTAGGCTACTACGCAGGCAGCCGCGATGGGGATTTTGGCGCAAGCACGGAAGAAGCTGTAAAGGCATTCCAAAGGGCGCATGGTCTTACTGTTGACGGTGTTGCAGGCACAACTACCTTAAACAAGCTATACTCAAGCGAAGCGCGTAAGGCAGGCTCAACAGCAGGTAGTACAACAGCACCCAAAGTAACGCCTATACCAAAGCCCACGGAAGTAATAAACTATACAAATGTAACCCCCCACCCGAATGGTGATTATGTAACCCTCAGGGAGGGCAATAGCGGAGTGCTTGTGCGCAACCTGCAAAATGCGCTTAAGAGCCAAGGTTACTTAAGGGGAAGCGTAGACGGCAAATATGGCGAAGCTACTACTGAGGCAGTAACCCGCTTCCAGCAGGATAAGGGTCTATCCATGGACGGCGTTGCAGGACCCGCGACCCAAAGGGTGCTTTTCGAGGGTAACTATCCTAAGGGCTCATAAACATAGTTGTAATTTTAACTTTGTTACAAAAACAAACGAGGCCGAAAAATGCCTCGTTTTTAATATGCGAATTAGATTAAATTATGCTGGGAAATATTGTTCTACTATATTATTATGCGCTATATTTTCAGCTAAGTTTAATAAGTTGTTTTTATCTATCTCTCCTTTGTTGTAAAGCTCATATAGTGAGTTTAACACCTCTTTTCTAGCGTGTGGCAGGCAGAACATATCTGCAATGCTTCCGTGCTCTGTAATACTTAAAAGAGAGTGGGGGAGTAGATTAAGCCTTGACAGCATATAACTTGAAGTATTAGGCTCTATTGTAGCCACGACAGGGCGTACAGTTATTGCGGGCTTTCCATTATTAGTAAAGCTGGCTGCGCTTAATTTAATAAGCCCTTGGTATTGCTGAAAGCTGTTTGAAATAATCATAAGCCTTGGCATAGAGGAAGTTTTAACAAGCCTATCAACTATGCGTTTTATGGAAGCGAGTATAGGTTCGTCGCCGCATGGCGGCTTTATAGAAAGCAATATATTATGCTTAGCGCATATACGGGCAACGGAAAAAATAAACGCAGCCTTATATCCTGCTGAAATTTTGCGGCTCACCTTTGTACCATTAGCTACGCTTTTAAATACTCCATCAGCATTTTCAAGGTTTATTTTAGAGGTAGGAAAATAATCGGGCTCTATATATACGCTTTTGCAGTTCATTGAGTAAAATACTGCTATGCGCTCCTCTATGGCTTTTATAAGTTCATCAAATGATGTAATAGGTCTATTTACAGAGGCGGATATGCTCTTTAGCGCATTTGAGAATGAAGAAGAATTAATTTTGCACAGCTTGCTTAAATCCGCAGTTGGCGCTACGGGGAAGTGCAAAAGTTCATCGCTATTAATAAGCGTAAAAGGGCGTGTATCCTCTGAAATATCGGTTATTATATGCATAGAGTGTATGTTAAGCGAGTTAAGTATTCCGTTTGTTCCAAGGTTTGAGTGCCTTAATTTGCCGCATATATCATCGTATGCTGCGTCAAAATCCTCAATAAATGCAGAAACATCCATATTAAATAGTTTTTTTAATATATTTTGAAAAGCTATATATTGATAGCTCGCGGGGGCTATTGCGGAAGAGAGCGCTCTAAAAAGCTCTTTTCTTTCAAAGCTTGGAAGCACTCCCGATAGCGGGGAGAGGTATGTCTTTATTAGGCTGCTGTAAGCAAGGCTTTTTAGCAGCATATGCAGCGGGTCTTCAAAATGCCTGTTTCTTAAAATATCCTGCAAAGGTATTCGTGCAAAGTCTATAAGGTATGGTAATTCATTTGTTTTCTCATATAATTCAGCGTTTATATTATTTTGCATATCAGTCCTCTTTTTTTGTCATTACGCTACGCAGGTAGCCTGTAAGCACCTCTACTATTCGGGCGTTTTTACCTCCGCGGCTTACTATTACATCTGCACAATTTACATAGTTTCTTATATAGCGGTCATACATGGGTTTTACTGTGTTTAGGTATTGTCTTGTAATGCTGTCTATGCTGCGCTTTCTTTCCTTAATGTCGCGGTTAATACGGCGCAGAAGACATATATCAGGCTCAACGCTTACATAAAGCTTTAAAAACATAAGCTCCATAAGTCTTATATCGTAAAATACATGTATACCCTCTATTATAAGAACTTCAGTGGGCGTGATAATATCAATAGGGGGAATAGCTCTGTATTCTGAAAAATCATAGTTTTTTCTTTCTATAGATTTGCCCGAAAGAAGGGTTTTTACATCCTCATAAAGTGCGTCGTGGTTGAATATTGCTGGTTGGTCGTAGTTAAGCTGTGCTCTTTCCTCAAAACTTTTTTCAGGAAAATCGTAATAATATGTGTCTTGATTAATAATAGTTGCGCTGCAATTTTCTTCCTTAAGCGATGCCTTAAGCTCTTGAGAAAGCGTGGTCTTGCCGCTGCCGCTTGCGCCGCAAATACCGATTACCAGCATTTTATCCCCCCTTACAGGGCGAGGATACAACAAAGCGCCGCTTTTTGTCAATTATGCGAATTGCAATTTGCCGGTTGCTCTAGTATCATCTAATCGTAGCTAAAAGGAGGTAACTTATGCGCAGAAAATTATGTGCTGTAATATTAAGCCTAGTTATATGTACTATAATAAGCGTTTCATATGCTGATAATCCGGTAAAACATTTCACAGCCGAAGTGCTGGCTCCGCATAGAGTGCTGCTCAACTGGGATAGAATAAACAATAAAAAAGACAGCTTACTGCTGGTATATGAAAGGGAGGGCAATCCCTATTTCAACTACCTTGAGGTAAAGGGTAACACATTTAGCTTCAATTGGCTTATCCCGGGGAGCAACTATCGCTTTTGGATAGGTAGCACCGATGAAGACCCTAATCCCAGTATGTATGAGGATGCTTCCCGCTATATAAGCCTGCCCCTGCCAAAGGCGAAAACTTTTAAGGAAAGGGGTTATAACACACTTTCTGCCGTTCTATACAGGCATGATGATGTTGAAGACTGGAACGAAAGCACAAAATATCATAGGGCGAGCTATGATAAGCTTTCCGCCTTGAATGATGTAATAGATGAAGAAAAAACAGCATATTACTCATTTGTTGTACGCTATGTTTTGCCCGTGCAAGCGCAGGAGTCTAAAGACTTGGACGGTCTTTGGGTATTGCATACGCCCCAAGGCTATGAATATTTTTCCGCGGATCCGCTAAAATTAAGCGAAGACTCTACATACAACGGTTATTTTGTGCTTCCCTTTAATAATTGCATAAAGACTATGTTGCATTACTCAAATAAAGTACCCCAGCCCGGTAAATATGTATTAAGTCTATATCTAAATGGCGCAATTGCTGCTGAGCAGGAGATTATATGGAACAACTAAGAGCTGTTTCGCTTTTTGATTTTGACGGCACCATGCTAAAAGGCGACAGTATAGTTGAATATATATCCCTTGCAATAAAAGAAGGGCTATGCCCTAAGAGAAATATACCTAAAATATTGTTATCCACTTTGCTTGCCTTAAGCGGTGCTATTTCAACTGAAAGGGCAAAGAGCATGTCGCTTTCTTTTTTAAAGAATGTAGATAAAAACAGACAAGAAGAATTTGCGAAGCGCTTTATATCTGAAAAGCTTCTTCCAAGGCTATATCCTGAGGCGTTTGATAGACTGCTTATGCATAGAGCTAAGGGGGATATGGTGCTTATAGTATCTGCTTCCCCTGATTGCTATATGAAACACCTGCCCTTATACTTGCCTGTAGACGGTGTGCTTGCGAGCCTAACTACGGATAGTGGAGAGGTAACGTGCAATTTTAAAGGCGCTGAAAAGCCAAAACGCATAGAAAAATGGCTTAAGGAAAACAATATAGCTATGGATATAGAAAACAGCTTTGCATATGGCGACAGCAGTCATGACATACCCATGATGGAGCTTACGCAAAATCCCATATGCATAAACCCTAAAAAGGCATTAAGCCGTGCTAAGCCCGATTGGAAGATGGAATATTGGGGTGAAAACGGTAATAAAATAAAAAATAATGGAGGATAAAAAATGAAAAACATCAACACCAGTAAGGCGCCCGGGGCAATAGGCCCCTATGTGCAGGCAAAGCTTGTAGGTAATTTCCTTTTTACATCAGGGCAGATACCTGTTAACCCTGAAACCGGTTTAATACCCGAGGGAATAGAAGCTCAAACCGAGCAGTCTATGAAGAATCTAAAGGCAATTATTGAGGAAGCCGGAGGCAGCATGGATGATGTCGTAAGGACATTATGTTTCCTTAGCGATATGGGAAACTTCTCCGCGTTTAACAAAGTGTACGAGAAGTTTTTTCCGAATGATAAGCCTGCAAGAAGCTGCGTTGCCGTAAAGGAAATACCCAAAAACTGTATGGTAGAGGTAGAGTGTATAGCCTATATTAAGTCTTAGGATAGACGCCTTAAAACTGCCGAAATCTTGCGTGAGAATTTCTATTATGTTATAATCTAGCTGAAACAATGAATTAGTTTCAAAAATATCAATTTAGGAGGAGTACTTAATGAAAAAACTCGTATCTCTTTTTCTTGTGCTAGCTCTTGCACTGCCTTTTGCAATGGCTTTCGCCGAAGGAAATGTCTATGAACTCGCAATGGTTACCGACATTGGCACCATAGACGACAAGTCTTTCAACCAAGGCACATGGGAGGGCATCAAGGAATACGCCGAAGCGAACGGCAAAACCTATAACTACTATCAGCCAAACGGTCAGTCAACCGAAATTTACCTAGAGTATATGCAGCAGGCGGTTGAGGCGGGCGCAAAGGTAGTTGTAACACCCGGTTTCCTGTTTGAAGAGGCCGTATATATCGCACAGCAGATGTATCCCGATGTATATTTCGTGCTTATCGACGGTAATCCCCACGATGGCAGCTATAACTATCATACTGAGCCCAATGCAGTAGGCATAACCTACGCAGAAGAGCAGTCCGGCTTCCTTGCGGGCTATGCAGCAGTAAAAGAAGGTTATACCAAGCTCGGTTTCATGGGCGGTATGGCGGTACCCGCGGTTATCCGCTTTGGCTACGGCTTTGTACAGGGCGCGGAATATGCGGCAAAGGAACTAGGCATATCAGGGCTTGAGTGCCGTTATCACTACACAGGCGGCTTTGAAGCCACACCCGAAGTACAGACAATGGCAGCCTCCTGGTTCTCAGATGGCGTAGAAGTAATATTTGCTTGCGGTGGTCCTGTTGGCAACAGCGTAATGGCGGCGGCAGAAGCCGGCGGCGGCAAGGTAATAGGCGTTGACGTAGACCAGTATGCCGAATCCGAAACCGTTATCACTTCAGCTGCAAAGGGTCTTGCAGAGTCCGTTCAGCAGATGCTTGACGCCTACTACAAAGGCGAATTCCCCGGTGGCGAATCCATCAACCTTGACGCGGCGCGTGACGGCGTGCAGCTCCCCATGGAGAACAGCCGCTTTGAAAAATTCACTCAGGAAGATTATGACGCAATATACAAGAAGCTTGTAGACAACGAAATCGCTATCAAGGGCGATAAAGATGTCAATGACGCGTCAGAACTAGCTAGTGAAATAATCTCAGTTACATTGGTAGACTAAACAATATATGCTACCCCCCTAAAGGGGGTAGCGGTTTTTTTGTGCAAGGGGAGAAACATGGGCGAATATATTATAGAAATGCTTAACATCACCAAGGATTTTCCCGGTATTAGAGCAAATGACAACATAAGCCTGCAGCTTAAAAAAGGTGAGATACACGCACTGCTGGGTGAAAACGGCGCGGGTAAATCCACATTGATGAGCATATTATTTGGGCTATATAAGCCTGATGCCGGCAGGATATTAAAAAATGGTAAGGAAGTAAATATTAACGACCCCAATGATGCGAACCGCCTTGGCATAGGTATGGTGCATCAACATTTTAAGCTGGTACATAACTTCACCGTGCTTGAAAACATCATACTTGGTGTTGAAACCACTGAGCGGGGCGTGCTTAAGATGGGCGCTGCGCGCGATAAGGTGGTTGAACTATCCGAAAGATACGGCCTTAAGGTTGAGCCGGATTTACTTATAAGCGATATAACCGTCGGTATGCAGCAGAGGGTTGAGATACTTAAAATGCTCTACCGCGATAATGAAATACTAATATTTGATGAGCCTACCGCAGTGCTTACGCCTCAAGAAATAGAGGAGCTTATGCTTGTAATGCGCGGCATGGCGGATGAGGGTAAGAGCATATTATTTATTACCCATAAGCTAGAAGAAATTAAAAAAGTAGCAGACCGCTGCACCGTGCTAAGAAAAGGCAAGATGGTCGCAACCGTTCCTGTTGCCACTACCACCGTTGAAGAGATGGCGGAGATGATGGTGGGCAGGAAGATGCGCTTTACCATAGATAAGGACGAAGTTTCCCTAGGTAAGCCAGTGCTCAGCGTAGACAATCTATGCGTAAAGGGAGCTCATGAAAAAAATGCCGTAAACAATGTAAGCTTTGATGTACATGAAGGCGAAATAGTGTGCATAGTAGGCATAGACGGCAATGGGCAGAGTGAACTAGCCTATGCAATAGCCGGGCTTATGGATGTTGCAAGCGGCAGCATTAAATTTATGGGTGAAGATATAAGCCGGGCTACAGTTAGAACCCGAAATGATTTAGGGCTTGCCCATATACCTGAGGATAGGTATAAGTACGGTCTGGTGCTAGATTTTGACCTTCAACAGAACTTAGCCCTTAAAAACTATTACGCGCCAGAGCTTCAAAACCGTGGCTTTATTAACTACCCTGCGGTTAGAGAGCAGGCGGATATGCTAATAGAAAAGTTTGACATACGCTCCGCCCAAGGTGCGGATACTATGGCGCGCAGCATGTCAGGCGGTAATCAGCAAAAGGCGATAATCGCAAGGGAAATAAACGCAGACCCAAAACTACTTATAGCGGTTCAGCCTACCCGCGGGCTTGATGTAGGCGCCATGATGTACATACACGAACAGCTTTTGCAGCAGCGCAAGGAGGGGAAAGCAATATTGCTTATTTCCTTAGAGCTTGATGAAGTATTCCAGCTATCCGACAGGATACTTGTTATATACGAAGGGAATATAGTAGCTCAGCTTGCCGCAAAGGACGCGACTCCGCAGTTGCTGGGTCTATACATGGCGGGTTCAAAGGGGGAAAGCGCATGAACAAAATAAAAAAGTGGTTACTTAGCATATCTCCTTCACTTATTGCCATACTATCCGGCGTATTTGCGGGCTTTATTATAATGCTAATAAGCAACCCTGCAAACGCATTTAGCGGGCTTATAGTAATATTAAAGGGCGGCTGGAACAGCGGCATGAAGGGCGTAGGGCAGGTGCTTTATTTTGCGACGCCCATAATATTAACAGGGTTGTCTGTCGGCTTCGCGTTTAAGACGGGTATGTTCAACATAGGCGCTTCGGGTCAGCTTGTTGTGGGCGCTCTAGCGTCGATATATGTAGGTATAAACTGGACATTTCTCCCGGGACATCTGCACTGGATAGTAGCAATGCTAATGGGTACGCTTGCAGGTATGGTGTGGGGTATGCTTGTTGGGCTGCTTAAGGCGTACAGGAATGTAAACGAAGTAATATCCGCAATAATGCTTAACTACATAGGCATGTATGGGGTAAACTACCTTATAAAAAGCTCTAACAGCATGTACGATATTTTGCGCAACCAAACCGCAAACGTGGCTGCAAGCGCTGCAATACCAAAGGCAGGGCTTGATAATATATTCTACAACCTTATAGGTAAGTTTAAGGACGTTTCAAGCGTAAATGCCGGTATAATAATAGCGGTTGTAGTAGCAATAATAATACACATACTTCTAAACCGTACAACATTCGGTTATGAGCTTAAGGCCTGTGGGCATAACCGCTACGCAAGCCAATATGCCGGCGTAAATGAAAATAGAGCCATTATACTATCCATGGCTATCGCAGGCGCGCTAAGCGGCATGGCAGGGGCGCTGATGTTCTTAGCTCCGCCCTCTGGAATGCACATACATGTTCAGGAAGTACTAGCTCCGCAGGGCTTTAATGGTATAGCGGTTGCGTTGCTTGGACTATCCCACCCTATAGGCATAATATTTGCCGCGCTATTTATAGCGCATATTACAGTTGGCGGCGGCTATCTACAGAGCCTCAGATATATGAGGGAAATCATAGATATTATAATAGGTCTTATTATATACTTTAGCGCGTTTTCATTGCTTATGAGAAACATAGTTCTCCGCGCAACAAGAAAGCGTAAACAATATGCAGGCGAAGAGGAGGCGGGCGTATAATGGATATATTATATTTTATAGTACAGCAGATGATGTTCTTCTCCATACCGCTACTACTGGTTGCGCTTGGTGGAATGTTCTCAGAGCGCAGCGGTGTTGTAAACATTGCGCTTGAAGGAATAATGGTATGGGGCGCTTTCTTTTCAATTTTATTTATAAACAATGTTCAACATGTTATGAGCGGACAGGGTCTGTTAATTCTCGCAATGCTTATTGCGATAGTTGCGGGTATGGTTTTTTCGCTGTTACATGCGTATGCGGCGATTAACTTAAGCAGCGACCAGACTATATCAGGTACTGCCCTTAACATGATAGCCCCTGCGGCCGCCATATACCTTGCAAGGTCTATACAGGAAAACGGCGTGCAGCAGGTACAGTTTATAAACACCTTTCGCATAGAAAAGGTGCCTTTTCTTGGTGAGATACCTGTAATAGGCAATATGTTCTTTAGGAACTGCTATATAACTACATATATAGGCGTGGCGATATTTTTAATATCGTACTTCCTGCTGTATAAAACGCGCTTTGGTTTAAGGCTGCGCTCATGTGGAGAGCACCCACAGGCGGCGGATTCCGTAGGAATAAATGTATATAAAATGCGCTATGCAGGCGTGCTTTTGTCTGGGGCGCTTGCGGGGCTTGGCGGGCTGGTATACGTAATACCCGTATCAACCAACTTTAACGCTACGGTTTCAGGTTACGGCTTTTTAGCGCTGGCTGTGCTTATATTCGGTCAATGGACTCCAAAGAGGATATTCTTTGCCGCATTTTTCTTTGGCGGTATGAAGGCTATAGCTTCAAGCTATTCGGGCATTCCTTTTTTGCAGAGCCTAGGTATACCTAGCGATATATATAAAATGATACCCTATATAGCAACCCTTGCGGTGCTTGCTTTCTCAAGTAAAAAGAGCCAAGCGCCAAGAGCTAGCGGAGTGCCTTACGATAAGGGCTTAAGGTAAACATAAATAAATATCTGCCTGCTAGTTCGTAATCGTTAGCAGGCGTGTTTATCTATACTAAAATCCTGCCTGAAAAAACGCTAATAAATTTCACATATAATTGTGTTAAATTTTACAATGGCATTGTAATTTGAAAATATAAATATAGAAAGGGAGGCAAATTATGAAGAAATTAACCGCACTGTTTCTAGCTCTTATGCTGGTAATATCAATGGTACCCATGGGTAGCGTTTGCGCTGAGGGCGAAACCACAATTACCATACTCGGCACTTCCGACTTGCATGGCAACATATGGGGCTTTAGCTATGAGGACAATGCCGAAACCAAAAATAATGGTATGGCTCGCGTGTACACCTATATTAAGCAGGTGCGCGCTGAAAACCCCAACACCATATTAATTGACGATGGCGATACCATTCAAGGCACAATAATGACCGACGACTTGTTTAACAAAAACCCTGAAAGAGAACATCCCGTTATAATCGCTATGAACTATATGGGCTATGATGCCATGGTGCTTGGTAACCATGAGTTTAACTGGGGTATTCCTTCCATGAAAACCATACTAGGCAGGGCGAATTTCCCTATGCTCTGCGCTAATGTACGCACCGCTGACGGCGAACTTGTAACCGGCAAGGGCTGGACAATAATAGAAAAAGCAGGCGTAAAGGTTGCCATAATAGGCGTAGTTACCCCCAATGTACCTATTTGGGATGGTGGCAAGGAAGGCATTGACGAATGCACATACGAAGCCGCGAATACCGCTGTTAAGGCTGCCATAGCTGAAATTGGCGATAAGGCAGACATTATCGTAGTTGCCGCTCATATGGGCATGTATGCTGAATTTGACGAAGAACACGGCTCTGACTCCGCGCAAAAGATTCTGGACGATAACCCCGAAATCAATGCTATGTTGGTAGGTCATATGCATATTCTTGTCAACGAAAAGCAGGGCGACACCGTAATAGGCGGTCCCCGCAATGGCGGTCGCGATGTTGTGCGTTTTGACATTACCGTGGGTAGCGATAAGTCTATTGTAGATGCAAAAGTAGATGTAATAGACATGAAGGATACTGAGCCCGCTCAGGAAACCCGCGAGATAGAAGCAATTGTTGCAGCTCATAAGGAAACAATCGATTTCATAGCTGGCGGCACAGGTGACGGCGAAGAGGGTGGAGTCGCCCTTGGCAGCACCACAGCTAAGTTCCAGCCCGAAAATGAAATTAACGGTATTCCCGCCGGCCGTATAATGGACACTCCCGTTATGGACCTTATTAATAAAATTCAGCTTGAAAACTCACAGGCTGATGTATCTTCCGCAGCTCTATTCAAGAACACTTCCGACCTGCCCGAGGGCGACATCAACTACGGAGATATATTCAATATATACAAGTTTGACAACACCCTATATCGCGTACCCATTACAGGCGCGGAGCTTAAAGGATACATGGAATGGTCTGCCGAGTGCTACAACCAGTGGGTTCCCGGCGACATAAACATCTCTTTTGACCCTGAATATCCGGACTATCTGTACGATATGTTCGCGGGTGTGGATTATGAAATCGACTTAAGCCAGCCCAAGGGTGAGCGTATTAAAAATGTAATGTTCAAGGGCGAACCTCTAAAGGACGATGAGCAGCTGACCCTTGCAGTAAACAATTATCGCTACTCTTCCGCGCTCAAGTCTCAAGGCTTGGTATCCGGAAAGAAGGAGTGGGAGTCCTCAAACTCCATTCGCGATATGATAGTTGCCTACTTTGCAGAGCATTCTCCCGTTGCCCCTGAAGTAGATAACAATTGGAAGATAGTCGGCGTGGATTTGCAGCTTGACAATCCCAAGCGCGCGGAGATTATAGAAAAAATCAACGCTGGAGAGATTGAAGTCCCCTATTCTAAGAGCTTTAACCTTAACGATTAATAATAGAAAACAACTAAAATTAAAAGAAGCTCCTTTTTTGGGGCTTCTTTTGAATAAGGTGAGTATGTTAATAATATGCTTTATATGCTATCCCTCAAACTGAGATAGTAGATACTCCCTTGTTTTCTTCCTTATACGCTGAAGGGCGTTATCAACAGCCTTTGTCTGCCTGTTAAGTTCACTAGCAATTTCTTGGTAGGACTTGCCTTGCAAAAATAGGCGTAATACATCTTTTTCAAGCTTAGAAAGCGACTTTTGATAGTAAGCTTCAAGATTTTTAACGCTCTGCCTATCAAGCGCTTCGTCCTCAGGACCTATGCTTTCGCTTTTTAGTACATCAATAAGCGTTCTTTCGCCTTCTTCACCCTCAAAATGATAGGGTTTATCAAGGGATATATAGTTGTTTAGCGGTGTGTGCTTAAGCCTTGAGGCGGTTTTTATAGCGGTAATCATCTGTCTTTTTATGCATAAATCGGAGAATACGGCAAAGCTTGCGTTTCTGTCGGGCAGGTAGTCCCTTATGGCTTTAACAAGACCTATCATGCCTTCCTGCACAAGGTCATCCTGCTCTGCTCCTACAAGGAAATAACCCCTAGCCTTCATAAGCACATTTTTTTGGTAACGGCGCAGCAAACAGAGCATGGCATCTGCATCGCCCTGCTGGGCGAGCGAAACCAGCTCTTCATCGCTTAATTTAATTATATTACCGTATTCTTCAGTCAAATTATACTATCCTAGAGCAGTATACTTGGTGCATTATTATGCCCGCCGCAACAGAGGCGTTAAATGAGCCTATTTCGCCCGTCATGGGTATGGATATAATCTTATCGCATTCATCTTTAACGCGGCGGCTTACGCCAAAGCCTTCGCTGCCTATTATGAGCGCTGTGGGGGAGATAAAATCCGCTTCGCTGTAAGTTTCACCGCCCATATCAAGCGCGTAAGTCCACACACCCTGTTTTTTAAGGTTAATTATTGTGTCCGCAAGGTTTGTAACTCGTGCAACCTTTATATGCTCAATAGCGCCGGCAGATGCCTTTGCCACTACATTTGTAAGCCCAACCGCTCTGTGCCTAGGTATTATAACCCCGTGCGCTCCCGTGCAAGCTGCGGAGCGTATTATAGCGCCAAGGTTATGCGGGTCTGTTATGCTGTCAAGCAGCATAATAAAAGGCTTTTCACCCCTTTGTTTTGCAAGCTCTAAAATATCATCAACGATGGAATATTCATATGCGGAAGCAAAGGCTACCATGCCTTGGTGGTTACTTGCAAGCATATCAAGCTGCTTTTTATTTACCGGCTGTATACGCACACCCGCGTCCTTTGCCATGGCGAGTATCTGCCTTGCGCTGCCCTGCATATCTCCGGCTTGAACGAGTATTTTCTCTAAATCCCTGCCCGCTTTAAGCGCTTCCCTTATAGGGTTTCTGCCTGTAAGTAGAGTGCCGTCGTTTAGCTCTTCGTTTTTAACATCTTCAGTGCGTTTGTTGTCGTAAATTCTGTTATTGTCTTTACGCTCATTATAGCGGGGCTTTCTGCTGTTTTTATTCTGAGTATATTTATCATTGCTCTTATCGTTGCGCTGTTTATTATAGCCTTTTGCTTCGTCCCTTGTATAGCTCTTGGCTTTGTGGTTATTTTGTCTTCTACCGTCTAATTTTTTGCTCTTGGCAAATTCATCATTAAGCCCGAATACTCCTTCCATACTTCCCCCGCTTCTGTTTTTAATTCTTTTACGAGGGGGCATGTTGTTTGGTATCATGCTGTAAGGGTCTGTAGCGTCAAAACGGTTTTCATCCGCGTATCTAAGCGATGAAGTATTCGGTTTTCGTCTATCGGTATAATTCTTTTTATTTCCGCTCTTTTGGCTTTGTGTTCCCTGCCTTTTATATAGCGGTCTAGTTTTTTGTTTATATGCCATAAATTCAATCCTTTGTAACTTTGTATTTTTCGCGGACTTCCTTTATCTGTCCGCAGGTTCTGCTTCCTTCAGGGCAAGGTCCCAATATGCAGGAAGGTCCTGCATCATTAAATATCGCTGGTATCTCCTGCCTGCATATTTTAAGCATGGCATCCGCCATGTTGCGTATCTCCCATTGGGCGCGGTTGCAGCACCTCAACTTAAAAAAGTGTAAAAGCTCTCTTGCGTTCATGGTTACTACAAGGCGGGTTTCACAGGCATTGGGAAGCACAAAACGTGCGTCCTCGTTGCCGCCTTCGCCTTTTTCAAGCCTATCCTGCCATGATTTATACCAGCTTTGTATTTGAGCCATCTGGCTTTCGTATTCTTCTATGGCGCCATCACCAAGAGCTGCTATTTTAGGGGGAATAATATAGTTAAATCCATCTGCTAGAGAAACATACCTTTGGCTCTGCACGCTGTATGAAGCTATCCTGTGCCTTGTAAGCTGAGCCAGCAGCGAACGGCTTACTCCTTCTACGCCGAAAGTAAAGCTTATATGCTCTATTACTGATAGATGCCCGCTTGAAACTACTCCTTTAAGAAAAGCGCTCTGCTTTTTTTCTGATACCTTTTGTTTAAGCTCATCAACCGTATCAGGGGAATAGCAAAGCCTTGCGGCAAGCGCGGAAAGCTCCTCACCCTTTGAGGTTACGGAAAGAAGAGTTACAGCTAAATCTACCCTTGGCATAATATACCTCCAAATTCTATTACAAGCGAAAACAGCTCATCTATTCGTTTCATGTCCTTTTTTAGATACAGAAAGCCGAAAACCGCCTCCATAGCGGTGGCGAGGGAATATTCCTCACAGCTTGCGGACTTCGGCACCCTGTGCTTGGGACTTGAGTTTCGCCCGCGCCTTGCTATATCCTTTTCCTCTGGGCTTAGGTGTTCAAGCAGATTTTTAAATATCTTCGCCTGAGATGAGGCGCAAACAAAAGCGGTTTCAGCCTCGTTAAGGGAGTTTAACCTCCTATGTTTTTTAAGTACATGTTCCCTAACTAGCAGCTCATAAACTGCATCGCCTATGTATGCTAGCTGGAGCGGGTTGAGCTGCTCATAGTTTAGACCCGCTTGCATATTATTCCAGCGTTGTCTTCCAGTATTTGGACGGGCTCATGCCCACTATGTTTTTGAATGTCTTGGAGAAGTGGTAGGGGTCCTTCATGCCTACTTCAACGCCTGTCTGCTTAACAGAAAGACCGTCCTTAAGCAGCACCTTAGCCCTTTCCATTTTGCAGTGTAACTGATAGCTCTGCGGCGGCATACCGACTTCAGAAACGAAGCGTTTCCTGAATGTTTCAACCGGCATACGGCTTATTTCCGCCATGTCGCTCAGCGAATAGCTGTTTTTATACTGATGCTTGTGCATTTCGTCAAGCACCTTTGCAATCTCGTGGGATAGTACGGCGTTCATTGCAACCGGTTGACCGCTGTGGGAAGCTAGCATTGCCCAAAGCAGCTGTTGCAGCTGAGCCGATGCGCCCGCCTGAGCCGCAGCCTGCGCGCGTACTGCCGCCTGTACCGCGTTTCTTGCAAGCTTTAACTGAGAGGGAAGCACGCCTTGTTTGAGTGGTTTCCTGCTTATAGCGCCCATGCTCTGCATGAACTGTTCAACCAGCGGTCCTTTTACCGCCATCCAGAGTATGCGGGATTCTTGCTCGCATACGAGTTTACTTCCATGCGTATAGGGCGGGATTATTGCGCCTTCTCTTACTTTCATGGTGAAGTTGGAGCCTAAATCAACAAGATTAACTGTACCGGATTGCACTGCAAGCCATACCCAGTCTTCCCTCTGTTTGAGTGGAAATTCCCCAACGGGGAGCATAGCGCTGCCTGCGGAAGAAATCCAAATGCCGCTTGCCCTTGCCAGCGGATCGGGATCATGCAAACCTTCAACGCATAGTGGCGTTACCACGCCTTCTTTATTTTCTAAATTGAACATTACTGAACTAAACTTTTTTGAATCAGACATACTTACCTCCTTAAATAAATCCCTGCTATTATATACACCAATTACTACATTGTCAAGTTGAATACCTTTTTTAACATTTAATTTGTATTTATTAACAAATGTGGGTAATTATAATAGATTTATGTGTAATAATATGCTTTTAAAACAAAAGCCGCAGCATGTATAACTGCGGTTTGCGTGGTGCCGGTGACTGGACTTGAACCAGCATGGGGGTTGCCCGCTTGATTTTGAGTCAAGTGCGTCTGCCATTCCGCCACACCGGCGTAAAATGGATTATAAAATATGCTAATAAGCTTGTCAAGTCAACACATGTGTATTATATCAAATATTTCCTTAGCCCTTTAGGGTAATGGTTTTTAAGCTGACCGTTTACCGCCTTGCCCCAGCCAAGCTGGTAGCCTTTGTATGTGGGGGATAGCCAATCCTTAAGGCTGTTATCTATGTTGAGCGTTTCGCCTGATAGGTACTTTATAGCTGTTTCTCTATCTATTTCCAGCCTGTTTTTGACCACACATGCCAAAGCGAGCGCATGGTCTGGCAATATATATTTACCTCTATCGTTTGCTATGTGCAGCCCGAAGCGCAGAAGTTTTATACCTTCAAATGTGTCAATAGAGCAGGGGGCGGATACATATGTGTTGCCAAAAATGCCGTTTATTTTAGGGGCGTGGCATATGCTTTCTATAAATTTGTCGGCTTTTTGATTGCTGTATGTGGGTGCAGTGAATATACTATCTGATGTGCTGCTACTTTTTATATAATTATCGTTGATATGAGAGAATTTTTCTATACATTTGTCCGTGCAGTTACGAGTTTCTTCATATTTATTAGCTTCAACATTATCGTGTGTGTGTACAGAATTAGAACACTCCTCTAAGCCATCTCTTTTTTTAAGAAGAGCAATAAAATGCCCTTCGCCATCTATTTCGTGGGGGAGCAGCCTCATAATACCGTGTTTAGCGTGGGGTAATCCTTTTAGGCTAAATGCTTCAAGGTTGAAATCGGGGTGATTATGCAGGAAATCGTCTATAACTCCTTCATTTTCTACTGTATTAAATGTGCATGTGCTGTAACATATTTTGCCGCCTGGCTTAAGCATTTTGGCGGCGCTTTCTAATATTTTACCTTGCCTTATTGCGCACTGCATGGGAGAATCTTCATTCCACTGGGTGCGTGCTTCCTCAAGCTTTCTAAACATTCCCTCGCCTGAGCAGGGGGCATCTACAAGTATTTTATCAAATGCGCTTTCAAATATATCGCAAAGCTTTTCAGGGCTTGTGCTGCACACTATGCAGTTTGTAATACCCATGCGCTCTATATTTTGGCTAAGTACTTTTGCCCTTGTAGGGTGTATTTCGTTTGCTACAAGCAAGCCCTTGTTTTGCATTAAGAAAGCTAAACCTATAGATTTTCCGCCGGGTGCGGCGCATAAATCCAGCACCGTTTCACCGGGGTTTGGCGTTAATACCTGCGGAGCCGCCATAGCGGAAGGCTCCTGCAAATAATAAGCCCCCGCTTCATGCAAGGGGTCGGAGCCGAGTTTTTCCTCATCTAATATATAATAAGCGCCGCTTGCCCAAGGCACCGCTTGTCTATCCTGCACATTAAGCCCGAATCTACAAAGCATAGCCTTAAAAGGTGGCTTTTCATAGCTTGCAATAAAATCGTCATAGGATTTTCCAAGCTGTGCTTTCATGTTATTTAGAAATGCGCTTGGAAGCTCAATACTCATCGCTATCGTCCGGGTGATAATAAATATCCTGTGTATCCTCGTAGCGGTAATTTTGGGGTATTACGGTTTGATTAAATTCGGAGTATTCGTAATCCTCATACTCTTCTTCATTACGGTTTATCTTTTCCTTTATAGTTTCAAAAAGGTTGAATTTATCCTTATTACGCTCCGCCCTGCGCCTTCTTGGCGGGCGAACATTAGCTGTATGCTCATACATAGGCTGTTCGTATATAGGTTGTTCGTATGTAGGCTGCTCATATACATACTGTTCTTGTACAGGCAGGGCATAATTGCCATTATAATTATCAGCAGGATATTCTTCGTATACTGGAGGGCTATACTCTGCAGGTGGCATATATATATCAGGGTTGTACTGCTGCGCATCGTTATTTTGAGGAAAAGCATTATACTGCATATCATCTAGCGCATTAAAGCTATCATACTGTGCGCTAACTGTGCCGCTATAATATTCGGGTTGCTGATAATGCATCTCATCTTCAAAAATATCATATACGGGGGGCGGGGGAGCAACAGTTTCGGGGGCAGCGGCATAATTGTCGCTTATATTGACCGGTTCTTTTGAAAACATATCCGTGCGCTTTTTAGCCAACATGTGGCTTAGCAAGTTGTTTTTCCTTAAAATGCTCCTTTGCTTAAGGGCATATCCAGCGTCTATAAGCGTGCATACGGCTATTATTATAAGCAGCAGTGGCAGCCATATCGTAGATAATAGAGAAGCAAACCAAGATTTACCGCCCGAAACGGAGTTCCAAATCTTGTTTGCTACGCCGCCTGTCCAGCCCAGAAGCGCTGAAAACATCCAATTGGCAAACGCATTCATTTAGCCTCTCCGCCTTCTATGTTTATAGGCTTAATAGTTACGGTTACATATACAGCGTTACCGCTCATATGGTATGCTTCTTCCGGTTTTTTAACCACTACAGACCTTATAAGCGTATCCATGGCGCCTGAAATATCAACGGGGTTTTCAACATCAAGCAGCTTTAATGTTTCCATAAGCTCGTTTGAACCGGCAACATTTAGCATGGCAGGGTCAATTTTAATATCTGTAACTTCGTAGCCCTCGGCAGGGCTGCCTGCTACAATGCCGCTGCGGTTTATGGGTATTGCTTGCAGGCGGTACAACTCCTGCTCTATAAGTAGGCTGTCAAGCGGCATGGAATCGCTGCTTACTTCTATGGTTCTTGCGTCAAGTGCGTTATCCTGATAATCATAGAGGGTAAAGGGTACGGCGGTAAATTGCTTGCGTGCCGCAGAGGTAAGAAGCGAACCGTTATAATTAGCAACGCAGCGCATAATGTTTTCTACTATGGATTTGGGTCCTGATACGGTAACTATAGGCGGATCCACCACGGCTTTTGATGCGTAAAAGCCCGCGGGTGCGGTGCCTGTTTCGTTAATCTGCACAGGTATCCTGCGCCTTGTTATGTAAGGCTCTACATCTACTGTTATTTCACTTTGAGATAGCCTTGTAACCTTGCCATATGTAGAAGTACTCGTGTGTAGCACGGGTATATTTTGCTCTCCGGTTTTTTCTATGCGGGAGAGGTCTATTCTAACATTGAAATTTGAAGCGGTGGCACTGTCGTAAGATTTTTGTGGTATTTCAGCCTGTACAGATATAAGCGGAAGCTCGCTTAAATCGGTGGTTACTACAAGCCCTGCGCGTTTAAGCGTATCAGCGCCAAGCACGCTTATACTTACATCGCGGAAAGTTTTTTCGCGGGTTAAGTAAGGGTTTTCTGTTATTAGCAGACCCCATATAAGCGTAGCAAGTAATAGGCTCGCGAGTTTCCACCGCCAGTTGCGTCTTAATATGTTAAAAAAGCTAAAAATAAGCTCTTTTAATAGAGTTGAAACTTTAGGTCTTTGGCGCTTGGTATCTAAGTTTTCTTTACTGCTGTTCATCGTCTTTCTTCCTGAGTTGCTTTATACGTCCAAGGGCATCTTGTATAAATATGGTCATTTTATTGCCGTTATCGCTCTGACCGAATATGCCTGTAAGCACTTCTTTTACTCCGTCTAAATCTAGATGGCGGGTTAGCCTGCCCGCCTTTGCCATGCTTACAATGCCCGTTTCTTCGGAAACTATAATAACAGTTGCGTCCGTGCTTTCAGATACGCCAAGCCCCGCCCTGTGCCTTGTGCCAAGGTCGCGCGATATGTTAGCTTCTTCGCTTAGCGTAAGCACGCAAGCTGCGGCGGCAATACGCTCATTCCTTATTATAACCGCGCCATCGTGCAAGGGGGTATTGGGTTCAAATATATTTACAAGCAGTGCGCCCGTAAGCACGGCGTCAAGCTCTACGCCTGTATCAATAAAATCTTTAAGACCGGTTCTGTGTTCAAACACCATAAGCGCGCCTATGCGCCTTTTTGAAAGGCTCATTATGCTTTGAGCTATATCGTTTACAAGCCTTTCTTCCTGTGTTTCGGTTCTTTGGCTTCTATCAAGTATTGCGCCCCTGCCAATATGCTCTAAGGCTTGCCTAAATTCTGGTTGGAATAATATCATAAGCACTATTGCGCCGTTGTTGAGTACAAGCATAAGCAGCCAATTTAATGTATTTAGAGAAAAAACATTTGAAAGCCAGCTTGCTATTACCAAAAGCATAAAGCCTTTTAGTACTTGAAGCGCGCGGGTGCCGTGGGTTAGCATTAGCAATCTATATATAATAAAAGCGACTAGGATAATATCTACAAAATCCAAAAAACTGGGTCTGTTAAACAAGTTCCAAAAGAAATTGCTTATACCTGTTGAGAAATTACCCATTCCGCGCGTTCACCCTTTCAAGCTGCTACTCCTAGTATACTACATTTTGTGAGATAAAGAAACAATTTTGTGTTAAATTTGTGTTAAATTTTACAAAAGTATATATTTGAATTTTGGCAAAATGCCCATAGCACATAATTTCATGTACAACACTAATAATTATATTCGGATAAGATAACCAAACTTTGCACTTGTTCATATAGTATCATTTCGAGTGCTTATAATTTGGACTTTATAGTAGTAGAATTGTTCTACTGATTGATTATAGTGTTTGTTAAGCTAAATGTTGTAAAAGCAACGGAATAAGAGCATTAAAATATTTTGCTGTATCTGATTCGATTTTCAATCCTGTAAAAACATCAAAAATTATCAGTGGTGAATCTTCTGAAAAAGGAACATATTTTTTATGTTCTAGATCATATGCAAAGAGAAGTGCTGCCTCCTCTATTAGCGGTTCTAAATTCTCCATCTTCTCTATTAGTGGCTCGAATCGATCAAATCTATTAATTTGCATTTTTTTAAGTTCCGACTTGTCAATTTCAAAAGCGTAACTAATGCCGAGAAATGCGGTTTTTAATAATGTGGCAATTGTTAACTCATCTGCTCCAGCTTTTTGGATATGCTTTGCAATGTACAAAGTTGAAAGTAACGATGCATCCGCACAAACATATTTTGATGAGAAGATAGTATCAAGTTTTCGTATACCATAAAGGAATATTAATTCAGTTACTACAATATGATCAATAGGACTCGGGTTTGACAAATCGCCTCCCCAAGAAGAAAGCAGCTTTTTTACTCTACGTGTAGTTTTGAATTGTTTGAACATAATAGAACACCTTCTTATTGCATGCTGAATATAATGAAAAAATCCATGACTATTGTATTCCTATTGCTTTATAATACCATTATATCTCTTAAGTTAATATTTAGTACAATTGTAAAACTCAGAAAACCTATTTATTCAGTTGGATACTGGTGGAAAGTGGGCACTGATGTTTGCCAAGTTTTGTACTTTAGCCGATCTCTTTTTCATCAAATTAATAACTCCGTTTATGATGGTAATTTACAGTACGCCAATTATACAGCAAGGTAACATAAGCATCAAGTCTATCTTACAAAAAACAAAGAAAAAGTGCTGTTTTTGTTTCAAAATCAACACTTTTATGTCGGATTAATCTTAATACAGGAATATTGTGTCTAGAGCTTTTGTGCGGTGCAATACTACGCCTGCACTGGGTATATGCTTACCTTTTTGCGGGTTTTGCCGTAATGCTCAAAACGCACTATGCCGTCTTCTAGGGCAAATAGAGTGTCATCCCTGCCACGACCCACATTGGTACCGGGGTGGATTTTTGTACCGCGTTGGCGCACGAGTATATTACCCGCAAGCACGAACTGACCGTCCCCGCGCTTAACGCCAAGGCGTTTGCTTATACTGTCTCTTCCGTTACGGGAAGAGCCTACGCCCTTCTTAGAGGCGAATAATTGAAGATTTAGCTTCAGCATTGGAATTCCTCCGTTTCGTAAATCTGAATGTGTTCAGGATAGTTTTCTTGTAGCTGCTCAGCGCCGAGTTTAAATACCTTAAGTATAGTATCCGTGGTTGCGCTAAGCTGCGTTGGTCTTAGGCGAAGTAGCAATGTGCCGCTGTTATCATCCGTGTAAACTTGGGGTTTTACGCCTGCAATTTCCTCAATCGCATTTGCGCATGTTATAGCTAACATAGAAAGCGCGGCGCATAATATGTCTTCGCCCTGTGGGGCATAGCCCGTATGACCTGTAACCTCATAACCGCAGAGCCTGCCTGAATTGCTCAATATGCGGATATTAGTCATGCCTCTTTGATTGCAGTAATCTGAACCCTTGTGTAAAGCTGCCTATGACCTGCCTTGCGGCGGTAGTTCTTCTTGCTTTTGAACTTGAAAACGATAATCTTCTCGCCCTTAACCTGTTTTAGTACCTTGCCTACAACGCTTGCGCCTTCAACATAGGGTTTGCCTACTTTTAGCTCTTTCCCGCCCAGCAAAAGTACGGGGAATGTAACTTCGTCATCAACTTCGTTCTCAAGCTTTTCAATGTGAATGACATCGCCTTCGCTAACGCGATACTGTTTGCCGCCGGTCGCTATTATTGCGTACATGCAGCACCTCCATTTTATTACTCGCCGGAACACCTAGGCTGCGACATACGCATTAAAGCCCGTTCCGAGCGGCTGACCTCAAATTTACCACAAAGCTTAAGCTGTTGTCAAGGATTTGAGAATTTTGGTTCTACTCCCAAAGTCGTAACGGATTTGGACAAGCGAGCTGAAGTTTACCGGCGATGAGATAAATCATTGAGGAGAATCCTTCAAAGGTATGGTAGCCTCTGGCTTTTCTCTTGGCTGCCTGTATCATGCTGTTGATTCCTTCACAGATAGCATTCGTTAATTTGGTAATGAACACATTCAGGATTTCCTTTGCATTCTTTTGAAGCGTAAGACCCACTCGTTTCATTGGTTCTAACCGGCTCCTGCGAAGCCAACTGCACAAGCTTTTTAGACGCTCCTGCGCTTCTTCATAACTGTGGCTTGCATACACTATATCAAGCGCCTGTACCATTCGATACGCACGACCGGTTTTCGGATACTTCTTGCACAGGGCATTGGTTTGTTCTTGCTGAGTGACACTCTGTTTGGTGTCGGGTATCATTAATAACCTACGACCAAGATGAAGGATTTTGCTTGTATGTTCTTTTTGCTCCGACCTGCGTACTTCATCCATACCATCCAAAAGCAGCTTTTTTACATGAAACTTATCAATTGTATGCAAGGCATAGGGAAAACAATATTCTATGCCTGAACGATATGCCCCAGACATATCACTGCTTACACTTTCTATATTCTCACAGCTTCCGCCTTTGCTTTCAAGATGATAGGAAAAATCAATAACAGCTTCCGCTTTTCGTCCTTTCTCAACATCTATGACTCGACGTTTTAGGGCGTCAACTACCACCGTTACATAGCTGTGACCTCGCTTGAATGAGGTTTCGTCTATCGCTAACTGCTTCACTTCACTTAAATCGTCATGTTCAACCGCTTCCCCTACCCAGTGACGGAGAATACGTACCAATGACTTTTCATTACAACGCAACAGTCTGCTCGCTTTTAATATGGGCATATCCATTAACAATAGCATGGCATAGCCTTCAAATAGCAAGGTGAATCGGCTGTTCTTACGTGCCCAAGGCGCTGACACCACCTTGGTACCGTGCTTTTTACACTTAACTCGTGGACGGCGGCAATGTACATAGCAGGGATAGAACATGACATCACCGTGTCGCCACACACGCTCTGTTTTTTCATAGCCTGCTCTTAGGCACATCTCTCCGCATTCAGCACAGGGCAACATATTTCCTTCACGGATATCCACATATACATGGACTTCTGCACCGTGCGTTTCAATGCTTCGAATGTACCATGGTTCTTCCAACACAATTGATGCGCTGAACAAATTTGTCAGACCAATAATTCTCGTTTCCATGTGCTTATTATACTCGAAGTTTTACGATTTTGGGAGTAGAGCCAGAATTTTAAATATACTTTTTTGTAGAGAAGTCAAACATTTGTGACACAGACCCCTTGGGTAATAGTGTTGCTTAAAAGCTGTTGACTGATATTCATTTTCTCTGATGTTTTAGTCAAG
>JGI24708J26588_10000023_pt1 | contig 101446 bp, 85 predicted proteins | sample BioPla1DNA2_FD_26588 | JGI IMG/M metagenome (IMG submission 26588) | reverse complement strand
GGGAATAGGCCTACACAAGTTGACATTACGGGATTATTGGGTGGAGAAAAAATTGGTTTGTTTGAAAATCAGGAATTTAAAGAACAGCTTAAAAAGGAATATAACCTAAGTATGGATTATCGAAAAGATGGTTCATTTAATATGGTTCAAGGTTCAACAGAAGGATTTGATTATCTTTTTCCAGCCAACCAATTAGCTTTAGAACTTTATGAAAAACTAGGACGTGAATATACACAACAGGATATTGTTTTAAACACACCTATCGTTCTATATTCAAGAAAACCTGCTGTAGATGCCCTGATGGAGCAAAATATAGTTACACAGAACAATGGAATTTATTATGTAGACATGAAACTATTAGCGGAGCTAATTGCTGAAGGAACAGCTTGGGCTGATATTGGTTTACCCGAACTATATGGCAATGTTTTAGTAGATACGACTGATCCCAATAAATCCAATTCAGGTAACATGTTTCTTGGTCTCTTAGCTAATAGCTTGAATGATGGACAAGTAGTAAATAAAGACACAGTTGATGACGTATTATCCCAGATCCAAAAAATTTATCAACAAATTGGTTTAATGCAAAGTTCTTCTGCCGATATGTTTAATCAATTTTTGAAACAGGGTATTGGAGCTTATCCAATCATTGCAGGTTATGAAAACCAATTACTGGAATTTTCCAAACAAGATCCAGAAACATATGAACAAGTAAAAGATGAAATAATTATTCTTTATCCTTCACCTACTGTTTGGTCAAGTCATATCTATATTGCCTTAAATGAAGAAGCTGAGCTTGGTCTTAAAGCCTTAACTAGTGAAAATATCCAGCGAATTGCCTGGCAGGAACATGGCTTTCGCACAATTACTGCTGGTACTGGAGGAGTTGATTCTTTTAATGTAGCCGGAGTACCCGAAGATATTACTAGTGTTATGCCAATGCCTGATATAGATACCATGCAAATCTTAATGGATTCAATTACTCATTGACTAGTAATTGATAAAAAATAAATAAGACCTTAATAAGAAAAAATATAAATTAATTTTGATAATAGGAGAACAAAAAATGGCAGATTTAACCTTGGATAGTTTATTAAAAGATGCAAAACCAAATCTTGAAAATTCATCAGAAGTAGAGATGGTTGCCGAAATTGAGCAACAAGTTCAACAATTAAGTCCTGAAGAACAAGAAAAAGTCAACGAAATTGCGGCGACAATTGATTTAAAAGATACTACATCTACAAATTTGTATGCCTTAGAAGCTCAAAAAAACATATCTTCATTTAGTGATAGCATTTTAACCCAAGTTAGATCTAAAGACGCTGGCAAAACGGGTGAGTTAATGACCGATTTGTTAATGAAGGTNAAAAAATTAGATTCACCCGATGACGATAAAGGTTTTATTACCAAACTATTTAGTAGTGGAAAAAGCAAAATTCAGCGTTATTTAGCCCAATATGATGATTTATCGGGTCAAATTGATAGTATTAAGGCACATCTTCAAAGTGAACAAAAAGAACTATTAAAAAACATTCAATTATTTGACCGTTTGTATGATCAAAATCTTAATTATTTTAATGATTTACAATTATATATTTCTGCAGGTGAACAAAAAATTCAAGAAATGAGAAATGAAACTCTACCAAGATTATATGAGGAAGCTCATAACTCAGACAATGTTATGGCGGTTCAAGTCGTTTCTGATTTAGAAGAAAATGTTAACCGGTTTGAGAAAAAGGTGCATGACTTGAAAATTTCCCAAACTTTGGCCATGCAAACTGCTCCGCAAATTCGTTTGATTCAAAACAATGATCATCTGTTAGCAAATAAAATTAACGATGCTGTAAATAATACAATCCCTCTCTGGAAGTCCCAAACTGTTATTGCACTTGGTCTAGCCAAGCAAGAAGAAGTTTTGGAAATGCAAAGATCTGTTTCTGAAGCAACAAATCAATTAATTAGAGAAAATGCTGAAAAGTTAAAACAGACAACACTTGGAGTTAGGGAAGAAGCCGAGCGCTCTATTGTGGATGTCGAAACTTTAGAAAAAGCAAATCAAGACTTAATCGAGACAATTCAAGGCTCGATAGAAATTTCAGAAAGAGCCAAAACAGTAAGATTAGAATCTGAACAAAAAATGCTCAAAATCAAGAACGACTTACGAGATAGCCTACTTGAGGCTATGGGTGACGAGAATGCTAAGAAATATCTCTAAATAAATTTCCAATACTGAATACGTACCTAAATTTTCCTTAAAATGATCTAACTCATCTGACATAATTTTGTCTGTTAATATTATGTTCAGGAATAAGTTTAACAAAAATGTTAGGCACACTTGACAAAACGCCAAATCCATTTCATTATGGGACTAATTGTTGTTTGAAAAAAGAAAATATTTTGTAAATGTAGTTATGGAGTTATATGGAACCCTTAGAAACGAAATTAACTTTATCGGACATTCCAAATGGAAAATCTGCTGTTATCACAGAGGTTATTGCAGAAGATGGTATGCGGAGACGCTTGCAGGATCTTGGCTTTATCGTTGGCAATAATGTAGATTCACTAAACACTGCTGCTATCGGAGATTTAACAGCGTATCGTATTAATGGAACAGTGATAGCTATTAGAAAAGACGACACTGATAATATTTTAGTAGAGGAAATAAATGTCTAGAAAACTTTTTCATAAATCTAGTGCTGTAGATCAAAAACTTATAATCGAAAAAAAATCTGAAGATGATAAAGTCATAGCTTTAGCAGGTAACCCAAATGTTGGTAAATCTACTGTTTTTAATGCATTAACTGGAATGAGGCAGCATACTGGTAATTGGCCAGGCAAAACGGTTGAAAATGTTCAGGGATATTATGAGTATGATGACGATAACTACATCATGGTGGACGTTCCAGGTAGTTATTCTTTAATAGCTAGATCTGCTGAAGAAGAAGCTGCACGAGACTTTATCTGTTTTGGCGAGCCAGATGTAGTGGTTGTTGTATGTGATGCCACTGGACTTGCACGTAATCTAAATCTTGTTTTACAGGTACTTGAAACAGGCAAAAAAGCTGTCGTTTGTGTCAATTTATGTGATGAAGCAAAAAAACGCAATATCAAAATTGATCTAGAAGCTATGGAGAAAGAATTAGGTGTACCAGTTGTAGGTACTGCAGCTAGATCAAAAATTGGTTTAGATGAATTACAAGCTGCGATAAAAAAAGCGATTCATAGCGAACCGGCTCAGTTTGACATCACTTATCCCGATTATATTGAAAAAGGTATCTCACTATTAAAGGAACCAGTTCAAGCCTTAGTAGGTGATTCTTTGGACTCACGCTGGGTTTCAATTAAATTACTTGATGGTGATGATAATTTTCAAAAATCATTAACTGACTTTTTAGGATTTGAACTTATAAAGGACAAATCTATCAAATTAGCTTTAGAAAAATATGAACAATATTTAAAAGAAAATGATCGAACAGTTGTTGAAGTTCAAGATGGCATTGTTGAGATGGTTGTTCAATATTCTCTCTTACTTGCTGACCGTTTTATTACCCAACATGGAAAAGAAAGTGACGCAACTGACAGAAAATTAGATAAAATCTTAACCAGTAAGGCTACTGGGTTTCCGATCATGTTAATATTATTGTTTGTAGTATTTTGGATTACAATTACGGGAGCTAATTATCCCTCAACTTTACTCGCAAATTTACTGTTTGGTCTTGAAGAGAAACTAGCTGCTGGTGCTTTGTCTATAGGTGTTCCATTTTTAGTTGTCGATATTTTAATTCATGGTGTTTATAATGTCACAGCTTGGGTTGTAAGTGTCATGCTTCCCCCTATGGCTATTTTCTTTCCGATGTTTACTTTATTAGAGGATCTTGGTTATTTGCCGCGAGTTGCCTTTAATTTAGATCATTTTTTTAAGAGTTGTGATGCTTGTGGTAAGCAAGCCTTAACAATGTGTATGGGCTATGGCTGTAATGCAGTTGGTGTTACGGGAGCTAGAATCATAGATTCACCAAGGGAACGACTACTTGCTATTATCACGAACAATTTTTCACCTTGTAATGGTCGATTTCCAATCTTAATTTCTGTTATTACTATTTTCTTTATAGGCGGAATTAGTGGTTTAAGTTCTTCCATGAGTTCTGTTCTTGGTGCCTTGTCACTAGTTTTGGTGATAATTTTCAGTATTGTCATGACTTTACTAGTTTCAAAAATATTGTCGATGACTGTTCTTAAGGGTGTACCTTCTTCATTTACTTTGGAGCTTCCACCTTATCGAAAACCTCAAATAGGTAGAGTTATTGTTCGCAGTATTTTTGATCGTACTATTAAAGTTTTAGGTAGAGCAATTGTAGCTGCAGCACCTGCTGGACTTATTATTTGGGTCTTAAGTAATGTTAGCTATGGTGATTCAACTCTTCTATATGCTTTTACAAATTTATTAGATCCATTTGGCAGAGCTTTAGGTATGGATGGAGTAATTCTAACAGGCTTCATTTTAGGCTTGCCAGCTAACGAAATTGTAATGCCGATTATGATTATGATTTACCTAGCGCAAGGTGGTGGGCTTATAGAACTTGAAGGTGCTGCTTTAGGAAATTTACTAATTGCAAATGGCTGGACTTGGGTAACAGCTGTCAGCGTACTCTTATTTACGGTAATGCATTGGCCTTGTTCTACAACTTTAATCACGATTAAAAAAGAGACACAAAGCTGGAAATGGACTTTTATGTCGTTTTTAGTGCCCACTATTTCAGGTATCATCATTACTTTTTTATTTAATAGTATAGTTAACGTATTTATCTAAATTGTTGCAATTTTGTTTGCTGACATCTAATCTATTATCAGAATAAAAACACTCAATTATGGAGGCTTAAGATGTATTATCCAAGAAAAATAAATGAAACTATTTATTATGTAGGCGAAAGTGATCGTCGTTTAGATCTATTTGAGAATATGTTCGAATTACCGCAAGGTGTAGCTTATCACTCATACTTAATTAAGGATGAAAAAACTGCTCTCTTAGACGGTATAGATGAAACCGTTTCAGAAAGATATTATGAAAATGTTAGAGCTGCTTTAGATGGAAGAGATTTGGACTATTTAATCGTTCATCATGTTGAACCTGATCATTGTAGTAGTCTTAATAATATCTTACGTGAATACCCAAATTGCACGATGCTACTAACCAAAAAAGGCTTGGATTTCATGCATCAATTCTATCATTTAGAGTATGAAGATAGAGTGCGAGTTGTTGGTGAAGGCGATACCTTAGATTTAGGTAAACATAAATTACAATTTATTATGGCACCTAATGTACATTGGCCAGAAGTCATGATGAGTTATGATAGCACGGATAAGATTTTGTTTTCTGCGGATGCATTTGGTTCTTTTGGAGCAATAGAAGGACATCTATTTGCAGATCAAGTTAATTTTGAACGCGATTGGCTTGCAGAAGCACGTCGCTACTATATTAACATTGTAGGTCGTCATGGTGCTTCCGTGATGCGTGTTTTCAAAAAAATAGAAGATTTAGATCTTAAGATAAAAATGATTTGTCCCTTACATGGACTAATTTTCCGCACACGAGAAGACATTGCCATGATCATGGATAAATATCAAAAGTGGGCTACCTATGAGCCGGAAGAAGAAGGTATAGTTTTTGTCTCTGCTTCCATGTATGGAAATTCGCAAAATCTCAATGATATTTTAGCTGCGATGTTAGCAGATAGGAATATCTCAAACATTAGAATTTATGACGTTTCAAAAACACCTGTTTCCGAAATAATTGCAGATTTATTCCGTTTTTCACATGCAGTTTTTACCTGCTTAACATACAATACGGAGTTGTATCCTGGTATGGATGCACTGTTACGTGAACTTACAATGCTTAACTATGCTAATCGTAAAATTGCTTTCCTTGAAAATCAAAGCTGGGGTGGACGCGCCTTAATGATTGCTAGAGACATTTTCAGTAAATCTAAAAATTTAGAAGAAATTGCGGAACCTTTTAAAATAAAGAGTTCTGTTGCACCAGAACAATTATCAGACTTAGAAAAATTTGCAGATCAGATTGCAGCAACTTTTACCAAGTAAATTATTCAAAGAATAGGCAAATACCCTGATTTAAAGGTTTAGGAAATATAACAAATATTTATTAAAAAGCCCCACACAATTTTATGTGCGGGGCCTCGTTTTGGCATTTAGCTAGTAAGGATTAATCAATTTCAATTTCGATTGAATTATCATCAACTTTTTTTACTTCTTTTTTAGGTAGAATCAATTGTAAAATGCCATCTTTGTACGAAGCTTTGATCTTGTCTTTGTCTATGCCTCTTACATCAAAACTACGTTGATATTCGCTAAAACTACGCTCACGACATACATAATATTTATTTTCATCTTCTTCAGTTTCTTCTACATCATGAGTCGCTTTAATTGTCAGATAATCACCATTTAAAGAAAGTTTAATATCATCTTTATTTAAACCAGGCATTTCTGATTTAAGTTCATAATGATCACCTTTGTCTTCAACATCAGTACGCATCATATTCTGTGAAAAACCAAAATTTCTAAAGATGTTGTTAAAACTATTATCTACGTCCTGTAACCAACCATTTCTTCTTCCATGTCTAAAAGGTATTAAATCAAACATAATATTAGTGCTCCTTTCAAATTATTTTAATATATACTTTTGCTTAAAAAGCCTTTTTGACATTCATTGACTTTAGTATAACCCATTCAGGTCTGGAAAGTTTGACCTTGCTTGACTTTAAATGCAAACAATTGTTAAAGAATGTTATATGAATATGGAAATGTACTTCTTTTCATTGGTAGATAACGATAACTTAAGATATTGATATTTGTATACAACTTCTTTTTGTTTAATGATTTAAGTAAAATTGACAAATTATTTATTGAGCTTACTTGATTATGCTAAAATTACTTTTGGAGAAAATTTGAAAAAAAGAATGAATTTGTAAAATGATAAAATTTGAGAACAATCAAGATTTTGTACAAAATTTTATTAAGAAACCCTTAATAGTTAATAATCTAGAAATTAAAAATCGCTTGGCTCTGGCTCCACTTGCAGGTACAAGTGATACGATCTTTCGTACATTTAGCAGTCAGTATGGTGCAGGTCTAGTAACGACAGAATTAGTTAGTGCTAAAGGTATTTGCTATGATCCATATTTAACGAAAAATTACCGTTATTTAGAAATTAATCCCAAAAAAGATAGTAAAATTGCGATTCAGCTGTTTGGACATGAACCTTATTCATTTCAAAAAGCCATTGAGACAATTTTAGAACATCCTATATTGAAAGAATGCCATATAATTGACATTAATATGGGCTGTCCTGTAAAAAAAGTTGTTAAACAAGGCGCTGGCTCAGCTCTTATGCGAACACCAGAGTTAGCGGAAGAAATTGTTAAAACGGCACGTGCTATCACAGAATCTCACAACAAATTATTAAGCGTTAAATTTCGTTCTGGTTGGGATCAAAGTCAAATTAATGCAGTAAATTTTGCTAAGAGACTAGAAGCTGTTGGCGCGGAGTTGATAACACTACATGCGCGAACTAGGAAGCAAATGTATCAAGGTAAAGCGGATTGGGAAATAATAAAAAAAGTAAAAGCTGCTGTTAAAATACCAGTCTATGGAAACGGCGATTTGTCCGATTTAGATAGCATTATGAAGATGTATCAAAAAACTGGATGTGATGGTTTTGCGCTAGGAAGAGCAGCCCAAGGTAATCCTTGGATTTTTAAAAAAATCCTAGAACCTGATGTAAAAGTGAGCAAACAAGAATGGCTTGACCTTGTTTGTTCACATCTTGATCAGATGATTGCAAAAACAGGCGATGAGCAATCTGCTATTATAAGAATGCGCAGCCAACTTGCTTATTATCTACGAGGTAAAAAAAATTCTTCAAGTTTAAAAAACCAGTTAATGCGCCCTAAATCCAAAGAAGAAATTATTTCTTTGCTCAAAGCCGTTGAATTTGATGAGTAATTTTTTGCAAGATCTTGACAAAACAAGAAGCACAATCGCCAATAAATAACCATTATTTCTGCACAAATTATTTTAGAAAAACAAGTTGAAATTTTGTCAACTAGCATAGTATAATAACATTTACGTGTTTTAAAAATATTATAGTTAGAAGAAATAGATAGAGGGGGTATCGGATATGAAAAATTATCCTGCTGACAAAATAAAAAATATTACTTTTATGGGTCACGGCAGTTCCGGTAAAACAACGCTAATCGAGGCAATGTTATACAATTCAGGTTCCATTAACAGAATGGGCAAGGTAGAAAGTGGTAACACAACTACAGACTTTGACGTCGAAGAAAAACGGCGTGGTATGTCAACAAATACATCATATGCTACTTGTGAATGGAAGGATAATAAATTTAATCTTGTCGATACACCAGGTGATTTTGACTTTTTAGGTGAACAAATGCTTGGCATGCGAGTTGGTGATGTTGTTTTACTAGTGGCTACAGCCAAAGATGGTCTAGCTGTTGGTGCAGAAAAGGCTATTCGTTTAGCTTCAAAGAATAATCAACCACTAGCAATTGTCATCAATGCAGTGGATGAGCCACATACTAATTTTCAAGAAACATTAGAAAAGTTTCAGGCAGCTTATGGCAATAAAGTTGTTCCGGCAGTATTACCAATCATGGACGGTGAAAATTTTACTGGCATTATTGATGTCTTAGAGCAACAAGCATATCAATTAGAAACAGACAAAAATGTTGAAATAGACATACCAGCAGAATTACAAGATCAAGTTGACGGAGCACATGAAGCGTTGATAGAACAAATTGCTGAATCAGACGATGACTTAATGATGAAGTATTTTGAAGGTGAAGAATTCACCGAGGAAGAAAAACGCAATGGACTTAGGACTGCTATCCAAACTGAGTCAATTTATCCGGTTTTCGTTACATCTGCCGTCAACAATTTAGGTGTGAAGTTCTTGATGGATATGATGGCAAAGTATTTTCCTTCTGCTGATATGCAAAGTAATATTGCTGCTAAAACTTCTGATGATTCTGAAGAAGAATTAAACTTAGATCCTAATGGTCCTTTAGCAGCTTTTGTTTTCAAAACAATTGTCGACCCGTTTGTTGGTCGTATTTCGATGTTTAGAGTATATTCGGGTAAAGTAAAAGATGGAGTTCCGGTTTATAATATTGACACCCATCAAGAAGAACGTGTCAATGGAGTATACTTCCTACAAGGCAAAAAACAACTTAACACAAACGAAATTAATGCCGGAGATATCGGTGCTTTAACTAAGCTTAATGGTACACAAACTAATCAGACACTTAGCAGTAAAGCTCATCCATTAAAAATTAAAGAAGTTGCTTTACCTACCCCTGGCTTAACACTTGGTATCGAGTCAGTTAAGAGTGGTGAAGAAGACAAAATCATGCAGGGCATGACTCGTCTAAAAGATGAAGACCTATCCTTTGATATTTATAACGATCCAGAAACAAAACAAATGTTAATCTCAGGTATGGGTGAAGTTCAGTTAGATGTGCTTTGTCAAAAGCTAAAAGCTAATTATGGTACCGAAGCCAGACTTTATGAACCAAAAGTAGCTTATCGCGAAACTATTCGCAAAAAAGTTGAAGTTCAAGGACGTCATAAAAAACAATCTGGTGGACATGGACAATTTGGTGATGTTTGGATTCGTTTTGAACCAGGAACAACAGAAGAATTAGACTTTAATGAAGAAATCTTTGGTGGTTCTGTTCCTAAAAATTATCATCCAGCAGTTCAAAAAGGCTTGGAAGAAGCATGTGAAGAAGGTGTACTAGCTGGATATCCAGTCGTTAATCTAAAAGCAACTTTATATGATGGTTCATATCATGATGTCGACTCTAATGAGATGTCCTTTAAATTAGCTGCCCGTTTAGCTTACCGAAACGGTTTACCCAAAGCGGATCCAGTTCTCTTAGAACCAATTGCTGCTTTAAAAGTCACAATTCCAGATGATTATCTAGGAGATATTATGGGTGACATGAGTAAGCGCCGTGGTCGAATTTTAGGTATGGGTGCTGATAGTAATCCAGGTTTCCAAAGTGTTGAAGCCGAAGCCCCAATGTCAGAGCTTAGCAAATATGCGACAGACTTAAAATCAATGACACAAGGTCGTGGTTGGTTTAGTATGGAATTTGCTCGCTATGAAGAAGCTCCTCGTGAAGTCTCGGATAAAGTAATTGAAGCAGCAAATGCAGAAAAAGAAGATTAATTTGATTTTAAAATTTATATAATACAGTAAGATTTTAAAATTTATAGAAAAAAGGTATTAGTCTAAATTATTGTTGAAAACAAGCTTAGTTAATACCTTTTTTCAATGTTAAATATTTGGAGAAAGTATGTTATTAGATGCGATTCTTTTTGATTTCGATGGAACTTTATGTGATACAATTCCTTTAATTGTGGAAAGCTATCAGCATATGTATAAAGCACATGGTAAGCGTTTTCATCAACCAGATGAAATTATTGCCGGGATTGGTTTGCCTCTGGAAACAGTAATTGGTAGTGAATATCCAACAGAAATGCCCAAAATGCTTCAAACTTATTTGGACTATAATTTCAAATATTCAATCACACGTTATGGAATATTTTTAGGGATTGGACCAATGTTAGAAGAACTAAAGAAAATGAATATTCCTATGGGAATTGTGACTGCAAAACGATATGAAAATCTTATTCCGACCCTAGAACATTCGGGTCTAGATCAATATTTTGAGATAATTGTTAGCAAAAATGATACAGATCAACATAAGCCAAATCCTGCACCTTTGCTTTTGGGAATGGAAAAATTGGGTTATCAAAATCCATCAAGAATTATGTATGTAGGCGATGCTGTTTTTGATGTACAGGCAGCAAAAAATGGCAATTTTATTTCAGCAATTGTAGGTTGGTCCCAAAGCGATCATGACGTTCTGCGTCAAGAAAAACCTAGTTATTGGTTTGATAATCCGAGCGATTTAACTCAAATGATAAAATCTTTGCAAAAGTAATTTCATAAATTTTTGAAATTTTGTTGGAAAATGTAGAAGAAACAAAGATAGTCTTGTTATTACTAGCATATTATATATAATGTTAAGGTTATTATTTTTATTAGGGTGAAATACATGAATGAGAAAAAAACACATAATGAATCTGAAACATGGAAAACTGAGGCTGCGCGTGAAGAAAGAAAAGAGCGCCTAGCACAGTTAAAAGACAAAGATGGTAATAAAAAACCAATAAAAGATAAAGGAAAACGTAATCGAATCATTTCTGTTGTTTTGGCTTTGATTATTGTATTTGGTTTTGTTGTTTGGTTTTTACTAAATAATGGTTTTTTACAAAGACACTCAAAAGCATTTACAGTCAGTTTTGATGAAGTAGCTTTAGAAAGTTCGGCCACAGATGCTTCAACAGAGACTAGCGAAGAACCTGATTCTGAGGTAGGAGATACCGATGCAGAATCTGACCAAGCTTCTGAAGAAAGTCAAAAATTAAATGGCAAGGTCATAGGTGATATATCTGTAGCAGAAGCAAATATTTATCTAGGTTTGTTGAGCCAACAATATTTACAAGGTGGGGCATTTAGCCAAATGGGTCAAGACGCTTTGAGTCAGCCCTCACAATTTAATCCGGATGGGACCTTACGCGATGACTTTTTGGCTTCTGTCGAAGCACAAGCAAAAACAGGTGAATATTTTTATTGGCAGGCCAAGCAAAATAATCTAGAAATAGATGAAGCTGATCAAAAACAGTTAGATAATATAATTGAACAGTATAATGATGTTGCTGCACAAAGCCAGGTGACTTTAAATCATTATTTAACAATGATGTTTGGTCCTGGAGTTAATGAAAATGTTTTCCGTGATTTTTTTATGAAAAATACTTTAGGTAGTAAATATCATTTAGATTTAATATCACAATTTACATATGATCAAGCAATAATTAATTCCACTTATGAGGACAATCCAGATAATTATGATTTGGTCGACTACCGTTCATATCTTTTTACCGGTGTAGAAGAAAATACAGATCCTGAAAATCCAGCTGAACCTGACATGGAAAAAGCTGAGCAAGATGCTGAAGAATTTGTGGCAGGAATAACTGATGAAGAATCTTTCAAAAAAGCTGTGGACACCATGCAAATTAAAGATGTGGCAGATGAAAATCCCGCAGACCCAGACACTGATACTACCTTAACCGAAGGTGCAAGAAAAGCATATTTATCACCTGATCTGGCAGAATGGTTATTTGCGTCAGAAAGAACAACCAATGATTTGGCGATTATTGAAGAATTTAATGGTTACCGTGTTGTCCTATTTTTAGATAAATATAAACCAACTGATGTAGGTTCTTTCACTTCACGTCATATACTTTTTCAAATAGATGAAGATGATCCTGAAAAAACGGACGAAAGAATTAAAGCAAAAGCAGAAGAAGTTTTAGCAGAATATAATGCTGGAGCAAAAACCGAAGGAGAGTTTGCTGAATTAGCCCGTGAGTATTCTGAAGATCCAGGTTCAGCATCAAATGGGGGTTTATACGAGAAAACACCAGTAGGTTCTTTTGTTCCAGAATATGAAGAATTTGTAACAGATCCGAGTAGACAAGAGGGAGATGTAGAAATTGTTCAAACAGATCATGGTTATCATATCATTTATTATATTGATCAATATGAACAATGGTATTCGACTATAGAACAAGAATTGCGTCATCAAGATGAGCAAGAACTAATGAACAGAATAAATGACGCAACTGACATTCGTAGAGAAAATGGGATAAAATATTTCGGTAAACCCTAGATGATAGATTTAATGTCCATGGTCATTAGCGACAAAATAGTACGAATTGTTTAAAAATTTCAAATAAAGACAGAAGAGTTTGATGTTCCGTTCTAGAAAAACTATCTAGTTTGGCTTCAGACTCTTCTTTATGAAAAACAACTGCCAGTTAGCTAATACAGTTAATAAATAAAGAGGATTTATTTAAAGGAGGATTTATTGATAATTTTCCAATAACAGAATCAAGTAAAAAAATAATTGACATAAAAAAAACGCCATGATAGAATTATCTACCGTGCCGTTGTTTGCTTTTGTCTAGAAATACATTAGAAAACAAGTGGGACAAACTTGATAATAATTATTTTTGTATAGTTATTATATCATTTAAAGCCGTACAGTCAAGCATATTTAGTTTAAAATACTTGATATTGTACAAGCCACGCAGTGGTTATTCGAGAGGTGATTATTGATGGTAAAGCCCGTTCGATTGGGACGCGTTGAGCGAATGTCTTATTCTAAGATCGATGAAGTTCTTGAAATTCCAGACTTAGTTGCAATTCAAAAAGATAGTTATCGTTGGTTCTTGGAAGAAGGAATCCAAGAAGTGTTAGATGATATCTCTCCAATTACAGATTTTTCAGGAGATATTGAATTAACATTTTTGGAAACAGAATTTGATCCTACAAGTCCAACCTATTCTGCAATTGAATGTAAAGAACGTGATGCAAACTATGCAGCACCAATGCGCATGATGGTTAGATTGCATAACAAAAAAGATAATGTAGTCAAAGAACAACAAATTTATATCGGTGAGTTTCCGATCATGACTGAAACTGGCACTTTTATCATAAATGGTGCGGAGCGAGTGATTATTTCACAATTAGTCCGTTCGCCAAGTGCATACTTTGGTCAAGAAAAAGACAGAAATAATATCGATGTTTATACAGCTCAGATAATCCCAAATCGTGGTGCTTGGTTAGAGTACGAGACCGATGGTAATGGTATTAATTGGATTAGAGTTGACCGTACAAGAAAATTTCACCTTACCATTTTCTTACGAGCATTAGGTCTTGGTACAGATAAAGAAATTATTGATGTTTTTGGCAATGATAAATATTTGACTGCAACTATGGAAAAAGATGGCTGCAATAATCAAGCCGAAGGCTCACAAGAAATGTTTAACAAATTAAGACCAGGTGAGGTTTATACGGCAGAAGGTGCTGCCAATTACCTGGATAACATGTTTTTTGATGCTAACCGTTATGATCTTGCACATGTTGGTATTTATAAATTGAACAAGAAACTGGCGATAAGCAGAAGATTAATAGGACATCGCTTAGCCGAAACTTTAGTAGATAAAAATGGTGAAATAGTTGCCATGGAAGGTGATGTTATAACTCATGAATTAGCCGATATAATTCAAAATGTTGGTATTAACTCTGCTGATATTGTGCCATTAAGCCGTGAAGGACATTCGATAATTGAATTAGATCATACTGTTCGAGTTGTCGGTAACAATAGAGTTGATGCAATACCTTATTTAGCTAACAGATTTCCAGAATTAGATTTTTCTGATTTTGATTTAGAAGCAATAGATATAAAAGAGAAAGTTTATACTCCAGTCTTAGACGAAATCATTTTAGAAGCAGAACAAGCAGATGATGTACTGGAATACTTAAGAATTGAAATGGGTAAAGCTAAAGCACAATTATGTCCTTATCATCTAACCTTAGACGATATTTTAGCCAGTGTTTCTTACTTTTTAGGTTTGCGTTACAACATAGGTCATACAGATGACATCGATCATTTAGGTAATAGAAGAATTCGTTCTGTTGGTGAATTATTGCAAAACCAAATGCGTATTGGTTTTTCAAGAACGGATCGCGTTGTTCGAGAAAGAATGCAAGCTATTCAAGACATAAATGAAGCTACACCAAAACAAATTATCAACACGCGTCCAATTTCAGCGGCAATTAAGGAATTTTTTGGTTCTTCTCAATTATCACAATTTTTGGATCAGCCTAATCCTTTAGCTGAATTAACACATAAAAGACGTTTGTCGGCTCTAGGTCCAGGTGGATTATCACGTGAAAGAGCAAACTTTGAAGTACGTGACGTTCATTCTTCTCACTATGGTAGAATGTGTCCAATTGAGACGCCAGAAGGACCAAACATTGGTCTAATTAACTCACTTGCGACTTATGCTAGAGTTAATAATTATGGTTTCTTAGAAACACCTTATCGTGTATATGATAAAGAAAATGGCATAGTAACAGAAGAAATTAGATATTTAACAGCAGATGAGGAAGATTATTACAACATAGCTCAAGCAAATGAACCTTTAGATGAAGAAGGCCGATTTGTTGAAGATCTTATTTTCTGTCGTTATCAAGATAAGTTTTTGGAATTACCACCAGAAGAAATAGATTTAATGGACGTCTCGCCTAAACAGCTGGTTTCAGTTGCGACTTCATTAATTCCTTTCCTAGGTAACGATGACGCAAACCGTGCATTGATGGGTTCTAATATGCAGCGTCAGGCAGTTCCATTAATTAAAACCGAATCACCAATTATTGGTACAGGTATGGAATATCGAGCTGCTAAGGACTCTGGTGTTTGTGTAGTTTCAAAGCATGATGGAGTTGTGTCATTTGTTTCAGCTGATGAAATAAGAATTCGTGAAAAAGATACAAATGAAGAAGTCAGTTATGAAATTCTCAAATATAAACGCTCCAATCAAGGAACATGTGTCAATCAAATACCATTAGTCCGTATGGGAGATGAAGTTAAGGTCGATGACATTATTGCCGATGGTCCTTCTACAGATAATGGTGAAATGGCTCTTGGTAAAAATCCATTGATCGGTTTTATGGCTTGGGAAGGTTACAATTACGAAGACGCTGTCTTAATTAGCGAACGCTTAGTCCAAGATGATGTGTATACTTCAATTCATATCACCGAATACGAATGTGAAGCGAGAGATACTAAATTAGGGCCAGAAGAAATTACCAGAGAAATTCCAAATGTCAGTGATGATGCTTTGAGCAATCTTGATGAAGACGGAATAATTCGGATAGGGGCAGAAGTTCAAGCAGGTGATATTTTAGTTGGTAAAATTTCTCCAAAAGGTGAAACAGAATTAACTCCAGAAGAACGTTTGTATCGTTCAATTTTTGGTGAAAAAGTAAGAGAAGTTAGAGATACGTCAACTAGAGTTCCACATGGTGAATCCGGTGTAGTTGTTGATATCAACGTATTTAACCGTGAAGATGGCGATGAACTAAAACATGGTGTAACCAAAATGGTTCGAGTCTATGTAGCAGAAAAACGAAAAATTTCTGTTGGTGACAAAATGGCAGGTCGTCATGGTAATAAAGGCGTTATTTCCTTAATTTTACCACAAGAAGATATGCCTTATATGGAAGATGGAACACCATTAGACATTGTTTTAAATCCACTTGGTGTACCTTCACGTATGAATATTGGTCAGCTCTTAGAAGTTCATATGGGTATGGCAGCTAGAAATTTAGATTGGAAAGTTGCTGTTCCTGTTTTCGATGGTGCAAATGAAGAAGAAATGCAAGACATTATCGAAAGATCTGGTATGGATAAAGATGGGAAAACCATTCTCTATGATGGTAGAACTGGTGAACCATTTGAAAATAGAATTACCGTTGGAATTATGTATTATCTCAAATTAAATCACTTAATTGATGATAAAATCCATGCTCGTTCGATTGGTCCATATTCACTCGTAACACAACAACCGCTCGGTGGAAAAGCACAATTTGGTGGTCAACGTTTTGGTGAAATGGAAGTATGGGCGCTTGAGGCATATGGGGCAAGTTATACTTTACAAGAAATGCTGACGGTTAAATCTGATGATATTCAAGGTAGAACTAAAACATATGAAGCAATTGTCAAAGGACAAAATATACCAGAAGCTGGTGTACCAGAAGCTTTCCGAGTCTTGATTAAAGAACTACAAAGCTTGGCATTAGATGTCACACTTCATTATTCAGAAGAAGATGATGATGTTGAAATTGACGATTTTAGTACAGATGCAGCAGATCACTCATCCGAAACATATCGTGAATTGTTTGGTGAAACTACTAGCGAAGAACTAGAGCTGGCAGGCTTTTCTGCCGGAACATTACAAGATGATGGTTCTGTTTTAGCTGATAATACAGAAGATTCAGATGAATAATTTACCTAATTGCTGATGGTGGGACTGAGTTTCCTACCATCTCACATCAAAAATATATGTAGCAATTTTTGTTAAATATTGAAATAAGGGGTTATATGTCAGATATTAATAATTTTGATTCAATTAGTATAGGTTTAGCTTCACCAGAAAAAATTGAGAACGAATGGTCTTATGGTGAAGTAACCAAAGCAGAAACTATTAACTATCGTACTTTAAAGCCGGAAAGAGATGGTCTTTTCTGCGAAAGGATTTTTGGACCTGTCAAAGATTGGGAATGTCATTGTGGCAAATACAAGAAAATTCGATATCGTGGAATCATTTGTGATCGCTGTGGTGTTTTAGTTACAAGATCAATCGTTCGTAGAGAGCGCATGGGTCATATTAAATTAGAAGCTCCCTGTTCACATATCTGGTATTTTCGTGGTATCCCAAGTCGAATGGGATTGTTATTAGATTTAAAACCACGTGATATAGAAAAAGTTCTTTATTTTGCCGCTTATATCGTGTTAGATCCAGGCGAAACAGATTTTGAATATAAACAAATTATCAGTGAACAGCAATACCGTGATGCCTATTTCAAATATGGTCGCGATGGCTTTGACGCTAGAATGGGTGCAGAAGCTATGAAAGTGCTTTTGCAAGATCTTGATTTAGGAGAACTTGCAGATTCTCTTAGAGAAGAAATGCGTGAATCTCGTGGTCAAAAGAGAATAAGGATCATCAAACGTCTGGAAGTTATTGAGGGTTTTAAAAAATCAAACAATAAACCTGAATGGATAATTTTAGAAAACTTGCCAGTATTACCACCAGAACTTCGTCCAATGGTTCAATTAGATGGTGGTAGATTTGCAACTTCTGATTTAAATGATTTGTATCGTCGTGTTATAAATAGAAATAATCGTTTGAAAAATTTAAAACAAATTGGTGCACCAAGTATAATTGTACGTAACGAAAAACGTATGCTCCAAGAAGCGGTAGATGCTTTAATAGACAATGGTAGGCGGGGACGTGCAGTAACTGGAGCGGGTAATCGTGCTCTAAAATCACTATCTGATTTGTTAAAAGGTAAGCAAGGACGTTTCCGTCAAAACTTACTAGGTAAACGTGTTGACTACTCAGGCCGTTCTGTTATTGTGATCGGTCCTAAATTACAACTACATCAATGTGGTTTACCAAAAGAAATGGCACTTGAGCTATTTAAACCTTTTGTAATGAAAGAAATAATTGAATTAGGTTATGCTCATAATATAAAAACTGCGCGTCGCTTAATTGAAAGAGCAACAGACGAAGTTTGGGATATCTTAGAAGATGTAATCAAGGATCACCCAGTACTTTTAAACCGAGCACCGACACTGCACAGACTTGGAATCCAAGCTTTTGAGCCAATCTTAGTCGAAGGTAGAGCTATTCAGCTTCATCCTTTGGTTTGTCCTGCTTATAATGCTGACTTTGATGGCGATCAAATGGCAGTTCACGTACCTTTATCGGTAGAAGCTCAAGCTGAAGCACGTTACTTGATGCTCGCATCAAATAACTTACTTAAGCCTCAAGACGGAAAGCCCGTTGCTGTACCGCAACAAGATATGGTTTTGGGTATCTATTATCTCACAATCGAAAAAGAAGATGCTAAAGGAACAGGCAGAGCTTTTACAAGTCTAGATGAAGCTCTTATGGCTTATCATCAAAATGAAGTAGATATTCACGCGAGAATTAAAGTTCGTCTACGTAAAGAAATCGATGGAAAAATAGAATCAGGTATTGTCGAAAGTACATTGGGACGTTTTATTTTCAACAACTTAATTCCACAAGATCTTGATTTTGTTGATCGTAGTAAACCAGAAAACAAATTCTCACTAGAATGTGACTATCTCATAGATAAAAAGCATATTGGAAATATTATTGAAAGATGTATTCATGTTCATGGAATTTCTAAAACAGCAAAGATCCTGGATGAAATTAAGGATATAGGATTCCATTACTCTACAATTGGTGGTATTTCAATAGGAATCTTTGATATGGTTGTTCCTAATGTTAAAGAGGAATTTATTCAAGAAGCCGAAGAAGCTGTAAGCAAAATCAATCTACAACATCAACGTGGTCTTTTAAACGAAGAAGGACGTTATCGTGCAGTGGTTGATAGATGGATGAAAACGACTGATGAGATAACCGAGGCATTAAAGGATTCTTTAGGAACTTTTAATCCAGTTAATATGATGGCAACTTCAGGTGCTCGTGGTAATATTAATCAGATCAAACAGCTTGCTGGTATGCGTGGTAATATGACTGATACCTCTGGTCGAACTTTAGAAATTCCTATTAAATCTAACTTGCGTGAAGGTATGAATGTTGCTGAGTTCTTTATCTCATCGCATGGTGCGCGTAAATCTCTATCTGATACAGCTTTAAAAACGGCAGAATCAGGTTATTTGACCAGAAGATTAATTGATGTTGCCCAGGATGTCATCATTAATAAAGATGATTGTGGGACCGATGAATATATCGAAGTTTCGGCGGTAACAGTTGGAAGCTCAAGAAGCAAACGTGTTATTGAGAGTTTATATGATCGGATAAATGGACGTTATGCAGCTAAAGATATCGTTGACCCAGAGACTCAAGAAATAATTGCATGTCGTAATCAATTGATCACAGATCGTATGGCACGTGATATCGAAAAGGCTGAAATAGAGAAGGTTGCTGTACGCAGCAATTTAACCTGTCATTGCAAACATGGTGTATGTGCAAAGTGTTACGGCCTAAATCTAGCAACAGGTAGCCCAGCTGTAGTAGGTGAAGCAGTAGGAATTATGGCAGCACAATCTATAGGAGAACCGGGTACTCAGCTTACGATGCGTACTTTCCATACCGGTGGTATTGCATCTAGTGATGATATTACTCAAGGTTTACCTAGAATTGAAGAATTGTTTGAAGCTAGAAAACCAAAAAATCAAGCAGTTATCGCTGAAATAGATGGCATAATTAAAATTAAAGAAACAAAAAAGCAAATGAATGAAGTTAGCATTGTTTCTGAGGAAGATGTTAAAAAGTACAAAATACCTTTGTCAACGCCATTGCTTGTTGAAGAAGGCGATGTAGTGGAAAGTGGCGATCGACTAACAGATGGCTCCGTTAACCCACATGACATCATGAATATTAAGGGTGCTGAAGGTGTTCAACATTACATCATCAGTGAAGTACTAAAAGTATATAAGAATAATGGTGTTGATATTAATGACAAACATATAGAAATTATTGTTCGTCAAATGTTGAAGAAAGTTAAGGTCGATGATCCAGGTGACACTTCATTCTTAACTGGTACAATGGTAGACATGTTTGATTATCTTGAAGAAAACAAGAAGGCTGAGGCAAATGAAAATAGACCAGCTGAAGGTAATCGTGTTTTATTAGGAATTACCAAAGCATCCTTAGCTACCGAATCATTCTTGTCTGCAGCATCATTCCAAGAACAAACAAGAGTTTTAACTGATGCAGCTGTTAAAGGTAAAACAGATAATCTCTTAGGTCTAAAGGAAAATGTTATCTTAGGAAAATTAATTCCGGCTGGTACAGGTGCTGAGCAATATCGTAATATTACAGCTGTTCCAGTTATTGAAGAGAATAGAGAATTTTTACAAGATTAATATAATCGATAATTTCTTTCAAATAGTTCCAATTGTGATGAATCAATTGGAACTCTTTTATTTAAAGAGAATCAAAATTCTATTGATTTTATTAGAATATACAAATATCTGGTTATTTTATGGTAGAGAGAAATCATTCAAATAGTATTTTATTGTGCTTTTAACCATGATATACAAAATATTTTATTTCTCTTTTGTAAAATGACATAATGTATAATAATTTTCATTAATTAATATTTATAAACATAGGAGGGGAGAAAATGAAAAAGTTTTCTATCATAATTGCTTTAATTTTGACGATGAGTTTACTCATCTCATGTGGAAATTCTGCAAATGATGTAGATACAAATGATGAAGTCGTCGAGCAAGAAAGTGAGGCTGTTGAAGTAGAAAGTCAGGAAGCCGAAGATGCTGAAACTGATGATTCACAAGTAGCAGCTGACATGTTTGAGATTGGTGTTATACAATTAGCACCACACGCAGCTTTAGATAGTGGTTATGAAGGTTTTGTAGATGGCCTAGCAGAAAGAGGATTTGTTGAGGGCGAAAATCTAACGATAGATTATAACAATGCTCAAGGGGATCAAAGTAATGCGACAACTATTGCTCAAAAGATAGTTAATGCTAATCCTAACTTGATTTTTGCTATTGCAACTCCAGCTGCTCAAGCTGTTGCTAACCAAACCACAGAAATTCCAATTGTAATAACTGCTGTAACAGATGCGGCTATGTCGGGTCTTGTTAATTCTAATGATAAGCCAGAAACTAATGTGACCGGTACATCAGACTTAACACCTGTTAAAGAACAAATGGAATTAATCCAGGAGATCTTGCCAGAGGCAAAAAGTGTCGGTGTTATCTTTAATTCATCAGAAGACAATTCTCTAATTCAAGCTGAAATGGCACAAGAAAAATTAGAAGAACTGGGAATTGAATATCTTGAATTAACTGTTTCAAAAACAGATGAAATCTCTCAAGTTGTTCAATCTGCTATGGGTAAGGTAGATGCCATTTATACACCAACAGACAATTTAATTTCAGCTAATATGACAGCAGTGACCAATATTACAACTCCAGCAGGTGTACCTGTGATTTGTGGTGAAGCTGCAATGCTTGAAGGTGGCGGCTTACTTACATATGGAATTGATTATTATGAACTAGGCAAACAATCTGGGCACATGGCGGCAGACATTTTAGAAGGAAAATCTACACCTCAGGAAATGGCAATTCAAACAATCACAGAACCTATTTTCGAAGTTAATCAAGAGCTAGCTGATGAACTAGGGATTGAGATTCCAGCAAAATATTTAGAATAGTAAAAAATCATCTTTAATTATGATTTAATACGACAAATTCAATGCCTCTATTTTAAATAATGGGGGCATTTTTGTTATAATGATAGCATTAAAATTTTGAGGAATGTATATGCAATTTTTACTAGCAATTGAAGGAGCCATTGTCCAAGGATTACTTTGGGCAATCTTGGCACTTGGATCTTATATTACTTTTCGCCTACTAAAATTTACAGATATGACTGTTGATGGCTCATTTGCATTAGGTGCTTGTGTGACAGCAGTCGCTATCATTAACGGTATTCAGCCAATTTTTGCTTTATTTCTTGCTTTTATAAGTGGTGGTTTAGCTGGAGCTATTACTGGATTTATCCATAACAAATTAGAAATTCCTGAAGTGTTGTCTGGTATTCTTACCCAAATTTCACTTTACTCAATTAACCTTAGGATCATGGGTAGAGCCAATCAACAATTGTTAAAATATGATACAATTTTTTCTCAATTACAAAATCTCTTAACTAATGTTGGAATTAATCTAAATAATAATCAAGTCGCATTAATTATTGGTCTTTTACTTGTAAGCCTAGTAATCATGGCTCTATATTGGTTTTTTGGTACAGAAATAGGTTCTATTATTCGTGCGACAGGTGATAATGAAGCAATGGTTCGTGCTTTAGGGCAAAATACAGAACACACCAAATTTATTGCTCTAATCATTGCTAATAGCTGTATAGCTTTGGCAGGTAGCTTAGTTGGTATGTATCAAGGTGCAGCAGATGTAGGGATGGGATCTGGTGCAATTGTGATCGGTCTAGCTTCAATTGTAATAGGTGAGGTAATCTTGAGAAAGGTTGTTGCATTTGGCTCGAAAATGATAGCCGTTGTTGTTGGTTCGGTTATCTATCGAATTATTATTGCCCTTGTCTTACAATTGGGACTTCATACGAACGATTTAAAACTGATTACAGCCATCATGGTAGCCCTTGCATTGTTTTTACCTAATGCAGTCGGTAAGCATAATGCTAAGAAGGCAAAAACATTAGCTGAAGAGGAGAGTAATAATGCTTAAGATTAAAGACTTAACAAAGACTTTTGATCCTGGAACGGTTAATGAAAAAAGAGTAATAGACCATCTTGATTTACATGTCAGAGAAGGTGACTTTGTCACAATAATTGGTGGTAATGGAGCAGGCAAATCAACATTACTTAATTTGATTGGCGGAGTCTTTCCATGCGATACTGGTCAAATTATTTTGGCAGATCAAGAAGTTCAAGAAATGCCAGAGTATAAAAGAGCACAATTTTTAGGTCGAGTTTTTCAAGATCCTTTACTTGGTACTGCTGCAAATATGCAACTGGAAGAAAATCTTGCCTTAGCGTATCGACGTGGTAAACGGAGAGGTTTAGGTTGGGGGATTCGTGATGAAGAAAGAAGCATTTATAAAGAGCGCCTAGCAACACTTGGTCTTGGCTTAGAGGATAGGATGAGTGATAAAATAGGGCTTCTTTCTGGTGGACAAAGACAATCTGTTACGCTATTAATGGCGACTTTAACTAGCCCCAAATTACTCTTGCTTGATGAGCATACAGCTGCGCTTGACCCTAATACAGCAGATATTGTTCTTAAACTGACAGATAAAATTGTGTCTGAACAAAACTTAACAGCACTCATGGTGACTCATAATATGCAAGATGCAATAGACCATGGTAATCGTTTGATAATGATGGATGATGGCAAAATAATCTATGATGTCACCGGCGAAGAAAAGAAAAATTTAAAGGTAAAAGATCTATTAGATCTGTTCCAAACTCTGGCTAAAGATGCACCTAGTGATCGGATGTTATTGGATTGAAACTATGGAAAATAAATATTTGACTCGAGCTGAAAATTTTTAGTAAAAATTTATTAATCAATCAATAAATTCGATTGTTTGTCGAAGATTAAAACCTGTTCGTAAGTTTGCACATAATTTTACGAATAGGTTATTTTTTATTGTGGCAATTGTGATAGAATTATTATAAGCGGGCTATTCAATTCATTCTAGATGGTGAGCAACAAGATTTGTGGTTTTGTCGCGAATTCTTGTATCAAATATAAATTCACAGGAGGATTATATGAAAAAATTTATCAATGATGTTGAACAAGTTGAAAATGAAATGATCGATGGTCTTGTAAAAGTATATCCAAATTATTTAAGAAAATTAGATGATAGCCTTGTTCTTGTACGTAAAGAGGCAAAAAAAGGTAAGGTAGCATTAGTTAGCGGTGGTGGAAGTGGTCATGAGCCAGCACACGCTGGTTTTGTTGGTTACGGAATGTTAGATGCTGCTGTTCCAGGTGCAGTTTTCACATCTCCAACCCCAGATGCAGTTTATGAGGCAATTAAAGAAGTCGCAACGGACGAGGGTGTTTTGTTGATTATCAAGAACTATACAGGCGATGTAATGAACTTTGAAATGGCTGGTGAAATGGCTGAAGGCGAAGGTATCAAAGTAGCTCAAGTCATTACCGAGGACGATGTAGCAGTCGAAGATAGCTCCTTTACTGTAGGACGTCGTGGTGTTGCTGGTACAATTTTTGTTCATAAAATTGCTGGAGCCAAGGCCGAAACAGGGGCTTCTTTAGAGGAAGTAAGAGATGTAGCCCAAAGGGTGTGCGATAATGTTCGAACCATGGGTGTGGCTATTGAGCCTTGTATAGTACCTGCTAACGGTAAGCCTGGCTTTGAATTAGCAGATGACGAAATGGAAGTTGGAATCGGTATTCATGGTGAACCAGGCACACATCGTGAAACCATTCAACCTGTAGATGAAATCGTAGATCATTTGTTAGAAAAAATAATGGCGGATTTAGACTACTCTGATAGTGAAGTAGCAGTTATGATTAATGGTTCTGGTGGAACACCTTTAATGGAACTTTATATTGTTATGAATCGCGTTGCTGATGTTTTGGCAGAGAAAAATATTAAAATATATGAAAGTTTTGTTGGAGACTATATGACTTCGATAGAAATGTCAGGATTTTCTATTAGCCTTCTTAAATTAGATGATGAAACAAAAGAATTATTATCTGCCAAGGCTGATACCCCCGCTCTCAAAGCATTCTAATTAAATAGAAAAAAGTAGGAATAATAAATGAAAGAAGAAACTTTATTAAACGTAATTGTATGTATGCAAGAAAACATCAAAGAAAACAGAGAATATCTTTCTGATTTAGATCGTGAAATTGGTGATGGAGACCATGGAATCAATATGGACCGTGGCTTTGCTGAAGTCATAAAAAAAATGGACTCTATGAAAGACCAAGATTTAGCAGGTATTCTCAAAACAACTGGTATGACCTTGGCATTTAAAGTAGGTGGTGCCTCGGGGCCACTCTATGGTACCGCCTTCATGAAGGCTAGTGATGTGATCAAAGGCAAAACAGAAATAACTATTCAAGATTTACCTGCTTTGCTAGAGGCAGCAATAGATGGCATACAAATGCGTGGAAAAGCAGTAGCTGGCGAAAAAACAATGCTTGATGCATTGATGCCTGCAAAAGAGGCTGTAGAAAAAATCTTGGAAACAGAATCTGATGCAAAGCCTGTCCTCGAGGCAATGATCAAGGCAGCCGAAGATGGTGCCGAATATACAAAAACAATTAAGGCAACTAAAGGTCGTGCCAGTTATGTTGGTGAGAGAAGTATTGGACATATGGATCCTGGTGCAGCCTCATCAGCTATTTTACTTCGTTCGATTGCTGAAGTTGTCTTAGACTAAATTTATTAAGGATATAATAATGATTGGAATTTTATTAGTATCTCATGTACAAACTTTGGCTGATGGCCTAAAAGAATTGGCTCAAATGATTGCACCTGATGTACCAATTGTTGCTGTTGGTGGATTACCAGATGGCAGTGCTGGCACCGATGTCGAAAGAATTTATGAATCATTACAAAAGGCAGATCAAGGTGATGGTGTTTTAATTTTTATGGATCTTGGTTCTGCAGTCATGAGTACCGAAATGGCCCTAGAATTAGAACCTAATGAAAATCATAGAATGATGAATTGTCCGATGGTTGAGGGTACAATTGTAGCTGCTTCGGCTATTCAAGCAGGAAGCTCAATGGATGAAGCTATTGATTTGGTAGAATCTCAAAAAAATGTAGATAAGTTTTGAATTTCTTTAAAGATAGTTTGTAAACTCAAAAGCAGAGTATGTATTTTACTTACTCTGCATTTTTTATAAACAAGATAAATATTTTATTTGTATTGTTAAATAATTTTTTAATGGTATAATTGGTTACTATGGCAATTGTAGAGAAAAAATTTCAAGGTCTATATACATCATTCTTTTCGCTTTTTATATTCATTGGAATGTCAATGACCGTAATTGGCGCAGTTTTACCACAAGTTCTTGCCGACTTTGGTTGGTCATATCTTGTCGCAGGTATTGTGATAGCCGCGAGTTCTATCGGCTATTTTTTAGCAACATTCTTTGCTGGCTATTTGATAAAAAGTATAGGTATTGCTAAAACAACATTCTCTGGCGTGCTCATGTTAGTAATAGGTCTGATGTTATTTGCGTCTACTTCTGCCGTACTACCTAACATTTTGTTTAATTTTATGATTGGAGTAGGTCAAGGAATAATAGAACTTGCTGTAAATTATGGAACTACTCGCATGGATACATTAGGAACTGGCAGAGCAATGAATTTTATGCATGGTGCCTTTTCTGTAGGTGCTGTAGTAGGCCCAATTATTGTTGGTATCCTAAATAGGGCTCAAATGTCTTGGATTATTATTTATCGGATTATTGGAGCAATGTTTATTGTCTTCGCAATTATGACCCTAAAACTTCCATTTAATTTACTTCAAGAAGAAGACGAGGAGGACGACACCAAGAAAACATCACTTGTTAGACATACAGCTTATTGGCTTGGATTCTTTAGTTTGCTTTTATATGTTGGTGTCGAATTAGGTATTTCTAATTGGATGGCAGAATATTTCTTTTCCATTTTTGGTGCATCTTCATCGTATGCCTCATTCATGGTCTCTCTTTTCTGGGGTGGTATATTAGTTGGACGAATTGGTATCCCAGTTTTTTATAAAGGTGATAATAATGGTGCACTACTCACACTTAGTGGTTTACTCATGACAATATCTGTTATAGGTTTAACAGTAGTGGGTTATCTTTCAGGAGGCCAAAGTCTAAGAATTGTAGCATCGATTTTTGTTGCATTAGCAGGACTTGGTAGTGCTGTAATTTATCCTACAGTAGTTACCTTTGTTAGTTCTGCATTCCCAAACGACCAAAGCGTAGCTATAGGTTTTGCAGCCACAGGTGGTGGTATAGGTTCATTTGTCTTCCCATTCATAATGTCTAGTGTATCAGCATCACACGGAATTGTTGCAGGTTATGGCGTATATGCAATCTTTTCAATTTTCTGTTTTGTTTCTTGTGTGCTTTTAATTAGAGCTGCTACAAAAAAAGAGATTTAAACACTCTAAAACTCTTGCTAATTAAGCAATAAATATAACAAAATCAATATAATAATTTTACGAATTTACATTTCACATTTTTGACTATATCAAGTATCATAAAAGTGTATTGCCCATAAATAAATATGTGAAAGCGTACCTAGGGATCTAAGATTAATTTCCAGGACCAAGCGGTACCGATATGATAATCAATAATTCGTATTACACCCGAGGGATAAAAGCCCAGATGGACAGGTTTCACAGACTGTTCATAGGCTTTTTTTGTTTTTAGAAATATATTGTCAAAATCTGGGAGGGAAAATGAAACTACTATACAAAGGCAAAACCAAAGATGTTTATGAGCTAGACGCCGAAACAGTACGTTTGCAGTTTAAGGATGATGTAACTGGTAAAGATGGTATCTTTGATCCTGGGGCAAATGAAATAGCACTGTCAATCGAAGGAATTGGCAAAAGAAATTTAGCTGTCTCAACTTTGTTTTTTGAAAAATTAGCTACTAACAATATTCCTACCCACTTTATAAGTTCAGATCTTGAAGCAGGTACAATGGATGCAAAAAAATGTACGCCATTTGGCAAAGGCATTGAGATCATTCAAAGAAAATATGCGGTCGGCTCTTTTTTGCGTCGTTATGGTCTTTATGCAACAGAAATGATGCCACTTAACAATTATGTAGAGATAACCTTAAAAGATGACAAGAGACAAGATCCACTTATAACCGAAGATGGCTTAGTTGCGTTAAATATTTTAACTCATACACAATACGACTCTTTAATAAACCAAACTAAACAAATTGTCGATATAATAGATAAGTTTTTAGAAGCTAAAAACTTACAATTGATTGATATTAAATTGGAATTTGGTATTGATACTGAGGATAATGTCCTCTTAACTGACGAAATTTCTAGTGGTAATATGAGAGTTTACCGAAATGGAGAAAAACTAGAGCCAGCAGAATTGACAGATTTAATTCTTGCTTAGTTTTATCATAAAAGGAGATCGCAATGAAAGTTGCTATTATAATGGGCAGTAGTTCAGATTATGAGATTGCTCAAAAAGCTTTTCCGCTTTTAGAAAAATTTAACATCCCATATTTTGTTAGAGTTATTTCAGCTCATCGAGCTCTTGAGATGCTACAAGAATGTGTATCAGAGTTTGAACAAGAAAATGTAAAATGCGTCATTGCTTTAGCAGGTAAGGCTGCTCATTTACCAGGTGTAGTAGCTGGAATGACAGTTTTACCAGTGATTGGTGTACCAATCAAGGGCTCAGCTTTTTTAGGACTTGATTCATTAATGTCTATTGTTCAAATGCCTAAAGGGGTACCGGTTGCTACAGTTGCGGTTGACGCAGCAGACAATGCTGCTATTTTAGCAGCTCAAATCCTTGCTATTAACTCCAACGACATTACACAAAAATTAAAAGTTTACAAACAAGAATTAGCTGAACATGTCGTTCAACAAGACAAGGAAATCAATACTATATGAGTGGAATAGTAGGTGTGAGTACTGATAAATCAGTTGTAGCTGCCCATCCTATTATTTATGGGGTATATGCATTACAGCATCGTGGACAGGTAAATACAGGTGTTGCTTTGTTAGATAATAATCAGTTGGTTGTTAGAAAAGGCTCTGGACAGATTAATGCTTTATTTCCAGATAATATTTCAATGAATATACCAGGAGATAGGGGTCTAGGTCACGTCAAATATGGCGAGTATTTACAATATGATATTGAACAACCGATATTGCCAAAAGAATATAAAATTAATGGAACAAATTGTCTGATTACAATAGATGGCAATATTTTAAACAAAGACTTTTCTTTACACGATTTGGCTCTAGCTTTAAATTCATCTTTGCAAACAGGCAAAGAATATCTGAGTAAATTGCAAGGTGCTTTTGCAGGAGTTTATCTGGATCCTTATAAAATGATAGGTTTTCGAGATCCGGTTGGTTTAAAACCACTGTATGCAGGTAAGTTTGATCATGGTTATATTTTAGCCTCGGAAACTTGTGCAATTGATTCTACGGGTGCAGATTTAATTCAATCCGTAGACAATGGTGAAATGGTTGTAATTCAAAAAGACAAGATTGATTTTTATCGTTACACAGAAAAATTACCAAAGAAAAAATGTATCTTTGAACTTGTTTATATCTCAAGACCGGATAGCTATTTTGATGGATTATCTGTCTATCAAGCTAGAAGTCAGATGGGCAAGATTTTATATGAAGAATATCCAACAAGTGCTGATATTGTTATGGGTGCACCAGACTCAGGTCTAATAGCAGCTGTAGGATATGCTGAAGAATCTAAAATTCCCTATAAAGATGGTATTATAAAAAACAGATATGTAGGTAGAACCTTTTTAACTACAGATGAAAGTGAACGCAAAACAGATATTTTTATTAAATTTAATCCAATTAAGGAAGTATTAAGAGATAAAGAAATTGTTTTAGTTGATGATTCAATAATCAAAGGTTCAACTATCAAACGAACTATAAAAATGTTAAGAAATGCTGGCGCAAAAAAAATTCATGTTCGAATTTCTTCACCAATTTTGAGGTTCCCTTGCAATTTATCTATGGATATTCCAAATGTTAATGACCTAATGGCACATCAAAAAGATGTTGAAGAAATTCGCCAAGAAATTAACGCAGATTCACTTTATTATCTTTCGATGGAGGGTTTACTTAAAGCTTGTGGACAAGATGATTTTTGTGATCACTGTTTTACAAATAATTATCCAATCAAACCATATGAGGAGGGACTATGGGTTTAACATATAAGGATTCTGGTGTAGATAAAGAAGCTGGCTATAAACAAGTTAAATTAATCAAAGACATGCTCAAGTCGACTTATACTTCTGGTGTTATTACTGACATAGGTGGATTTGGTGGTATGTTTCGTTCACCTCAATCAGAGTATGAAAAACCAATTTTGGTTTCGGGTACAGATGGGGTTGGTACAAAATTAGATTTAGCTTTTAGGACCGATATTCATAATACAGTTGGTATTGATTGCGTTGCCATGTGTGTTAACGATATTTTATGCCAAGGGGCAAAACCATTGTTTTTCCTAGATTATATTGCAACAGGCAAATTAATTCCTACAAAGATGGCAGAAATTGTTTCTGGTGTAGTTGAAGGTTGCAAGCAATCAGGCATGGCTTTAATTGGTGGTGAAACTGCTGAAATGCCGGGCATATACCAAGAAAATCATTATGATTTAGCTGGTTTTGCAGTTGGAATGGTTGATGAAGCAAAAGTTATCGTACCAGAGCGGGTACAGGCCGGTGACAAATTAATAGGTCTCCCATCTAGTGGTATTCACTCTAATGGTTTTTCGCTCGTAAGAAAAATAATTTTTGAGCTGCAAAATAAGAGTTTAGAAGAGTATATACCGGAATTAGATCAAACTTTGGGCAAAAATCTTTTGACGCCAACTAAAATTTATGTAGATGCTGTTTTACCATTAATTGATAAATTTGATTTGCATGGTATCTGTCATATTACAGGCGGTGGTATTATCGAAAATTTACCAAGAGCTTTAGGACAAAATCAAACAGCTCTTGTAGATCTTTCAGATTTTGAAATTCCAGCCATATTTAAGCTACTAGCCAAGTGGGGCAAGATAGAAACTAAAGAAATGTTTAATACATTTAACATGGGTATTGGTATGATTTTGATTGTAGGAGAGGAAGATTATTCTGCCGTAACTGACGATCTAAATGAACGTCAACAGGATTTCGTTGAAATGGGAGAAGTACTATTAGGTGACGAAGATATCGAAATTAAATATTCTGACGATTGCTTAGAAATTTAATAAAGAAAGTCATTATTATGAAAAAAATTGCCGTGTTGCTTTCGGGTGGTGGATCTAATTTACAAAGTTTAATTGACAGTCAAAAAGTTGGCTATTTTAAAGGTGAAATAAAACTTGTAATCTCAAATAATAAAAATGCTTTTGGGCTCGAAAGGGCCAGCAATAACAACATAGAAGCTATCTATCTCAACAAAGAAGATTATCCGAATAATGAACAATATGATCGTCAAATTTTGAGCCTATTTAAGCAGTATAAAATTGATCTGGTTGTATTAGCAGGATATCTAAGATATGTAACGCCTGTTTTGCTTGAAGCCTATCCCAATCGTATTATTAATATCCATCCTTCTTTATTACCAGCCTTTGGAGGCAAGAATTTTTATGGCTCTAAAGTACATGAAGCTGTTTATCAAAGAGGTGCAAAAATTTCTGGAGCAACTGTTCATTTTATTGATGAGGGCCAAGATACTGGACCGATTATTATTCAAGAGAGTTTGCCGTTAGATCAAGATTGGCAACCAGAAGAAATCGGTCAAGCAGTACTAAAAATAGAACATAAAATACTACCTTTAGCAGTTAAATATTTTTGTGATGAGAAATTAACAGTTAAAAATAAGCGTGTTTATATCAAAGCTTAATTTCATAATTTAAACAATAAATCACTGAGCAAATGATCAAAAATCGGAGGCAAAAATGAAAGTATTAATAATAGGGAGTGGTGGGCGTGAACACGCTATAGCGGATAGTTTGATTAAAAATGACAGAATAGAAACTGTTTATTTTTTAACTCATAATGGTGCTGCAAAAGGCAAATTAAAAAATGCCAATTTCCCTGATAATAGTAAAAATTCGATTGATCAATTTTTGTTGAAGTATCCAGTAGAGCTTGTGATAGTGGGTCCAGAACAACCACTTTCTGAAGGCATAGTTGATTATATTCAAGAAAAAGGTATTAAAGTTTTTGGTCCACATAAAAAGGCTGCCAGATTAGAAGCGAGTAAAGCTTTTGCCAAACGATTTATGGAGGAACAAAATATTCCAACTGCTAAATATATTGAGTATGACAATTATGAATCAGCTCTTAATGGTCTAGATAATTTTGAATTTCCTTTAGTAATTAAAGCCGATGGCCTTTGTGCAGGCAAAGGTGTTGTTATTTGCCAAAATTATTCTGAGGCCAAAAAAGCTTTAGCCGATATGTTTAAAGAAAAGATTTTTGGTGACCAAGCCCAAACAGTTATTATAGAGGAATTTTTGTCTGGATTTGAAGCCTCTTTACTTTGTTTTGTTTCAGGTTCCAAAATATACCCTTTAGACACTGCTATGGATTATAAGAAAATTTATGAAAATGATCTTGGACCAAATACTGGTGGTGTAGGGATGATATCACCTAATCCATACTGGAACAGTAATTTACAATCTCAATCGGATATTATTATTAAAAAAATAGAAAATGGTCTAAGCCAGAGAGGTCTTGAGTATAGTGGAATATTATTTATTGGATATTTGATTGAAGATGGAAAAATCTATGTTCTAGAATTTAATGTGCGTTTTGGTGATCCTGAAACAGAAGCTCTTTTGCCACGTCTTCATTCTGATTTATTAGAGAATATAGAAGAATCAATTAATCGTTTGCCTGTTAATTTAAAGTTTGATAATAAAGTAGCATTGGCAACTTTATTAGTTTCAAAAGGTTATCCCGCTTCATTTGAGAAAGGCAAAGTTATTTCAGGCTTAGAAGATTGTGACCCTGATATTAAGATTTATCACAATGGGACAAAAAATATTGATGATAAAATTTTAAGTAACGGTGGACGAGTACTGTCTATAGTCGCAGTTAAAGATACATTAGAAGAGGCAAGAGAAGCTGTTTATCAAAATATTCCTAAAATTTCATTTGAAAATATGAGCTATCGAACAGACATTGGCCAACTCAAAAATTATGATTAATTTTTGAGTTGGTTATTAGCTTTTATTTTACTGATCTTTCTTTAGCTCTCTCAATAGTTTCTAAAATGAAATTGCTATAAGCTTCATAGGTTTCTGGTATTCCATAAAAATGGACAAGGTCAGTTCCCGCATAATACTGTGGATTGTCTTCTGCTACTGCAAACCAATCACCGACCGTAACAAAGTCATATTTGTCTTCTAAAGTTAAAAGATATTCGCGGTATTGCCAAGATCCCAACGAAGAATCTCCTCTTCCATCATAAGGGGTTATGAATATCAAGCGATGTTTTTCAGGAAAGTCAGCAATGATTTCTTCTGTGAACTCTACATCATTTGAGCTAGTATTAGTACCAAGAGCAAGAATAACAAATTCTTTCAAATCACCACTCTCCTTAAGATCTTGAATTAATTCATTTACACTATCAAGCTTTCTATATTGTGCAGCATCGACAGAAGAGTCTGGAATTGTTTCTAGTAAGTAGTCTCTTGGACCTACCATGACACTATCACCAAATATTGTTGCTCCTTTAATATCTTCGTAAAAAAGTCTTTCTTTTTCATCAAGTTCTTGAACTTCGGCTTTTACTATTAAATTATTAGCCTCATCTTTACTTTGCATTAAAGCATTACGCATCAAGGTTTCTTCCATGGAAGTCAACCAAGGAGCTTTAAATAAAGTAATTATCAGGATTATAGCAAAAATACCCGCAATACCTGGAAATAAATATTTTTTCTTATTAAGGAATTGTAGGTTTGGTATTTGAACTTTTCCTTGCCAAGCTGGTTCCCAAATGTATGAAGCAAAATTAGCCAATAATATCGAAGCAAACAAAGAGATTAGTGCGCTTATGATAGGTGAAAAATGTTGTTTAGCTAAAACAAATAATGGCCAATGAAAGAGATAGATAGGATAGCTTATTTTATTAAAATATGCAGTAAATCTATCAATTCCAGATTTTAAATCAGGAAAAATTTTAATTTTGGTAGCAGCATGAAAAAGAATTGCATAATAAATTAATACACCAGTTGCAATGCTAGTAGTTAAGATACCAAAGTAATATGTCAATGAGCTTTCGTATGATAGTAGAAATGCCAAAAATAAAACAACAAAAGTAGCAATTAGACTACCTCTAAGTACATTCTCTCTTAATTTTTTAGGCTTAAAGGATGCTGCAAGTCTGATAAAGCGCTTATCACTATGAAATAAGCAAGCAAGTAGAGATCCTATGAAGAGTGGATAACTACGTGTAAAATTAGAAAAATACAAAGTAGCAATATTTTCTTTTCTAATTATGCCAATTAGCATTAAAATATATCCAATTAGGGCGAAGACAAAACTAGCAATTAATACTTGGTTTCTTAATTTTAGGAATAATTGTAAATTTCTCTTATTCGTTTGAGCTTTAACCCGTTTTTGATTTGACTTTACAAGGATTAAAATAAAAAGTGCCCAAATTATGTAAAAGACAATTTCTAAGCTTAAATACCAGGTGTGTAAAAATAAATGCTCTATGAATTGAGCTTCATAGCTGCCGCCTGTCAATATTTCATACCAATTTGTTACAAAACCGAGGGTTGCCGCAACTTGTTTGCCAATGTCTACTAAAAAGTCAGGATTACTAAACAAGGAGAAAAATAATGTGATAATAATAGCTAAAAGTAAAGTTGGAAAAATACGATAAAATCGTTTTTTAAAGAAATTTTTGCTGTCAAAATCTCCTGTTTTTTGAACTTCTGTGAAAATTGATCTTGTAATCAAAAAACCAGATAGTACTAATAGCATGTCAACGCCAAGAAAACCAGCTGCTAAAAATTTAGGGAAAAAATGGTAAACAATTATAAGCAAAAATGCTACAAACCGGATAATATCAAAACCTTTAATATATGTCATAATCTACTACTCCGCTCCCTCTGTTTCATTTTCACTTGAATCGCTCATCTCATCTGGATCAGACTCCTCTGATATATTTTGGCTGGGATCACTGGAATCTGGATCTGTTTCCTCTAAATTTTTGTTCTCAACTATAGACGAGGATTTATTTATCCAGGTATTATCAGGACCAAGCTGCCAAGATTTGCCAGGTTCAATTTCGACGATACTATTGGTTCCCGCTTTACCAGTTTCAAAATTGCCCTCTATCTTTTGATTTTGGCTATTGATAAAAATTCCTTCACCTTCAAATTTATTGTCTTTGAAATTACCTTCGTAAATTTCGCCATCTGGAAAAACGATTTTTCCTTCACCCTCAATTAATTTGCCTTTGATTTCACCAGTATATTCAAGATCATCAATACTTAAGTTTTTAACGTTTCTTTTTCCACTAGGTAATAAGGCGAAAATAATACAAATTATCCAGATAAACAAAAATAGATAGTATTTAAAATTAGGTATTGAATTAATTTTTAGCCAGATGTTATTTACAAATTTTTTCATATAGTCTCCTGTTATAAAAAATATTTGTTAATTATTCCTGATATTATTTATAATGCTTCAGCTATTTCATAAATTAATCTTTCAGATTTTTCCCAGCCAAGACAAGGATCGGTAATTGATTTACCGAATGTGTTTTCCCCAATTTTTTGGGCACCATCCTCTAGATAACTTTCGATCATGAGACCTTTGACCAGTTGTCTAATATCATCAGAAAGACGACAACTATGCAAAATTTCTTTAGTGATACGGATTTGTTCTAAATAATTTTTATTAGAGTTTGCATGATTTGTATCGACTATCAGGGCAGGGTTCTGCAAATTACTTTCTTGATATAAATTAAACAAACTCATTAGATCTTCATAATGATAATTTGCCAGAGATTGCTGAAATTTATCTTGATAGCCACGTAAAATAGCATGTGCATATGGATTGCCTTGGCTTGCACATTCCCAACCACGATATTCAAATACTTGTTCTTGCTGAGCTGCATAGATAGCATTCATCATCACATCTAAGTCACCGCTGGTTGGGTTTTTCATACCTACAGGTAAATCTACACCACTTGCGACAAGACGATGTTGCTGATCTTCAACTGATCTTGCACCAACTGCGACATAGGATAAAAGATCATCTAAATATGAATGATTTTGTGGGTATAACATTTCATCAGCAGAACTAAAGCCATAATCTTTTAAGGCTCTATGATGTAACTTACGGATCGAAATTAAGCCCTTAATAATATTTGGATTTTGTTTAGGATCGGGTGAGTAGAGCATTCCCTTATAACCAACGCCTAAGGTTCTGGGTTTATTTGTATAGATACGAGGAATAATGATAATTTTATCTTTGACCTTATCTGCCACTACCTTTAATCTGGAAAGATATTCGAGAACAGAATCTTCATTGTCAGCTGAACAAGGACCAATTACTAATATAAAACGCGAATCTTTACCGGTAAACACGTCTTTTATTTCTTGATCTCGCTCTTTTTTGACAAGAGCATCTTTTTCATCAATAGAATATTGTGCTTTTATCTCACTTGGTGAAGGTAATTTACTTATAAATTGCATTTAAAACTCCATTTTGTAACAAATATGTAATAATAATACCATAAATTGATGTTTATTTATTTTTATATTTTTTTATTATATTGATTATTTATTTTTATCAAATTGCGAACGACGAATAGTCGATTTTTGCATCATTTTTCTTAAGCCATCTTGATCATTTTCGATTAAGGTAACTTTTATTTTATCTAATTCATTTTCGAATTCATTTATATGTTTTAATAAAAAATCCTTATTTAATAAAAATAGTTCTGACCACATTTGATCATTTATTTTTGCAATTCTTGTTAAATCACGGAAAGAATCACCTGTATATGCTTTTAGATGCTCTTCATCATTACAATTCATCAATGCAATAGCAATACAATGTGTTAATTGTGAAAGAAAAGCAATGACATCGTCGTGATCTTCTGGTGTAATAAAGGCAATATTGGCAAAACCTAAGATTTCACCTAATTCTTGACAAATCTCTTTAGCCTTTTGCGTGTTGTTTTGAGTTGGCGTAATTAAAAAATTAGCTTCACCAAATATTGAGTCATCACTATTCTCAATTCCATATTTTTCTTTACCTGCCATAGGATGCGAGGCGATAAATTCCACTTCCTGTGGTAAGGCTGTTTGAATTTTTTCAATAATTGGTATTTTTACACCCGTAACATCTGTAATAATAGTTCCAGGAGAGATAAGACTAGCATTCTCTTTAATCCAATCTAAAAATGTTAGTGGGTAGAGGGCAAAAATAATAATATCTGCATCCCCAATTAACTTTTGATCTATCTCTATGCTACCTTTATCGATATATTTATGTTTTAGAGCATAATCGAGCGGCTGTTGTTTATCGGAGAGAGCATAAACAGTATAACCTTTTTTACTCAAAGCCATAGCATAGCTGCCACCCATCAAGCCAAGTCCTACTATCAAAAACTTTGTATCTTTTTTTATATGCATAACATCATTCCTCAACTATTTCTATATCAATCCCACAATTAGCTAGAACCTTGAAAAAATCTGGGAAACTTTTGTTGATAGCTGCTGCGCCTTCAATTGTTCCACCGTACAAACTAGCTAAGATTGCCAAAGACATTACTATTCGATGATCGTTATGGCCAAAAAGGGCTTGTTTTGGTTTGCTTAAGTTTGCCCTTTTTATTGTTACTTGATTTTCCTCAACTAAAATCTTTGCCCCAAATTTTTCTAATTCCATAGCCATAACTTTAGCTCGATCACTTTCTTTGATGGCAAGACGTTTTGTATCTGTAAAAATAGCTCCATTTAAAGCTGCAGCAACAGTAAATGCTATAGGTGCTAAATCAGGACAATCAGCTAGTGAAATTATAGTATTTTCATCTTTTGCAGATGCTAGTTTATTAAAAATTTCTGGAAAAACTTTATCACCTTGTAAACTACTTTCTCTTAAATTCGTTACTTCAACTTTATTGTCAGACCTCAGGTAATTTAAAGCAGAAAAAAATGCTGCATTAGAGTAATCACCTTCAACTGTATGAATTCCAGCTTGATATTTTTGTCTGCCAGGAATCGTTAGCAATAAATCTTTATCTGGATTTATTTTATTCGGTTCAAGCTCAATCTGGATTCCGAAGGCTTTTAGAGCATCTAAGGTTAGTAATAAATATGAAAGACTTTCAATTGGTGCTTTTATTTGAATACTGCTTGAATTATTATTCAAGGTTGGTAGAGCAAATAAAAGACCAGTAATGAATTGACTGCTAATATCACCTGGTATTTTATAATCATCAGATTTTAAATAACCTTTGACGAAGATTTCATTTTCTGACTTATTAAATTGAATTTCTGGATCTTTTAAAAAAATATCTTCATACACTGATAATGGGCGTTCAAATAGGCGTTTTTTACCTTGAAAAATAACAGGTTTATTAAATAATAAAGCAATGGGGATCAAAAATCGTAGTGTGCTTCCACTTTCATTGCAGTCTAGTTTTTGTGGTTGTGTCTCTTTATTTAAGTTATAAGCAGAATTGGTATCTAATTTAATACCCCGAATTTTGATCACATCATTTTCCAAAGAGTATTGCGCACCCAATCCTTCAAGACAATTTAAGGTTGCTCTAATATCTTCACTTAAATCAATTTGCTTGATTTGACTTTTTCCCTCACTCAAAGCAGCAGAGATCAAAAGTCGATGGGCCATACTTTTAGATGGTGGAGCTTTAATTTTGCCGTTCGCAATACTTGGTGAAATTTTTACTATCATTAACAATCCTTCCTTAATATTTTAATGATATGTTTGTTTTGTAGGGTAGCTAATAGAGATATATAATTTATTGGCTATTTAGCTTTAAATATTCTTCTAATTCATAAAGAGCGTCTAAATAACCTTTAAAGCCTTGACCTGCGATAGTCTTGATACAAGCTGTCTCAACATAACTAATTTTCCTAAAATCTTCGCGTTCTTTTGGATTTGATATATGAACTTCAACTGTAGGAATAGCAACTGCTTTTAAAGCATCTAAGATGGCGACACTAGAATGAGTATATGCAGCTGGATTAATCACGATACCATCATATTTAGCAAAATAGGCTTCTTGTATTTTATCAACAATATCTCCTTCATGGTTTGATTGATAAAAATCGACCTGCCAATGTTTTTCTTTGGCAGTATCATTTATTAATTGAATTAAATCTTGATAAGTTTCTGAGCCGTAAATATTTTTCTCACGTATGCCTAAAAAATTAATATTTGGTCCATTTATGATTAAAAAATGGAAATGTTCATGTTTGTTTTGTTCTTGAGATTTAGATATTGTCATTAAAATGTATTTCCTTAATCTTTTCTGCAAGTTGATCAGCTAAGTCATTTACAATAATAACTTCATTAGCTAAGTGTTGATAAATAGGATAGCGTTCTTGATATTTTTCTTCTAGATCTTCAATTGAAGCAGTCAAAGGTCTGTCTTTTGTAGGTGTTAATTCTTCTAAAGCTCGGTCTAGAAAGTATATTTTAGAGTTTGCTTGTAAAGCCATCTGATTTTCTTTAGCTAGAATACTTCCACCTCCAGTTGCAATGATTTGACCTGATTGAGATGCAACTTCCTTAATAACTTCAGTTTCTTTTGCTCGAAAATATGCTTCTCCTTTTTTCTCGATGATTTTTGAAGGATGCATTTTTTCCTTTTCTTCAATCAAGTGATCAGTATCGATAAAAGAACGGTTTGTGATTTCAGCCAGCTTTAAACCAACGGTGGTTTTGCCACTCGAGGGCATCCCGATTAAGACAATATTAGCCATTTGGGCTAAAAGCCTTTGATAAGCCTCGTCTTGTAGATCATTGGTTTTAAGATTAATTTTATTTTTTAGAAACAATTGTGAAGCATAATAAGCCTGCATAACTAGCATATAAAGTCCATTACAAGTTTTGATCCCTTTTTTTTCAGCTTCAAACATTAATTTAGTTTTTAATGGATTGTAAATTACGTCTACAACAGCTTCTAGATTTGAAAAAGAATCTAAAGATATGGGTGATTGATCGATATTTTCACCATACATACCAACAGGAGTGGTGTTGATGATCACTTGAATATCTTTTAGCTTCTCTGCCTCGGCGTAACTTATAGAATCGTCTGATTTAACTCGACTAACTAAATAAACTTTTTTTGCTTTTAGTTTTTGGCATAAAACTTTTGCAGTCTTTGAAGTACCACCCGTACCAAGTATCAATACTTTTTTAGCTTCTATTTCTATGTTGTTTTTCTCTAGTAGTGCGTTGAGACCTAATATGTCTGTATTGTAGCCAATTAATTTTTCGCCTGTTTTTACGATTGTGTTTATAGCCCCAATTTCTTTTGCTAAAGGATCAATCTCATCAAGGTAGGGTATCACCATTTCTTTATAGGGGATTGTGACATTAATTCCTTTAAAATTGGGCGTTCTAAAAAAATCTAACAGCTCTGATTTCTCTAATTGACAAAGCTGATAATCATAATCACCAAACATTTTATGTAAAACAGGTGAATAACTTTGTCCTAAGGGATTGCCAATAAGTCCATATTTAATTTTTTTTGACATTTGTTGCCTCATAATTAATTTGTTGGTTTAATTTTTCAGATAATCAGTACCATATCTTAAAGCTAAAAAATCGCAGATCACAAAAGCTGAGATAGAATTGACAACTTGTCTGATTCTATGAATTATTGCGGGATCATGTCTTCCCACTATTTCTAAATCTGTTGTCTCTAGAGTTTTGATATTTACAGTTTTTTGTTTTTGAGCAATTGAAGGAGTAGGTTTTATCACGGTAGAGAAAAGAATTGGCATACCGTTACTGATACCACCATTAATACCTCCATTATTGTTAGAAGCAAACTTGATTTGGTCAATTCTATCAGCACTAGCGTCAATAGTAGGTGAATCATTTGCCTCACTTCCTTTGATTCTAGCAAATTGAAAGCCAGCTCCAAAAGCAATGGCTTTGACTGCTGGAATCGAAAATACAGCATGTGATAATAGACTTTCTATGCTATCGAAATAAGGTTCACCTATACCTGCTTCAAGACCAAAGATAATGGTTTCTAAAATGCCACCGACACTGTCTTTTTGCGATTTTGCTTTTAAAATTTCAGCCTGCATTTTTTCGCCTTTAGCATCATCAATAACAGCAAATTGTTTGTTATTCAATTCTTCTAAAATATCTGCATGGTTTTCTTGCCCCAAAATAGTCTCGAAATCGCTATCAACGATCCCAGCACATTCTTTAATATGTGATGCTATAATAATATTTTTTTCTTGCAAAACTTGTTCACAAATAGAACAGGCAGCAACTATTGCAGCAGTTACTCTACCAGAAAATTGCCCACCACCACGCCAATCCTGAAAGCCATGATATTTAGCATAGGCAGAATAATCAGCATGGCCAGGTCTTAAATACTCTTTTTGATAATCTTTACTTCGCGTATTTTTATTAGGAATTATTATTGCTATTGGCGTACCAGTCGTCTTTCCTTCGAATACACCACTTAAGATTTGAAATTGATCTTTTTCTTTTCTTGATGTGGAAATCTGACCATGTGGTGCTCGCATAGCAAGTCTCATTTTGATAAAATCTTCGTCTATTTTTATTCCTGGTGCCATGCCTGTTAAAACAGCACCAATTGCTGGTCCATGACTTTCACCAAAAATTGTCAGATTAAGACTATTACCAAATGTGTTCTTCATAATTTTTCTTTCAAATATTTTGTAATAAGGAAGCGATTTTTTGCTGAGATTCTTCTAATTTAGCTTTACATTCATCTAAGGTTAGATCTATTAACTGATACGAACCAATTTCTGGTACATAAACAATTGTAATTTCATCACCACTCGTTTTTTTATCATGCAAGATAGCAGAAAAAATTTTATCTACACTTAAATTTGATTTAAGTGGTAAGTTAAATTGTTTTAAAATTTCAATTAATTTAGTTCGCACCTGATCTGAACAAAAATATAGCATACCCATGCCGATACATTCACCATGTAAATAATTACTTTGAACTTCAATTGCATGTCCAACTGTATGACCAAAGTTTAATACTTTACGCAAGTTTTTTTCTTTTACATCATTTTGGACAATATCTATTTTAATAGCCAAACTATCTGCAATAATTTGCTTGATGTTTTCTTTCAAAGGATTATTTTTGATCAAATCAAATAAATTAGCATCAGAAGTAGCAGCCATTTTAATTGCTTCAACTAAGCCTGCGTTTGTCTCACGTCTTGATAAAGTTTCTAATACTAATGGATCAATAATAACTTTTTTAGGTTGATGAAAGGCACCGACTATATTTTTTAAATTGCAAAAGTCAATTGCAGTTTTACCGCCAACCGAAGAGTCAACTTGAGCCAAAAGGGTAGTTGGAATGTTATAAAAATCAATACCTCGCATATATGAAGCTGCTACAAAACCGGCTAAATCACCAACTACTCCACCACCTAGAGCAATGATGGCATCGCTTCTTGTAAATTGGTTTTTTACGAGTAATTTAAGTAGACTTTTATATTCAGCAAATGATTTGCTAGCTTCTCCTTGTTTAACAATTGCCAAGAAAACTGGATCACATTGTTGCATTACTTTATCCACGTACTGTTTTGGGATTCCATCATCTGTGACCAACAATATTTTTCTTTTAACGTTTATGGCTTGATTAATGTTGGCTAAAGCATTATCTTCTAATAAAATTTCATAACTATCTTGAGCCAAATTTACAGGAATTATCATTGTTTTTACTTTCTATATTCAACAAATGAGCCTACTACTTTGATATTGCGACAAGTCAATTGTAAGGCTTCTAACATTTCTTGACCTTCATTGGAGTAGACATTGCCTTCTGATTCGGCATAAAAATAATATTGCCAGAGCAAATCTTTTTGTGGTCTGCTTCTTAAAGTTCTTAAGTTAAACCCATGTGCACCGATAATATTTAAAGCTCTGCCTAAGGAACCAGCTTCATTAGCAACAGTGAACATTAATGAAAAGTTCAACTCGGCATCTTTTTGCGTTGCTATATTTTGAGAAGCAGAAACAACTGCAAAGCGAGTAGTATTTGTTTTTCTTGTATTTATTCCAGAGGCAATAATCTCTAAACCAAATAAATTTGCACTATCATCACTGGCAATTGCTGCGAGACTAGGATCGTTTTGCTCTGCCACATATTTCGCAGCAAAGGCGGTGTTTTCTGAATTTAATGTTTTTAAATTGTATTTATCAATAAATTCTGCACATTGACTCAATGCTTGAGGATGACTCATTACAGTTTTGATATCTGCTAATTTAGCACCAGGAACAGCAAGTAAATCATGTCCAATTTCTAATGAATAGGTGGCGTTAATAAATAAATTTCCAGAAAATAATAAATCGGCTACTTGTCCAACTTCTCCGGTTGAGCTATTTTCTAATGGTAAAATAACAGCTTCACATTCGCCATTTTCTACTGCTTCATAAGCTAATCTAAAGTTTGGGTAGGAAACTTTTTTTGCAACAGGGAATAAATGATCAGCAGCAATATAGGCAAAAGCACCTTCGGTTCCACAATACGCGACTCTCATACCTTCAAACAATAAAGTTTGGTAATTGCGTGAAATTCGCATAGTCTGTCTTAGAAAATCTGCATAATAGCCTTGAAAATCAGAATGATTAAGCCAGGCGATATTCTCTTTTAAGACATAATCCTCACGTTTAGCATCTTTTACAGGTAGTCCGTGTGCTTGTTTATATTCTGCAATATCTTTAGATATCAACATTCTTTTTTCAAAAAGTTTAGCCATCTCACGATCAATTTTATTTATTTCTTGACGACTTTCTTTGATATCTTTTATATTCGTAATATCTTTTTTCATGATTCTCTCTTCTCTAATTTTATTTATTCCATACGACTTTTTTTAAACTTTAGATAAATTAATAAAGTATAATGAATAATTATACTTATTTTAGCGTAAAAATTAAGTAATTTCAGATAATTGATAATAATTAGCTAATTTTGTAAAGGAATCTAGAGATTTCTCAATTTGATCTGTTGAAACACAATAGCCAATTCTTACAAAACCTGGATGGCCAAAGCTATTACTGGGAACAAAATATAATTCAAAATCTCTTGCTTTTTCACAAAATTCTTCTGCATCAGCAATAGGTGACTCCATGAACAAATAAAAAGCACCATCCGGATATACACAATTAAAGCCAATTTTAATCAAATGTTCATATAATAAATTACGATTTTTTTCATAAATTGAAAAATCTGAAGTTAAGCCAATACAATCTTCAATCACCCTTTGAAACATTGATGATGCACAGACATAACCTAAAGCTCTGCCAGCTCCACAAATGGTTTTATAGACCATATCTGCATTTTTTGCTTTTGTTGAAACTAAAATATAACCAATTCTTTCGCCAGCTAAAGATAAAGATTTGCTAAATGAATAAATTACAATAGAATTTTTATAATAATGTGTTACAAAGGGGACATCTTTACCATAGCTAATCTCACGATATGGCTCATCACTAACCAAGAAGATCGGATGTCCATATTCATTTTCTTTTTTCTTCAATAGTTCAGCTAATTTTTGAATAGTTTTTTCAGAGTAAATTACACCGGTCGGATTATTAGGCGAATTGATTAAAACGATTTTTGTTTTAGGATTAATTGCTTTTTCTAGAAGATCAAAGTCAGGTAAGAAATTCTCTGGCTGGGTTTTTAGAGCTATTAACTTTGCATTTGTGCTTTCAACAAAAACTTTATAATCTGGAAAAAATGGGGCAAAGGTAATTACTTCATCATCTTCATTTAAAAAAGCTTTAAAAGTAATAGCTAGTGCTGCAGCAGCACCAGATGTAATATAAATTAGATCACTTTTGGCATCGCAAGAAAAAGTTTTATTCAAATAATTAGCAATGGCCTTTTTGGTCGTGGGGGCACCTGGACCGCTGGTATAGCCATGTAATTTCTCTGGAGGTATAGTATTTACTAATTCCTTAATCTTTTCTGTTACTTGTTTGTGAGTCGGTATATTAGGATTGCCAATACTAAAGTCAAAAACATTTTCATCACCAATTTGTTGTTTTCTTTTTAAACCATATTCAAAAATTTCACGAATTACTGAGCTTTCTTGCCCGTATCCTAACATTCTCTTTGATAAAAACATATTTAACCTTTCTATAACGTTCTATAATTAGATATAATTGTGATATGCTATTTGTTAATTGTAGCTAAAAAGGGAGAAAAGTAACAGATGATCGATGCCGTAATTTTTGATTTGGATGGAACTATTTTAGATTCAATGCCAATGTGGAATAATTTTGGTAGAAAATATTTAAAATCATTGGGAATTAAGGCAAGAAAAGGAATAGATGATGATCTTTTCACTTTGACACCAGAACAATCTGCTGAATACTTTATCTCTGAATATGGTGTAAAAAAGACAGTTTCAGAAATGTTAGAAGAAATGAAAGCTATTTCTTACGGCTATTATCAAAATGAAGTAGAAATAAAAGCTGGTATCAGAGAGTTTCTTCAAGTACTATCAGAACAAGAAATTCCATTAGGTGTGGCCACTGTAACTAATCAAGCTTCAACTCGGGCAGGATTAACCCGAAACAATTTAATACAATATTTTTCTACAATAATGACAGTAGATGATGTTGGTATAGGAAAGGAAAACCCTGCCGTTTTTTTAGAGGCAGCCAGATTACTGAAGGCGGATCCTCAAAAAAGTATTGTGGTAGAAGATGCACTACACGCAGTTAAAACAGCAAAATCAGCTGATTTTATAACAGTTGGTATCTATGATGAGGGTAATGAAAGTTTTCAAGCAGAGTTAAAAAATGCTTGTGATTTATATCTTAAAGACTATTCAAATCCCCGCGAAATTTTTGAATTATTAACTAGATTGTTTTAAAATGGTATGAATTAAAGGTTGTAACATGAATGTTGGAATTTTTAAGAATAGAGATTTTACATTACTCTCAATAGGTCAATCAATTTCTAATTTGGCTCAATCCATGATTGTTTTAGCACAGTCACTCTTTGTACTAAAACTGGAAAGACCAGTTGTTGGTTTAGGAACTCTTTTGATTTTAATGGCTTTGCCGTGGATTATTTTTGGTCCAGTAGCTGGTTATCTTTCTGACAACTATAAGAAAAGAACATTTATTATTTTAAGTGATTTTTGTTTTGCTATATTAGCACTTGGCTTGATCGTAACTTCGTCAATTACGGTTTTTTATATAATTACATTTTTAAAAACTTGTGTTGATGTTTTCTTTAAACCAGCTTCAGGCAGTTATTTGCCGCATATCTTTGCCGGGGACGAAAATCTTACTCAGGCAAATTCTATATATGCAATAATTGTTAACTTTGGTGTGCTATTAGGTCCTGTTCTTAGTGGATTTATTATTTCAAAATACACTGAACAAACCGTTTTTTTTATTGCAGCGATATTATTTGTCATTGCTTTTATTTCTCAATTGTTTTTACGTGAACCAGGTTTATCAGCAGATGACAAAAAGGAAAGAGGAAGTGTTTTTAGCAATATTAAATCAGGTCTAAAATTTTTAGTGGGTTATAAGGAATTACTTTACATTGTCTCTTTTGTTTGTCTTTCAGCTTTTGGTTTTGGTGCAATAAGTGTTATCTATCCTAATTATTTAAGAATAGACCTTGGTATCAGCGAAAGTTTGTATGGTACTTATACTGCTTTAATTAATTTTGGTGCACTGCTATCAGGGCTTTTATTAATTAGATTAGTAAGAAGATTAGGAGATATTAATGTTATCTTCCTTAGTTCGCTCTTATCAGGAGTCTTTTACTTTATACTTAGTTTTGGTATGAATTCCGGCATAATGGCAGTTATAATTTTATTGTTAGGTATAAGTAATGCAATGCTCTCTATTTGTAATGATATTCATCTTCAAATAGCAGTACCGCGTGAGAAATTAGGGAGAGTATATAGCATTGACACAGCTATATATCAAATAATTATGACTGCAGGTATTCTTTTTGCTACACTTCTTGGTGAATCAGCAGATAATTCATTTTTCCTGCGCTGGACTGCATTTGGTTTAATCATCTTTACGATTATAAGTACAGCTTATTATTTTAGAAAAAAATATTCTACCACCTAAATTTAAAGGATCGGTATATGAAAAAAATCAGATTGGATTTTAAAGATATTACCAGTAACGTAGCATTGCATAATTTGCTCAAAGACAAATTAGATTTGGCAAGTGAATATGCAAGTAATTTAGATTCACTTTGGGATTGCCTGTTAGAGATTGATAATTATATGTTGGTAGAGTTGATAAATATAAATTATCTATACCAAAACTTAGGTTCTTATGGAGCAAAGGTATTAGGGATTTTGGATGATATGACTCAAGAAAATCCCTGTTTTTGGCTTAAGCTTTTGCAGGAAAGGCTATAGAACCTAAATTCTTTAATCTTCATCATCAGATTCGGAGTCAGGTTCTTCGGATTCAGTTTTTGCTTTTCTTTCTTGTAGTTCTTCAGCGGTTAAAATATGGAGAAGAATTGTTTGAATTCGGTTTTTATTCATTTCAGTTATTTCGAAGCGCAAATCCTCATAGTAAATGAAATCATTTTCCTCAGGTACACGGTCAAATTCACCATAAAGAAAACCACCAATTGAATCAAAGTTATCATCTGGAATTTCAAAATCAAAATATTCATTTACTTCTTCGATGTTTAGACTAGCATCAATGAGATGATCATGTTCATTGATTGTTACAATTTTTTGATCTTTTTCATCATACTCATCCTCAATTTCTCCAATGATTTCTTCGACTAAATCTTCAATCGTCACTAACCCAGCAGTTCCGCCATATTCATCTAAAACAATTGCTATATGAATGTGCTTTTGACGCATAGTTTTGAGTAAGTTGGTAACGTTTTGCAACTCATATGTGAAATAAGGTTTAAACATGATCTCATTCAAATCGAAGTCGCGACCGTTTAGCTCTAAAGTTGCAAAATCACGTACATGGATAAATCCTATAACTTTGTCTATATTACCATCACACACTGGAATTCTGGAGTAAGCAACTTCACGGAACAATTGCTTTAATTCAGAATAAGAAATATCCGAATTGATTGAAATAATATCTGGACGCGGGGTCATTATAGTTCTTACTGGAGTATCTTTGAAATCAAAAACATTTTCCAACATTTCTTTTTCGTCTTCTTCAAGTACACCCTCTTCATGACCTACATTTAGGAGTGTAATTAGTTCCTCCTGGGTAACAAAAGGCTTATGCTCATCTTTTGAACTGTCTAATAATTTAGCCAAAAAATTGGTTATTTTTAAAAGTAAAAAAGTGAGGGGTGTCAATAGCCTGACTATAAATTGCACACTAGGAGCTACTGACAATGCGATATTTTCAGAATTTTTTACCGCGACTGACTTGGGGGTAATTTCACCAAAAATTAAGACTAACAATGTAACTATACCAGTTGCAATCCCAACCCCAGTATTACCAAATAATTCAATGCTTAAAGAAGTTGCGATTGAAGAAGCCAAAATATTTACTAAATTGTTACCTACTAAAATTGAACTTAATAGTTTATTTGGATCTTCAATTAAAGATAGAACAATTTTAGCTTTTTTATTACCATCTTCTGATAAATGTTTCATTCGGATGATATTAACAGATGTTAAGGCTGTCTCTGAAGATGAAAAAAATGCAGATAGTACAAGGCAAATAATGAAAATAATTAGCTGTACCGTATGAGAAGTTTCCAGATATATGCTCCTTTTCGAGCCAAAATAATTCTATTTAACTTAATCTAGATTAATATTTAAGCAAAGCAGAACTTCAGTATAATCAATGTTAAAATCAAATTATTAAGGCATTTTGTTACTTTCTATTATTTAGCTTAATTTTTTTCTGTTATTTTTGTCAAGTTTCGTGCATTTTTTAATTTTTATTAGAAGGGTTGAATAGTAATACAAATTCTGATAGTATTCTTTTATCGCTTTACCACTTTAGCGAGATAAAGTAAAATTGTTATCAGAAAACATTTGTTATAGATTAATGCTATTATTTTTATTGGAGAAAAAGATGTCTAATCAAGTAATTTTAGAAAAATTTAATTTGGCGATTGAGTATATGACTTTGCTTGCTGAGTATAACTATAAATTAATCGATCTTAATATGATTGAACCTTTTCGAATTGAGGACAAAGAATTTCAACCTAGTAGTCTTGTATTTGAGAGAAATGAAACTATGTATGCTATTCGAAGTGACTGGACAAGGTCACTGTTAAATTATAATGATAGTTATTTTCTTGATGATCGTATGTTTTGTTATTTTGGAACTGTTATTCGTGATTATCAATCTTTTTATCAGGCGGGTGTTGAACTTTACGAACCAAGCGAAGTAGAAATGCTAAAAAGTATTCAAATTCATTTAGACTTTGTTAAAAATAAAATAAGAAATCAAGGTAAAAATATAACGGCTTTAATTCTAAATAATGATCGATTTATTGATTTGTTTATTGAAAAATATGATTTGTCGGAAAGTATTCGTACTTTGATTTATGAAAAAAATCTGAGTGAATTAAAAAATCAGCTTGAGCCTGATAATCCTCTCTTAAAAATTCTACAAGCAAGAGTTAGCGAGCAGTATACTTTGCTAGCGAGCGAATTTTCGAATACAGAAGAATTGCAAACTATTGAAAAAATCAAAAAAATAGCAGATCAAGAAAATCTTAAGTTTATGATAGACTTGTCGTTTAAATCACCTCAGGGCTATTACAATGGTTTATATTTTCAGGCTTTCATAAATTATCATACCCCAATTTTAAGTGGTGGTGAGTACGATAATCGGGCTTTTGGTATTGCCCTCAATATTGAAGATGGAGGACTTTTATGATTACTGTTGCCTTGCCTAAAGGTAGATTATTAAAAGAAGTTATTGCATATTTAGAGTCCTGTGACCTAAAAAAATATGCAGATAAACTTGATCCAAAATCACGACTACTCTTTACGGATGTTGATGGAATCCGTTTTGTTTATGCTAAAGGCAGAGATGTGCCTACCTATGTTGAATCAGGAATAGCCGATTTAGGTTTTATTGGTTCTGACATTATTACTGAAAACAAATTTGAATTGTTAAATGTGTCGCAACTGCCATTTGGCTATTGTCGTTTTTCATTATGTGGTTTACCAGGTGTTAAGCAATTTAAGAGTGTAGCCACAAGCTTTTACAATATTTCTTTTCAATATTTTAAAAAGAAAAAACAGCAAGTTTCATTTATCCATTTACACGGCTCGGTTGAGCTTGCACCTTTATTAGGTTTAGCAGACGGAATCGTCGATATTGTCCAAACAGGTAGCACTTTAAAAGCAAATGGTTTGATTGAGTATGAAACGATTATGGATGTCCAGGCTTGTTTAATTGCTAATAGGCAAACATTTTATACAAAAGAAGCTGAAGTTTATCCTTTTTTGAAAAAGTTAGGAGTTTTTGAATAATGAAATTAGAGTTACCTGAAATTCAGGCTGCTAGAGAATATCTTGCTCAGTTTTCCCAAGTTAAAGAAGCCGAAGATCAAGAATCTTTAAGCCAAGTAATGGATATTCTGCAAAATGTTCGCAAGTATGGTGATAACGCTTTATTTGAATATACAGAGAAATTTGATGGTCAGAAATTAGAGAAGTTTAAAGTTCCAGAAACGTGGCTCGAGCAAAGTTATCTTGCACTGGAGCCAGAGTTGCGTCAAGCATTGGAATTTATTAAGCAGCGAATTCAAAAGTACGAAGAACAAATAAAATATAAAGACAAAGAATTAACTGAATTTAAATATGTCTATCATCCGATTGAAAAAGTAGGTTTCTATGTCCCAGGCGGCACAGCTTTATATCCATCATCTGTACTTATGAGTATTATTGCTGCTCAGGTAGCCGGCGTGCCCAAGATCTATGCAGTTACACCAACTTTTGAAGAAAATAATATTACATTTGCAACTCTTTATATTTGCGGCGTGACGAATGTTTATCAAATAGGTGGAGCTCAAGCAATTGCAGCTTTAGCCTATGGCACCGAGAGCATTCCTAAAGTCGATAAAATTGTAGGCCCAGGAAATCGTTATGTAGCTTTAGCAAAACGATTAGTCTTTGGTGAAGTTGGAATTGATTCTATAGCTGGACCTAGTGAAATTTTGCTTTATATTGATGAAAATGTTGATCCAGAATCAATTACATTAGATATTTTTGCTCAAGCAGAACATGATCCAGATGCTAAAACTTTTTTATTAGCAGAAAATAAAAAGATTTTGAAAGATATACATGCTTTGATTGTGAAAAAACTGCCTGAGCAAAAACGTAGTGATATTATTACTCAGTCAATTAATAATAATCATTATTCCATTATTGGTGAAGCAAAAGATTTAATTGCTATTATTAATCAGATAGCACCAGAGCATGTTTCGATCCAACATGCAAATTCAGACGAAATAATTTCAAAAATCCATTATGCTGGTGCAATTTTTAAGGGCAATTACTCGCCAGAGGCCATAGGCGATTATGTGGCAGGACCATCCCATGTCTTACCAACAAGTGGTAGTGCCAGATTTAGTCATGGTCTTAATGTAAATGATTTTTTGACTAGTCATGCAATTATAGATATTGAACCTGAAACTTATCAGCAAATTGCTCCGTATGGGATCAAAGTCGCATATGCGGAAGGACTTTACGCACATGCCGAAAGTTTAGAGGCAAGATTAAAAGAATAATATTTTATTGAATAAAATACCTAGTGAAAGAGAAGAACAATATGATAATCATGAATCGTAATACCAGTCCCATCAAGCCTTTGACAGATGAACAAATTTTTAATGCTGTGAAAAAAACAAATTATAATCAATATCCAGATCAGGAACGAATAAATTTTATTAATTTATATGCCGATTATTTTGGCTTTAATCCAGACAATATAGAAGTAGCTAATGGCTCTGATGAATGGATTCAAAAATTGATTATAACGCTTGGTAAAAACGGGGTAATGTCTTTAAATCCCGATTTTGTGATGTATCAAATCTATACAGAACAATTTTTGCCAGAAATTTATTTTGTTAATGCTGAGCCTGATTTTACCTTTGATTTTGATAAAGTAATTGTTGCCATCAAAGCTAAAAAACCTTCATTATTTTTAATATCTAATCCACAAAATCCAACCGGTACGATGTTTAGTACCCAAGATTTGCAACGTTTAGCTGATGCTATGGCAGAGGTTGATGGTTATCTTGGCTTAGACGAGTGTTATATTGATTTTGCTAAAGATTACGAACGACCAAAGGGAAAAAATATTATTATTCTCAGAACTTTAAGTAAAGTTTATGGGATGGCAGGCTTGCGTGTAGGGATGGCAATTGCGGAAAAAGAAACTTTGGATATAATCACTCAAATAAATCATCCTTACCCTTTAAATTCACTAGCGTTAAATTTAGCCAGTGAATTGTTTTCGGATAAAAAAGCTTTACAAAAATTCAAAAATTATCAATTTGAGAGTAAAGCTAGATTAGAGACAGCCTTAGATCAAGTTTCAGATTTAATGGAAATAAAAGAATCTTATACTAATTATATTTTTACTTATGGTGATGCTGCAATAGATATGGCAAACTTTTTATTGGATAAAGGATTTTTGAGTCGCATCTATGATGTACCGATCTTACAAAATGCAGCTCGTTATTCAATTATCAAATTAGAAGAATATCAAGCATTAAATGAGGCAATTATAGAATGGAGAAATCAGTATGTTGAGTAGGAAAAGAGAAACGCTAGAAACTAAAATCGAATTGAAATTAGCCGAGCAAACAGATACAAATGAAAGATCGGAAATAGATACAGGTATAGGTTTTTTTGATCATATGCTTACTTTGTTGGCATTTCACTCCAATTTATTTTTATCGGTTAAGGCTGATGGTGATTTAGAAGTAGATTTTCACCATACAGTTGAAGATACTGGTATTGTTCTTGGTGAATTAATTTATGAGCTATATCAAAGCAAAAAGTCTTTTGGACGTTATGGTTTTTTCTACTTGCCGATGGATGAATCTTTAGCAAGAGTCACACTTGATTTATCTGGACGACCAGGTTTTTATTTTAACTGTAATTTTGCTAGTGAAAAAGTTGGAGAGTTTGATACGGAACTTGTTAAAGAGTTCTTCAATGCGGTGGCAATGAATGCGAAAATGACTTTGCATATTGATTTGTTAAAAGGTGGAAATAGCCATCATGAAATTGAAGCTGTCTTTAAGGCATTTGGTCGTAGCCTGGCTATTGCCTTAGAAACCAAAACAGGTGGAGTGCCATCTTCCAAAGGGGTGATTGCATGATTGATATTATTCCAGCAATAGATTTAATCGAAGGTCAAAGTGTTAGATTAGAACAAGGCGATTATCAAACAAAATCCTTAATGCCAAGAACAGCTAAAGAAGCGATAAAATTTTACAATCAATTTGAACAAGTTAAAGGGATTCATATTATTGATCTTCTAGCAGCTAAGGAAAAAAAGGCAAAAGAGATGGATTTGATTTCAGAACTTAGGGCTTTGACAGATTTGCCAATACAAATTGGTGGTGGTTTGAGAAATGAAGAAACAATTCGGTTTTACGATAGTAAAGGCATTGACTACTTTATTTTAGGTACAAAAGCAATAACAGATTTTGCTTGGCTAGAAGAGATGACAAACTTATTTCCAGCCCGAATTATAGTTGGCATTGATGCTAGAGACGATTATATTTATATAAATGGCTGGACAGAGAATTCCGGTATTCAAATTCCAGATCATTTAGCAAAAATTGAAAAACTTAATTTGCAAGGAATTATTTATACAGATATCGCTAAAGATGGGATGAATAAAGGTCCCAATTTTGAAAAAACTGCCGCCTTAGCTAAAAATACAAGACATAAAGTAATTGCTAGCGGTGGAGTACGTGATAATTCAGATTTGAAAAAGTTAGCAGCACTTGAAATACCAGCGGCAATTGTTGGTAAAGCAGCTAACACAGATGCTTTTTGGCAATCAATTGTTGATTAGAGGGCAGACATGATAGAGAAAACAAGAAAAATTCTTCCTTGTCTTGATATAAGAAATGGGAAAGTAGTTAAAGGTGTAAATTTTGAAAATATTAGAGAAATGGGCGATCCAGTCGAGTTGGCAACCAAATATGGAGCGGCAGGAGCTGATGCCCTAGCTTTTTTAGATATAACAAAAACTAAAGAGAAGCATGGATTTTATCTAGATCTAATTTCTGAAATTACAAGCAACATTGAGATTCCGCTATTTGTGGGTGGAGGTATTAGCACGCTTAAAGATATTAATTTAATATTAAATGCTGGTGCCAGCAAAGTTAGTATTGCTTCTGCAGCTCTAACAAATCCTAACTTTATCTCAGATGCAGCTTCTGAATTTGGACACGACAAAATAATTATTGCATTAGATGTTGCCCAAGATTTAGCTGACAATAAATATTATGCTTATACTCATGGAGGTCAGAAAAAAACAGATTTTGAAGTGTTTGAACTAATTGAAAAATTTGACCAAATTGGAGTGTCAGCATTTTTGATTACGGGAATTTCATTTGATGGCTCAAAATCTGGCTTTGACCTTGCTTTTTTTAAAGAAGCAGGAAAAAGAACAAATACAACTTTAATCGCAAGTGGTGGTGCTGGAAAAATTGAAGATTTCGTTGATTTATTTCAAAAAACAAATGTTGAATATAGTTTAGCAGCTTCTATTTTTCATCAAAACACAGTAAATATTAGAGAGCTAAAACAAAATTTAGCTTCGAAAAACATTAATGTTAATCTGTAATTTCTCTCTAGAAAAAAGCAAAATTTCCAAACTAATTAAAAGCGAAAGGATTATTATGCAACCTGATTTTACAAAAAATAATGGCTTGTTATCTGTTATTTTACAGGACTTTGATACAAAACAAGTTTTAATGAATGGCTTTATGAATGAAGAAGCCTATAAATTAACCAAACAAGAAAATGTTGTTTGGTTTTATTCTAGATCAAAACAACGTCTTTGGAAAAAAGGGGAATCAAGTGGCCATGTTCAACATGTTGTAGAAATGACACTTGATTGTGATCAAGATGCCCTTCTAATTCAAGTTGTTCCGGCTGGACCAACTTGCCATCTTGGCAATACCAGTTGTTTTGATGATCCTTATTTTAATCTGGAAATTCTAGAAAAAACTATTCAAGATCGCATAAAAAATCCTAAAGAGGGTTCCTATACAAAATATTTGTTGGAACAAGGTTTAGATAAAATTTTGAAAAAAAGCAGTGAAGAAATGACCGAAACTATAATCGCTAGTAAAAATCAGGATAAAAATGAGATAATAGCAGAAGCATCGGATTTACTTTACCATGTAATTTTATTGTTAAATTCTCAAAAAATTTCTTTGAATGATGTCAAAGAAAATTTAGCAAAAAGACATGGCAAGGTACAGTCTTACAAGCGTCGAAAAGAAATTACAAATTGGTAATCTTTATTTATTATATTTGAAAAATTGATAATAAATATTTCATCATCAACATTTCTATATTATAATGGGCGAGTATCTGTTTTTTACTTAACTTGTAGATAGTTAATTTAGATAGTTAATTTTTTTTGAAAGCGAGAATTTTGGTGAACAATCAAAGTTTATTCATAAGTGTCTTAAATCGAGGTAAAGCTGAGGAATTCTTGAATGAGATGCGTATTTTTGATCTGACAGGTGGCATTGTCATGTTAGGCGAAGGAACAGCGACTAATCGGCTATTACAAATTCTTGGCTTAGCAGAAACTCAAAAAGAAATAATCATTCTTCCCATTTTTGATTCCAAGTTTGAAGATCCAATCCATGAGATGATGTTACATCATTTTCAAGTGGATAAAAGAAGAAAAGGAATTGCATTTTCAATTCCAATAAGTTATTTAGGTGCAGAAAGTGTATTACCAAAAGATAAAATGTATGACCCAGCCTGCTTTTTTTCTCAATGTATTTTTGCTGTTGTTGATGAAGGTCAAGGTCAGCAGGTAATGAAACATGTTCAAGCAACCGGACAAACGGGTGGCACAATCATTCATGCGCGTGGTGCAGGAGTTCCAAGTGATTCTTACTTTCCTTTCAAAATAGAACCTCAAAAGGATATAGTCATGATTTTAGTAAAAACAGAGCGAGTAAAAACAGTCCAAAATTACTTGAACGAAAAAATGAATTTTTCTGATCCAAGAAAAGGTATTATTTTTACCTTGCCAGTATCTAGAGTGACAGGTATCTTTCAAGGTTAGGGGTTAAAATGAATTTATTACAATCCAAAACGAAAGAAGTAGCGCAATCTATTTTACCTATAGTTATTTTTGTAGGGATATTATCAATGGCTTTTGTTCGGGTAGACTTTCCCGTCGTCCAAAGATTTTTTATCGCTTCAATTTTAGTCTTTTTAGGTTTATCTATTTTTCTTTGGGGCATTGATCAAAGTATGGAACCAATTGGTTACCATATGGCACATGAAATAGCTACGTCTAAAAGCCTAGGTAAAACCGTTATTTTGAGCTTTTTACTAGGGTTTTTGATCACAATTGCAGAACCAGATATTTTGATTTTAGCAAATCAGGTTGAAAGTGCTTCTGGAGGTACTCTAGCTGCAGATTTTTTAGTCCGAATGATTTCAGTTGGAGTTGGTGTGATGATTTCCATTGCCTCTATTAGACTATTATCTGGTTTTAAATATAATGTTATGATGACCATAGTCTATATCATTATCTTTATACTTGGTCTAAAAGTATCTGAAGAATTTTTGGCTATCTCAGTTGATGCCTCTGGTGCAACTACTGGTGCTTTAACTACACCCTTTGTGCTTGCAATTTCTGTAGGCCTATCAAGAATTAAAGGTGGAAAATCATCCGAAGAAGATTCTTTTGGGATGGTTGGTGCAATGAGTGCAGGTCCAATCCTTGCAGTCATGTTAATTTCTATTATCTCTGGGCAAACTAATATTCATGGACAGGCAGAACCTTTTATTTTGTCAGATCAAGTTTTTGCTCCATTTATTGCAGACTTTAAAGTGACTTTTGTGGACTCAATATTTGCTTTATTACCAATCACAGCCTTGTTTTTTATCTTTAATGCTTTCAAGTTTAAAGTTAGTCGTTCAGAGCTGATTCGAATAATTCGTGGTTTAGTATATACATTATTAGGTTTAACTTTGTTCTTAGTTGGTGCCCATACTGGTTTTATGGATATGGGGCGTGTGCTTGGAGCTAGTCTTGCTGATTCATATCTTCCCTATATGCCTTTCATAGGCTTATTGCTTGGAATGTTTGTTGTTTTAGCCGAACCGGCAGTTCATGTTTTAGGGGAGCAGGTAGAAGATGTCACAGCTGGTAATATCAAAGACAGTGTTTTGAGGACGACTTTGTCAATGGGGGTGGGTGTAGCCATTGCCTTATCTATGATAAAAATTATGGTTCCTGAAGTCAGACTTTGGTATTTTCTTTTACCAGGCTTTGCAATCTCTATCATTCTTTCTTATTTCGTTGATCCTGTTTTTGTTGGGATTGCATTTGATGCCGGTGGTGTTGCATCTGGTCCTATGGCAGCAACATTTGTCATGGCGTTTGCTCAGGGTGCAGCAGATAGTGTGCCAACTGCCGATGTTCTTAAAGATGGCTTTGGAGTTATTGCCATGATCGCAATGACGCCAGTATTAAGTGTTATGGTTTTAGGCTCAATTAATAAGATTCAAATGATTCGCACCCAAAAAGTTAAGGATGAAGTCGATCATTCTGAAATCTTTGAGGTATGTACGATCGATAAAGATTCCGATCAAAAACTCCATGATTTAATTTTTTGTGTAATTGATCGTGGTTTTACAGAAGAAGTGATTGATCTTGCTCGTTCAGTAGGAGCAAGAGGTGCAACCATTTTACATGGACGTGATGCTAGGACAGGTACTTGGCTTAGTTCCTCTTTGAATATAGAGAAAGAAAAAGAAATTATTTGGTTAATTGTTGATGGCGATTTAACTAGAAAAGTCAGCAAAACTTTATTGGAAGCCTCAGAAGAAGAAGACAGCCATATTGTATCAATCTTTTCATTGCCTATTACTGATGTAAAAGGTATACCAACCGAAAACTTAAAAACAAATAATGAAAATGTAGACATAATCGTCCAATAAATTCAAGAAATATTTATCTGATTAGAAAAGGCTCTCTTAAAATGGAGAGCCTATTTCTAAAATGCAATTAAAATATAATTAGAAAAAATATAATCTACTTAAAGTAATCAACAGCGGATTTAAATAATCCAAGATCATATTCACCGACGACATTTTTATACAAATGCTTGCCAATTCTTTCGCTATGTCCCATCTTTCCAAAAATTCTACCATCTGGTGAAGTAATACCTTCAATAGCATAAATGGAGCCGCTTGGATTGTATTCTATTTCATAAGATGGTTTACCAGCCATATCTACATATTGTGTGGCAATTTGACCGTTTTTGATTAATTCATTTAATGTTGCTTCATCTGCTATAAATCTTCCCTCGCTATGAGCTATTGGTACTTGATAAATTTTGCCAAGCTCCGCATTTGCTAACCAAGCTGACTTATTTGAGACAACTTTTGTTCGCACAATTTTTGATTGATGGCGCTGGATTGTATTATAGGTGAGAGTAGGTGCGTTAGGTTTTAGGTCAACAAATTTACCATAGGGGAGTAAACCCAGTTTGATTAAAGCTTGAAAGCCGTTGCCAATTCCCAAAATTAGGCCATCTCTATTTTCTAATAAATCTTCTATTGCCAACCTTATTTGAGGTTTACGTAGGAAGGTTGTAATAAATTTTGCTGCACCTTCAGGTTCGTCACCTGCAGATGCCCCGCCAGAAAGAAAAATAATTTGACTTTCCTTAATTTTTTGAGTCAGTTTTTGCACAGATTCTTGAATAGAGTTAGGTTTTAAGTTTTTGATAATGAAAATCTCAGGTTCAGCACCTGCTTGAAGCCAAGCTTTTGCAGCTTCATATTCACCATTTGTACCTGGAAATACAGGTAATAATACTTTTGGATTTTCAATTGTTACATTAGCTTTTAAAGTTTCATTTAGCTTGCAAGAGATCTCTGGAATGGATGTTTTGTTTTCTGGAGCTTTTGTCCTAAACACAGATTCTAATTTATTTTCATACAGTTTTTCTAACTCATCGATTTCCAGAATTGTGTTTTGGAAGCTGAGCTGATATTTGCCCGTTGTTTGTCCTAGCTTTTTTACAACAAATTGCTCACTGTTGAAAGCAGATAAATCTAATGTGTCTTTGAGCTCTATCACAAAAGATCCATAATTATATTTAAATAGCTCTGTTTGACAAATGTCTTGCTCAAATTCAAAACCAACTCGGTTCCCAAGTGTCATTTTAAAAATTGCTTCAGCAATACCGCCATGTCCAGGCGTATATGCCGCTAAAACTTCACCATCCCTAATTGCATTGACTATATATTCAAACAATGCTAATTGTGAAATTTTTTCAGGTAAATTATTATTTTCAAATGGTTCTAATACATAGACTTGATGCTCTGGCTTTTTAAATTCTGGCGATATAATATTTTTAGAATAATCTGTTGTCACAGCAAAGGAAACTAATGTAGGTGGAACGTCTAAATGCTCAAATGAGCCACTCATGGAGTCTTTACCGCCAATAGCCGCAATTTTATAATCCATTTGCGCTTGGAAAGCACCTAGCAAGGCAGCAAAAGGCTTACCCCAACGTTTGGGATCATTTTCTAGTCGTTCAAAATATTCTTGAAAGGTTAGGTAAATTTCATTAAGATCTGAACCTGCCGCTATCAGCTTAGCTATTGATTCCACTACAGCTAAGTAAGCACCGTGATAGGGACTTTTTTCTGATATATAAGGATTAAAGCCAAAGGCCATTAAAGAACAATTTTCTGTTTCATGGTTTTCAACTGAAATTTGATGTGCCATTGCTTGAATGGGAGTTCTTTGGTATTTCCCTCCATAAGGCATCAAAATTGTACCAGCCCCTGCAGTAGAATCAAATTGTTCTGCCAGACCACGTTTTGAGCAAACATTTAAATCAGTTACTAAACCTTCCATATTTGCTTTAAAATCAGATTGGGGTGCAGATTTTTGATAAGTCTGAGGCTTAACAGTTTCAATCTGAATATGTTTTTGAGCACCGTTGGAATCCATAAATTCACGTGAAAGATCAACTATTTTTTGATCGCGCCAATGCATTACTAGGCGTGGCTCTTCAGTAACTACTGCAATTACTGTTGCTTCAACATTTTCACTTTCTGCTAACTTAATAAAACGATCTGCATCTTCTGGAGCTACGACAACAGCTAACCTTTCTTGGGATTCGCTAATTGCTAATTCGGTCCCATCTAAACCTTTGTATTTTGTTGGAACCAGATCCAAATTAATTTTCAGCCCAGCTGCTAGTTCACCAACTGCCACCGAGACACCACCTGCTCCAAAGTCATTGCAACGTTTTATTAATTGTGAAACTTGTTTATTTCTAAACAATCTTTGCAATTTTCTTTCTTCTGGCGCATTACCTTTTTGTACTTCTGCACCTGAAGTTTCAAATGAGTCGACAGTATGTGATTTTGAAGAGCCTGTAGCTCCACCAAGACCATCACGTCCTGTTCTGCCACCTATTAAAATTACGACATCATCTGCAACTGGAGTTTCGCGTCTGACATTTTCTGCTGGGGTTGCAGCTACAACAGCACCAATTTCCATTCTTTTAGCCGCATAGCCAGGATGATATAATTCAGCAACTTTGCCGGTAGCAAGACCAATTTGGTTACCGTAGGAACTGTAGCCATCGGCAGCAACGGTGGTAATTTTTCTTTGTGGTAACTTTCCTTCAAATACAGGTTTATTATCTAAGGGATTAGCTGCCCCAGTTACACGCATGGCAGCGTAAACATATGAACGTCCAGATAAAGGATCTCTAATAGCACCACCCAGACAAGTTGCTGCTCCACCAAAAGGCTCAATTTCGGTTGGGTGATTATGGGTTTCATTTTTAAATAATAATAGCCATTCTTCTAGCTCACCATTTATTTCAATATCGATTTTCACCGTACAAGCATTAATTTCATCAGAAACATCAAGCTTGTCTAATTGACCATTTTCTCTTAAGAATTTTGCTACAATCGTACCAAGATCCATTAAAGTAATAGGTTTTTCACGCTTTAATTTTGATCTAACCTCAAGGTATTCTTGATAAGAATTTTCAAGCAGCTCATCTTCGAAAGTAACTTTATCAATATTTGTCAAAAAGGTAGTATGACGACAATGATCAGACCAGTAGGTATCGATAACTCTAATTTCAGTTAGAGTAGGATTGCGTTTTTCATTCTTAAAATAATCTTGACAGAATAACAAATCGTCAAGGTCCATTGCTAATTCATATTTGTCCAAAAACTGATTTAAACCTGTTTTGTCTAAATTAATAAAATCTTGTAAAACTTCGACATTTGCCGGTTCTTCGTACTTAAGTTGTAGAGTTTCATACTCTCCTAGTCTAGCTTCTCTAGATTCGATAGGATTAATAATATGTTCTTTAATAGCGACGAGGTTTTCTTGTGTAAGATCACCACTCAATACATAAACTTTTGCAAACCGAACTAGCGGTTTTTCTGTTTGAGTTACAAGTTGTATACACTCAGCAGCAAAATCAGCTCTTTGATCATATTGACCCGGTAATAGTTCTACTACAAAAACATAATCCGTATGATCATACTCTAACGTTTCATATACCATATCAACAGGTGCTTCGGAAAATATTGTTGTTTTTATTGATTCAAAGACTTCCTCTGAGATGTTTTCTACATCATATCGATTGATGATTCGTAAGTTATTGATACCATCAATCTCAAGAAGTGATATAATTTCTGATTTAAGAAGTAAAGCTTCTGTAGCTAATTCTTGTTTTTTTTCGGAATATACACGATAGACCATATTTGTCTCCAGTCTTCATAAAATGTCTGAGCTTACTAAGTATTAGTAATTGCAGTACAAATATAACAAACTTTGATAGTGTGAACAATTAAAAAAATTGTTTATAGAGTTGGATAAATTCAAAAAAACTGTTTAGATTTTTGCTGTTTGGGCAGAAAATAGAAAAGAAAATAGTCTCAAAGCTAAAAAACAGCTAATATACAAAAATGGGAAAAATAGCACAAAAGTCAAATAAAAGTGGTTTTCAATTGCGACAAGATGCTTCTAAAGCAGAATTCTGGCAAAAGCCGGTTGTATGGCTAACGTGTACTTTTATTTGTATTTTTCTCTGGGGGACAGCATTTCCAGCAGTAAAAACTGGCTATGATTTATTTCAAATTGATCAATCAGTGGATAATTCGATAGCCTCTCTTTTACTTTTTGCTGGTATGAGATTTTCTTTAGCAGGACTTTTAACTATTGTTTTTACAGTAGTATCAGAAAAAAGAAATCCACTACCGCAAAATAGTAGACAAATAAGAGCAGTATTAATTTTAGCTATCCCTCAAACTATTTTACAATATGGTTTTTTCTTCGTGGGCTTAGCTAATACTTCAGGAACAATTGGTTCGATTTTGGCTAGCACATCTTCGTTTATAGCCGTTATTTTGGCTAGTTTTTTCTTTAAAGATGAAAAATTAACGAATTATGTAGTATTAGGTTGTGTAGTAGGATTTGCAGGTGTAGTAACAATTGATTTTCAAGCCGGCGACAATCTTGGTTTCAGTATGATAGGTGATGGAATGATGTTGTTGTCATCAGTAGCGTCAGCGATTGCAACTAATCTTAGCAAAAAATTAACAGAATTTTCACATCCACGCTTGTTAAGCGGTTGGAATTTTTTAGTTGGTGGAATTGTATTAATGTCGGTAGGTAAAGGTTTTAATGGTGAAGTTAGACCAATCAATATTAGTGCATGGTTAATCCTATTATATTTAGCATTTTTATCTGCAACAGCTTTTTCCTTATGGACAACCATGCTAAAATACCATGAAGTTGCCAAATTAAGTGTTTTTAAGAGTTTAATTCCAGTTGTTGGAGCGGTTGGCTCTGCTCTAATTTTGAAAGAAAACATTTTACAACCACGGATAATAATTGCATTAATATTAGTAGTATTAGGGATTTTCTTAGTTAATTATAAAAAGCCAAGTGCAGGAGGAGAAAGATGAAAGTAACAAAATTTGGTGGTAGCTCGTGTGCCGAAGCCTCTCAATTCACCAAAGTAAAAGCTATAATTGAAGCAGATCCAGAACGTAAAATAGTTGTGGTTTCTGCGCCTGGTAAGAGATTTGATGCAGACCATAAGGTAACAGATATGCTCTATCTATGTCATCAGTTTATGGGAATTGGTATTGGTGGGGATGAGGTTTTTGATTCCATTTGTGAAAGATTTTTATCTATTCAAAATGATTTGGACTTAGATATTGACTTGACTGAGGAATTAGAATCAACACGTAGTATCTTGCAAGCAGGTGCCTCAGTAGACTACACGGCGAGTCGAGGTGAATATTTCTCTGCAAAACTAATGGCAGCTTATTTGGGTTATCAATTTATTGATGCTGCCGATATAATCCGTTTCGATACAAAAAACCAATATGATGAGATAAAAACCAAAGAATTAATCAGGGAAAAAATAGCAGAAGGTAATTATGTGGTGCCAGGTTTCTACGGTTCAAAGGAAAATGGTGAAATAGTTACTTTTCCTAGGGGTGGTTCAGATATTACTGGATCTATTCTAGCTTCTGCCTTGGGTGTAGACGAATATGAAAACTGGACAGATGTTTCAGGATTTTTAGCAGCTGATCCCCGTATTGTTGATAACCCCAAACCACTGAGAATAGTAACTTATGAGGAATTAAGAGAACTAAGTTATATGGGAGCAAATGTTTTACAAGAAGAATCAATCTTGCCCGCAAGGAAAAGAAACATTCCTATCCATATTTTGAATACTAATTCACCAAGTGATCCAGGCACTTTGATTTTACCCAGGGCAAAGAGACAAGAAGAGGATTTTGTTGTTACTGGCATTGCAGGTTTGAAAGACTTTATGGTCATAGATGTTGAAAAATATCACATGACAGAGGATTTAAGTTTTTTCCGCAAATTATTTTCTGTCTTTGAAGCAAATCGTATTCCAATTCATCATATGCCATCTTCGATTGACCGTGTATCTATCATTGTCAAAGAAGAAAATATGAAAGGTCTGGAAAAAAAGATATTAGAAGAAATTGACATTTATTGTTCACCAGATATGATAGAAATCACGGGTGGCTTGTCACTACTAGCTGTTGTTGGTCAAAACATGGCCTTGCGCTCAGGTGTTGCGGGTAGAGTATTTGGCACTTTAGCTAATGCAGATGTAAACATCCGGATGATTTCACAAGGTTCTAGTGAACTCAATATTATTGTAGGAGTAGCGAATGAGGATTTCGAAAAATCCATCAGAGCAATTTATAATGAATTTTTTGAGGAAGATTAAATGAAAATAGCAATACTTGGTTTTGGAACAGTTGGTCAAGGGGTATACAACATACTCACAAAGAGCAAAAAAAATTATCAAGAAAAATTTGGTGAAGCTGTTGAAGTAGCAAAAATTTTGGTCTACGACGATAACGAAAAAAATGCAATCATCGAAAAACAGATTGTGGAAAATGCAGAACAAGTTTTGACACCAGATTTTGATGAAATTTTAACAGATCCAGAAATAGATCTAACGGTCGAAGTTACAAGCTCAAAAGATAAGGCGATTGAATATATAAGACAAAGTTTAGCAGCTGGTAAACATGTAACCACTGCAAATAAATCAGCAATTGCAGCAGATTTTATGAATTTACAAGAACTTGCTATCAAGAACAATGTTCATCTTAAATTTGAAGCTTCGGTTGGAGGTGGAATTCCAGTATTGGCACCTTTAAGTAGAGTTGTTGCATTTAATGAAATTTCGAAATTGCATGGTATTATCAATTCTTCTACCAACTATGTCTTAACTGAATTATGTAAAGGTAGAGACCTAGATGAAGTTATGGTCGAGGCACGAGAGCTAGGTATTTTAGAAGCTGATCCAACAGATGATGTTGCTGGTTACGATGCTAGGAGAAAATTAGCAATTTTGGCAATGATGATTTTACAAATCGACATTGCAGAAGAAAATGTTTCAAGCTTTGGTATTACTCAGGTCGATAGTCATGACACCGAAATTTTACGTGAGCAGGGCTATGACCTTAAATTAATTGCTGAATTATTAAGTGGTGAAGAAGCGGGACTTAAAGAAAATCAGTTTGCGATTTCTGTGTTCCCAACAGCCATAAAAGACAGTAAGTTTAGCCGTGTTAACGGTATGATGAACGAAGTAGCATTTTTTGGTTCACACAGTGGCGAATTACGTTTTTATGGTGCTGGCGGTTCTATGTATCCAACGGCTAATGCTATTGTTTCTGATATTTATGAAATATTAACTACAGAACCGATCTACTTTCCAGCTTTGGAAAACTCCTATGAGGATGTCTCAGAAGATATTGAATCATCTTTTTATATTCGTATTCCGGAAAAATTGATGGATGACAAGTCTATATTAGATGAAATTAATAGTCTTGCAGAAAAAGTTATCCAAAATGATAAAGAAGTTATAATCTTTTCTAAAGCAATTTCTAATCAAAAAGCAATAGAGCTTTTTGAATGTGGTTTACATATCATTCGGATTAATAAAGCGATAGACTAAGTACATTAAACAGCACTAGCATGAAGTGGAGAGATTATGCGTTATCATAGCACGAGAAACAGCCAAAAGTTTGTTCAACCTTCAGAAGCTGTTTTGCAAGGATTGGCTGAAGATGGTGGCTTATTTGTACCAGAGTATTTGCCACAACTTAATTTTGAGAACTGGCTTGATTATAGCTATCAACAAATTGCACAAAGTATTTTCGAAATATTTTTCTCTGATTTAGGTAAAGAAACAATTTCTAAGATTTTAGAAAATAGTTACGGTAGTAATTTTGATCATTTGGAAATTGTACCAACTCATTGGCTTAATGATGAAAAAGGTTTTTTAGAACTATGGCATGGTCCAACTCTGGCTTTTAAAGACATTGCTTTACAATTTTTACCACATTTAATGCAAGCTGCTAAACAATTAAGAAATGATCAGAGTAAAATTTTAATTTTAACTGCAACATCTGGCGATACTGGTAAAGCTGCCATGGAGGGTTTTAGCGCTGTTGAAGATTTCGAAGTGCTTGTTTTCTATCCTTATCAGGGTGTTAGTTCATTTCAAAAAAGACAGATGCTAACTAGAGAAGCAGATAATGTCAGAGCGATTGCTGTAAAAGGTGATTTTGATACTTGTCAGCGTGGTGTAAAAGATATCTTTGTTGATCAAAATTTTAATCTAAAAATGGCTGAACAAGGTTATGAATTGTCTTCAGCCAACTCGATTAATATCGGCCGTTTAGTTCCACAGATGAACTATTATATTTATAGCTATTTGCAAGCAGTTAAGACGAACAAGATTAGCTACGGGGAACCATTAAATGTGGTTGTTCCTACAGGTAATTTTGGTAACATTTTAGCTGCTTGCTACACTAAGGAAATGGGACTACCTTTAGGCGAAATTCTATTAGCAGCCAACCAGAATAACGTTTTGGCAGATTTTCTTTTTGATGGTACATATAATGCTAATCGTGATTTAGTCAAAACATCATCGCCTTCAATGGATATTTTAGTTGCGAGCAATCTAGAGCGTTATCTCTATCTTAAAAATCCTGATAGTAGCTGGATTAACACAATCATGGCAGATTTGACTAACAACGGTCAATTTTCTGTGCCAGAACAGTTTTTAGATATTAAAGCGGCTTGGGCTGATGAAACAGAAACAAGTAAAGCAATTGCTGATGTATATAATTCTTACAATTATTTAATAGATCCACATACCGCAGTCGCCTATGTGGTCGCAGAAAAACTAGTCAAAAATCATAAAACATTGATAGCTTCAACCGCTAGTCCTTATAAATTTATTACTAAAGTTTTAGATTCTTTACAGTTAGAAACTCCAGAGAGTGACCGGGAGGCAATTAATAAAATTGCTAAAGTTATTGATGCAGAAAATCCTACAATTCCCGCAACAGTTGAAAAATTATGGAATTTAAATCAGGATGAAGAAATAATTATTGAAAAGAAAAACATGATTCAAGCTATTAATGAACAAATTTTTGGAAATTTATAGTTAATCATATTTTTATATAAATCGCATAATAAAATCAAAAGACATTCAGTAATAATTCACAAAAATCTTATGACTGTTTGATATCTAATTTGGGAAAAAATATTCTCGAATTTCTTGTGGTTTTTCTGTAATATGACTATAATTAACATTTATGCAATGCATCATTATTATACAGTAGAATGCGTTTAGATCTTCAGGAGGAGACGATGGGATCAAAAACATGGGGCTACATTTTAAAACGAATCTTATTGGGTTTATTGACAATTTGGATCGTAATCACAATTACATTTTTTGTAATGCATTCGGTTCCAGGTGGTCCTTTTCTAAGTGAAAAAGCTTTATCAGAAGCTGCTACCAAAGCTTTAGAAGCAAAATATGGGATGGATAAACCTTTATTTGAACAATATACTACTTATCTGTCTGATATTGTGACTAGGTTTGATTTTGGACCTTCTCTAAAGCAAAGAGGTAGGGATGTTATGACAGTAATTATGGATGGACTTAAAACTTCTGCCAAGTTAGGAGTGACGGCCGCTGTGATTGCTTTAATTACGGGAACTGTTTTAGGTGCTGTTGCTGCCCTGAAGCGTAATACGTGGATAGAAAAAACGATTATGGTATTTACAACAGCTTTTGTTTCGATACCGTCGTTTATTATGGGTGCTTTGCTTTTAATAGCTTTTAGTTTGAAATTGGGCTGGTTTCCTGCAAATGGTGCTGCAGAGGGTGGTTTCGTACTACCGATTATTACTTTAGCTTTATATCCTATGGCATATATAACTAGACTTACAAGATCTTCAATGCTAGATGTTCTAGGTCAAGATTATATTCGAACCGCTAGAGCTAAAGGTGTAAAAAATTATAAAATTATTTTTGGCCATGCTCTAAAAAATTCTTTGTTACCTGTAATTACCTATTTTGGTCCAATGCTTGCCTATATAGTTACAGGTTCACTTGTTGTCGAAAAAATATTTGCAGTACCTGGTATAGGTAGAGCATTCGTTGATAGTATCAATGATAGGGACTATCCACTGATTATGGGGACTACGATTGTTTTAGCAACATTTATTGTAGTCATGAATTTAATCAGCGATATTCTGTATAAAGTTGTTGATCCTAGAATTAAATTTGAATAGGAGTTTGCTGTGAAAAAAAATCCTTTAAGCATGCACATTGATGCTGATAAATTTTTACCAGCGACTGATGAGGAAAAAGAATATTTAGTTAAAATGAGGCCATCCTCAACCTTTTTTAAAGATAGTATCAGACGCTTAAAGAAAAATAAAATTGCTATGTTAGCTTTCTTTACTATAGTAATAATCATATTAGCTACGATCTTTGTTCCTCTGTTTTGGCCTTATAGTTATGAACAACAGCTCGGCTTAACACCAGGTAAACCTGTTGATGCATCATATTTAAATCTTTCACCTTTTGAATATGGAACTACAGAACTGGAAAAAATAGAAGCGGGTGAAAGAGTATTCCCACATGTTTTTGGTACAGATGGACAAGGCCGTGATTATTTTATCAGAGTTATCTATGGAGCCAGAATTTCTTTACTAGTAGGTTTCTTTGCTAGTATTATCGTTTTAGTTATTGGTTTAACTGTCGGTTCTATTGCTGGTTATGTAGGTGGAAAAGTTGATTTGGTTATCATGCGGATTGTTGATGTTATTTATTCATTACCTGAGATGCTGATGGTCATTTTGATTGCATCTGTATTAAGAGTAACGTTAGCTCCAATAATTGAAGGAACAGTATTAGCTAAAATAGGTAGTAATATAATTAGCTTATTCATTGTTTTTGCGATCTTGTATTGGGTTTCTATGGCAAGGCTTGTCAGAGGTCAGATCTTATCGTTACGAGAGCAAGAATATGTTTTGGCTGCTAGAGCAGCTGGTGCAAAAGGTAGCTGGATTATCAGAAAACACTTAATACCCAATACGATTAGTGTTATCTTTATTTCTACTGCTTTGCAAATACCTAGCGCTATTTTTACTGAGAGCTATTTATCGTTTCTTGGACTTGGTGTAAATGCACCAATGCCTTCACTTGGTTCGTTAGCATCAGATGCCTTGAATGGTATTAATTCATATCCATATCGTCTAATCATCCCAGCAGTTGTAATTTCCTTAATTGTTTTATCACTCAATCTGTTTGGCGATGGTTTACGTGATGCATTTGATCCAAAGTTATCAGAATAAGCAAGGAGCAAATATATGTCTTTATTAGAAGTAAAAAATCTAGAAACCTCCTTTTTTACTGATCAGGGCGAAGTAAAGGCTCTTAATGGTATTAGTTTTAATGTTGAGTCAGGTAAGATTTTAGGAATTGTTGGTGAATCAGGTTCTGGTAAATCCGTTACTGCTTATTCAATTATGCAAATCCTAGAAAAGAACGGCAAGATTGTTAACGGTTCGATTAAGTTTAATGATCAAGAACTAGTGGATGCTGGCGAAGAAGTTATGCAAGGTATTCGCGGCAATAAAATAAGTATTATTTTCCAAGATCCAATGACTTCTTTAAATCCAACTTATACAATTGGCAAACAGTTAACCGAAGGTATCCTTCTCCATACTAATCGAAATAAAAAAGAAGCAGAGGCAAGGGCATTGGAAATGCTTGAAATGGTTAATGTAAATGAGCCTAGAAAGCGTTTAAAACAATATCCATTTGAATTGTCAGGTGGTATGCGTCAAAGAGTTATGATTGCAATGGCATTGGCTTGTGAGCCAGACATATTAATAGCTGATGAACCAACAACAGCTTTAGATGTGACGATTCAAGCTCAGATTCTTGATGTTATGCAGCAATTGCAACAAGAGATTGGTATGGCTATCATCATGATTACACATGACCTAGGTGTAATCGCTCAAATTTGTGATGAAGTCATCGTTATGTATGCAGGACGGATATGTGAACAAGGTACTGCTGATGAAATTTTCTACAATCCAAAACATGAATATACAAAAGGTCTTCTTAAGTCGTTACCAAGTGTAACTACTGTGGGCAAACAATTAGAATCAATTAAAGGTACACCCATAGACCTACTAAATTTGCCAAAAGGTTGTGCCTTTGCACCACGTTGTGACCGTGCTTTAAAAATTTGTTTAGAGCAAGTACCTGATCGTTTAAGAATTAATGATTACCATCAAGCCGCTTGTTGGTTAAATGTTAAAGATCGGATCGAAGAAGGTTCAATTGTTTTAACAGGTGATTCCAAAGATGATGGAGCAGTAATAATAGAAGAAGGAGGAGAAGCATAATGAAAAAGAAAATTAAATCTCAAAATATTATTAAGTCAAAAGAAACTTCGACTCCTTTAGTAGATGTAAGAAATTTAAAGCAATATTTTGACATTCAAATGGGATTATTTAGATCTAAGCCCTTAAAAGCTGTGGATGATGTTTCATTTACGATTGGACATGGTGAAACTTTGGGCTTAGTTGGAGAGTCTGGTTGTGGTAAAACTACAGTAGGACGTAGTGTTCTGCATTTATACGACATCACAGATGGTGAAATTTATTTTAATGGTAAAGAGATTAAAGGAAAAACCTCAATCGAGAAATTCAGAAAAGAATCAACGATGGTTTTTCAAGATCCATACTCATCCTTAAATCCAAGAATGACAGTTGCAGATATTATTGGTGAACCACTTGATATCCACAAAATGTATAAAGACGAAAAAGAGCGTAATGAAAAAATTCTTGAGCTAATGGATTATGTAGGCTTGAATAGTGAACATGCTGCCCGCTATGCTCATGAATTTTCCGGTGGACAAAGACAAAGAATTGGTATTGCAAGAGCATTAGCTATTAATCCTAGCTTTATTGTCGCAGATGAACCTGTGTCGGCTTTAGATGTTTCGATTCAAGCTCAAGTAATCAATATGTTTGAGGAATTACAAAACAGCTTACACTTATCATATTTATTTATTGCACATGATTTGTTAGTTGTAAGACATATTAGTGATCGGATTGCTGTTATGTATTTAGGAAAAATTGTGGAAATGGGTAGCACTGAGGATCTTTATAATAAGCCACTTCATCCGTATTCACAGTCATTAATTTCCGCAGTTCCAGTTCCTGATCCAAATTATGCCAGAAAACATAAACGGATTATTTTAGAAGGAGATATTCCAAGTCCACTTAATGCGCCATCTGGTTGTCCATTTAGAACTAGATGTCCTTATGCAAAAGATATTTGCGCTGAGAGTATGCCGGAATTTGAAGAAGCTTCAACCGAGCACTTTATTGCTTGCCACAGATGGCAAGATATTAATTAGTTTTTTACACGATTTATCGTGTTAAGAAAATATTATTCTAAAGAATAAACAAAAGGAGAAAAAGATGAAAAGAATAATAGCATTATTATTAATGGTTTCTATGCTAATTTCTTTAGCTGCTTGTGGTGGTGGATTTAGTGATGAACCAGCAGATACAGATGCTGCTAAAGAGGATGTAGAAACAGTAGATTCTGATGAAGATGTTGAACCTGCTGATGAGGCTGCTGATTCTGACACTAGTTCAGAAGGTGGTACCTCAATTGCAGTTAGTTTAGCTTCTGAACCAGATACAATTGATCCAGCTTTAAACTCTGCCGTTGACGGTGGTACAATGATTGTTCATCTATTTGCAGGTTTAGCAAAATGGGATATTGATGAAGAAGGTACAGCTGTTATTAAGCCTGATTTAGCCGAAGAATTAGTTGAACCTGAAATAAACGATGATGGAACAGCAACCTATACATACACAATCCGTGAAGGTGCTACCTGGACTGATGGCGAACCTGTAACAGCACATGATTTTGCTTTTGCATGGCAACGTGCTGCTTCACCAGAATTATCTGCTGACTATAACTATATGTTTGATTTAGTTGTTGGTTATGATGAAATGTGGGAAATGGATGAAGCAGGCGAAGAGTTTGTTAATCCAGACGCAAAATTAGCCGTTGAAGCATTAGATGATAGTACACTTACAGTAACAACAACAAATCCTGCTACATATTGGGATGAGTTATTGGCTTTCCCAACCTTATTCCCTGTGCGTGAAGATGTTGTTGCTGATGAAGCCTGGGCTACAGATCCTGCTACATATGTTTCAAATGGTGCATACAAATTAACTGGTTGGGAACATGACAGTGTTATTACAGTAGAAAAGAACCCTGATTATCTTGATGCTGATGAAATCAAAATGGAAAAAATCGAGTTCTATCTTTCCAATGATGCTAATAATATGCTCACTAACTTCCAAAATGGTGCATGGCAATTGATTGATGACGTTCCAACTAATGAAATCGCAGCTTTAGAAGAATCTAATCCTGATGAATTCTTTGTTGAAGGTCAAATTGGTACTTACTATGTTTGTTACAACATTAATGAAAGCTTATTGCCTGCAGATAGTGATTTAACTGGCGAAGAAGCAGAAAAAGCGAATGAAGAAATTAGAAAAGGCTTGTCCTTATTAATCGATCGTACCTACATTGTTGAAAGTGTAGCTCAAGGTGGTCAAATACCTGCAGCTTCTTTTGTAGCTATGGGTATGACAGAGCCAGATGGTTCTCAATTCTATGAAAATGCTGGTCCTGAAGATTATGCTGGTTACTTTGACACAGACAGAGACGCATACGAATCAGTTTATGCAGAAGGTTTTGAACTTCTTAAAAAGCATTATGATTTAGATGAAGGAACAGGGCAATTTACAAATGTTCCAGCAATGACTTATCTTTATAACACAAGTGAAGGTCATCAAGCCATTGGTGAATATATTCAAGGTGTATATGCCTCTGTTGGTCTTGATATGAGTCTTGAAAATCAAGAATGGAATACATTCCTCAATACACGTAAAGATGGTGATTATACAGTTGCACGTAATGGCTGGATTGCAGACTACAATGATCCTATTTCTTTCTTAGATATGTGGACAACTGTTTCTGGTAACAATGATGTTCAATTTGGTAAAGGGCCACATGCTGAATTAGCTATTTATAGTATTGATTTCTCAGACTTAGGTTCTGATCTCAACGTTGAAAATGGTACTTGGGCTCAAACATATGATGAGGCAATTAGATTAATCAAACTTGAAGAAGATGCAGAAGTTCGTTATGAAATGATGCATAGAGTAGAAGATTTGTTAATGTCAACTGGTGCAATTGTACCTATTTACTATTACACAGATCTATTTATGCTCAGCAAAGATGTTGATGGATTCTTCAGCACACCTTTAGGCTGGAAATTCTTCAAATACTGTGAAGTTAAGTAATATTATCCTTTAACTAAACAAATTACTAAGACTGCCTGTGAATTTCATAGGCAGTTTTTGATTTGTGTAACATAGTCATATTAATTAGGCTAAGCTCAACATTATTTTCTAATAATTGCTATAATAGAAACATTATTTTTTAGGTTGGAGTATGTATGCAAGAATTAACAGTACGTGTGCCAGGTACAAGTGCTAACTTAGGACCTGGTTTTGATTGTTTAGGAATCGCTTTTCAAATATATAATTGGTTTACTTTTCGTTGGCAAAATATCGAAGAAGTAGTAAGCCCCAAGGAACAACATGATAAACTTGCAGTTACTAGTATTGAGCAACTGCCAATGACAGAGGCTTATGTACAGTATGCCACTTTATTTGACGTAGATTTACCCTTGCTTGAATCAGTTGAATCTTTAGCAAGTGAAGTACCTGTCGCAAGGGGACTTGGCTCATCAGCAACATGTTATACAGCTGGTGCTATGGCAGCAGCTTGGGTTGCTGAACAGCTTTATGATAAAGAAACTATCTTGAGAGAAATTGAGGATAAACTTGCAGATTTTACGATCGATCCTTTCTCGAAAGAGGCAGCTTTGGCTATCGCCGCCACAATAGAAAGACATCCAGATAATTTAAGTCCAGCTGTTTTTGGAGGCTTACAAATTGCCCGTATTTTAAATCATGATAATATTCCAAATGTTTTGAATCAAAAAATAACGGTCGATCCTAATGTGAAATTTATTGTTTCTTATCCTAATTACAGCTTAAAAACAAAAAGTGCAAGAGCTATTTTGCCAGAAAAAATTAGTCGAGAAGATGCAATTTTCAATTTGAGTGCACTAACATTCTTAACCCAAGGATTAGAAAATGGAAATCCAAATTTAATTGAAAATGGGTTGAAAGATCGCTTACATCAACCTTATAGGGCAGAATTAATTGATGGTTTTTATGATATTTTAGCTATAGGTAAACAAGCGGGTGCTTTGGGAAGTGTCTTATCTGGTGCTGGTCCAGCTATATTAACTGTTTATCTTAATTCCGAAGATGGTAATTTAATTTGTGAAAAAATTAAGAAAGAACTTGGCAAAAACTGGCATGTAAAACAAATGGAATTAGACGATTCTGGCTTAATAGCTAAATCAGGAAGAATTAAGTTTTAAAACAAAAAACTCTGCAAAAGCCTTGTTTAATAGATTTTGCAGAGTAAAATAATTTAATTACAAATAATTACAAATTTTCTAAAGTACTTTGGAAAGAAATTGCTGGGTTCTGATTTCTTTAGGATTTTCAAAGAAATCTGCAGGGTTATAACTTTCTTCTACGATTTGACCTTCATCCATAAACATGATTCTATTTGCAACTTGTTTGGCAAAACCCATCTCATGTGAAACAACAATCATCGTCATGCCTGACTCAGCTAATTCTGTCATTAAATCTAAAACTTCGCCAACCATCTCTGGATCAAGTGCAGACGTAGGTTCATCAAATAGTAATACCTTGGGGTCCATCATCATCGCCCGAATGATTGCAATTCTTTGTTGTTGCCCACCAGATAATTGTCTTGGATAAGCATTAGCCTTATCTGCCAAATCAATTCTATTTAATAAATTATAAGCTCTCTCTTCAGCTTCTTGTTTTTTTAGCTTATCGCGTTTAAGAGGTGCTAAGATCAAATTATCTAAAACATTTAAATTTGAAAACAAATTAAATTGTTGAAAAACCATTCCCATTTGTTCACGTATTAGATTTAGATCAATTTTAGGTTTTGTAATCTCTTGATCTTCAAAAAAGATTTCACCCGAAGTTGGTTGTTCAAGTAAATTCAAGCATCGCAACAAAGTAGATTTACCTGAACCTGAGGGACCAACAACCACAACCTTTTCACCTGATTTAATTTCTAGATTAACATTTTTTAAGACTTTTAAATCGCCAAAATCTTTATATAATTTGTTCACTTTAAGCATGTAAATATCTCTTTTCTATGAAATTAAATAAATGCTCTAAACCATAAACAACAATCAAATAAATCATTGCCGCTGCAAAATAAGGAGGAGCAGCTTTGAAGGTGTTGCTTACTAATATATTTGCACCTCTGGTTAAATCAATTAAGCCAATGAAGCCACTAATCGATGTTTCTTTAAATAAAGTGATAACTTCATTACCAAAAGCTGGTAAACAGTTGCGGAATGCTTGTGGTAAAACAACATGACGCATCGATTGTAAGTAGTTTAGACCTAATGACCTAGCAGCTTCTTTCTCACCTTTACTGACAGCTTGAATACCACTTCTAAAAATTTCTGCCATGTAGGCGGCAGAGTTAAGACCAAAGGTTAAAATAGCAACCAATGGCAAGTTATCTAGGCTAATCAAAATTACATTGAACATAATCAATAATTGAATTGTAGTTGGGGTTCCTCTGATAACTGTAATGTAAATGTTAGCAATTTTATTGAGCAAATTAAGTAGAAAACCTGAAGGATTTCTCCAGCTGGGTTTAAGATCTTTATGTGCTACCCGAATAACAGCCAGGATAATACCAAAAACTAAACCGATCAGGAAAGCAAAGAACGTAACTTGGATTGTAATTTTAAAACCATTTGCTAAGTATTTCCAATTTTCGCCAGTAAAAAAAACAGATTGAAAATCTTCAAGAAATTTTGCTGTTAGCATCGGCATAGATTATCCTTTCTCTTTAGACAGAAAAACCAGCTATTATTGAGCTGGTTTTGTCTGAATTATATTATTTAGCAGGGATATATTTTTCAATGATTGCTGGAATCGTACCATCATCTGTTAAAACTTCTAAAGCATAATTAACTTCCTCTAACAAAGTATCATTATCTTTTGTTAAGGCAATAGCATAATCTTCTTCAGTATAGTTTGTATCTAATAATTGTAAATTGTCATCTGCTTCAACAAAACTTTGTGCTGGAGCGCTGTCTATGATGACACAATCTACATTACCTGCTAATAGAGCAACGACAGCATCTGCACCTTTATCAAAAGCCTGAACATTGTCTATGCCAAAATCATCTTGAGCATACATATCACCAGTAGTACCAAATTGAGTACCAATTTTCTTTCCTTCTAAATCATCAATTGATCCTATTTCACTGTCTTTGGTAACAATAATGGATTGAATGCCGGTTGCATATGAATTAGAGAAGTTGACACTTTCTAAACGATCTGCTGTAACAGTCATGCCGGCAATACCGCCGTCTAACTTGCCACTTTCGATCGAAGCAATAATATTGCTAAATTCCATATCATGAATTTTAACTTCATAGCCTAAATAGTCAGCAATTGCTTTGGCTATATCAATATCAATACCAACCATTTGATCGCCATCATAAAATTCGTATGGTGGGAAAGCAGCATTTGTACCAAGGTCGAGAACGCCGTCATCCAAAGCATTGCCTTCTAAACCGGCTGCTGATTCTGATTCGTCTGCGTCTGTTTCTTCAGCTTCAGCTTCTTCAACTACCGTATCTGTTTCTGGGGTTTCATCTTCCGCACCATTACCTCCACATGCAACGCTAACTAACATTGCAAGAATTAGCATTAATGAGATTAAAACTTTTGTGGTTTTTTTATTTTTCATAATTTTCTCCTTTATATTCTGAAAATAATGTATGTTTATTCATTGATTTCTTTAGGATTCAACAATCCATGCATTATTTTTGTAAAAAAATCTATACTAATATTGATCTTTACCAAGCTGATAACGTGGTTATTATATGGATCCAGTACTTTTTTGTCAAAATAATATTACATGAAAATGAATAATTATAAGCATTTCCACAAATTGACTGAAATGCCAAAATAATTAATTGAATATTGTTCAAATTGCAGGAATACAAAAAGTGACTTTAAATATATTCAATTTTATATAAAATATAATGTATGATAGTTTAGTTTAGATATTATTAATGAAGTAAAGAGTTTATAATCACATTAAAATCCCAAGACGTTTTAATAATAGATGTTGAATGTTTACAAAGGAGTATACTTTAAATGAACAAGAGAAATAAGTTCTTATCTGTTTTTTTGAGTTTTATTTTGCTTTTTTCAGTAGCGTGTCAAGACTCATCCGATTCTGAAGCAAATATCTCCGAAGAAGATTCTGAGGTTACAGAAGATCTCAGCCAAGGAGAGTCTCAGCAAGGTGGTTCTGTTATCTTAGGAATTACCCAAGAACCGGATTCTTTTGACCCTCATTTAGCTGCAGCTGCTGGTACTAAAGAGATAATTTATAATTTTTTTGATGGTTTAGTAAAATTGATGCCAGATAGCACCTTCGAACCTGCTTTGGCCGAGAGCTATGATGTTTCAGATGATGCAAAGATCTTTACTTTTAAAATTCGAGAAAATGTAACCTTTCATAATGGTAAAGAACTGACAGTAGATGATGTTGTCTATTCTTTAGAAAATGCAGCAGGGATAAATGACGGAACTCTAAAAGTTCCCCAATTGAGTATTATTGATTCTGTTGAAGCTGATCCAGAACAAAATGAGGTATCTGTAACTTTAAAAGAATCCGATGCAGATTTTATAACGTATATGACTTTAGCTATTGTACCTGAAGATTATTCAGAACAAGCGACTGAACCGATAGGTACAGGACCTTTTGTCTTTACAGAATATCAGCCACAACAACATGTAAAAATGGAAAAGAATGAAAACTATTGGCGTGAGCGTATAGCCTACTTAGATGAAGTTACCTTTTTGATCGTCCCATCTGCAGATGCAGCTATTGTAGATTTACAAGCTGGTAATATAGATATTTTCCCATATCTAACAGCAGATAAAAAGGATTTGCTCAAAGATCAATATAACTTTGTTACTGCTGATTCAAATATGGTTCAAGTATGGGGTTTAAACAATCAAGAAGAGCCATTTGATGATCCGATCGTAAGAAAAGCAATGGATATGGCAGTAGATAAACAAATGATAGTTGAAGCTGTTACTTTTGGTGAAGGTAAAGTCTTGGAATCTGGTATGGCACCATCTATGGGGCAGTATTACAATTCAAATTTAGAAAGCCAATATAATCCTGAAGAAGCAAAAAAACTCTTAGAAGAAAATGGTTACTCTGATTTAAATATTACCATCACTGTACCAGGCAATTATGTTATTCACGTACAAACAGCAGAAGTCATAGCTGAAAATCTTGATGCAATTGGCGTTCAAGCAGATATTAAATCTGTAGATTGGGGTACCTGGCTTTCTGATGTTTTTCAAGGACGTAACCATCAGTCAACAGTTATTGCCTTGACTTTTGATCATGTGGCTCCAGCTACTGTACTCAGTTATTACTATAGCCCAAGCGATATGAATTTTATTAATTATAGCAATCCGGAGTTTGATGCTTTGTTTGAAGAAGCTCAATCTATTACGAATGAAGACCAACGTGTTAAGCTATATCATGAAATGCAACAAATGCTACAAACAGATGCTGCCTCGGTATTTATCCAGAATCCAGGCGTGCAAACTGCAATCAGCAAAAAATTAGGTGGTTACACAACTTATCCACAATACGTTCAAGATATGTATGAAGTGTATTTTGTAGCTGAATAATGACAAGATATATTGTTAAAAAAATTATAGATATGATAATTACGATTTTTATTATCGTATTAATCGTTTTTGCCATGTTTGAATTAATTCCTGGCAATCCAGCTCGGATCATGTTGGGGATGAATGCTAGTAATGCTCAAGTAGCTGCTTTAGAAGCAGAACTTGGTCTAGATAAGTCAATTTTTGTCAAAATATATACTTATTTTTCAGATTTATTTAACGGCGATTTAGGTTTTTCCTTCCGTTTTCAAAGACCTGTCATAGAGCTAATAACTGAAGCCCTACCTTATACGTTGTTTCTGGCTTTATATGCCTTCTTTTTTATCATTATTTTGGCTATTCCTTTAGCAATTTTGGCAGCAAGAAAACCAAATTCTAAATTAGACAATTTTATCAGAATATCATCAGAAACATGTCTTGCCATTCCACCTTTTTTTATGGCTATTATCTTGATGTTAATTTTTAGAACATCACAATTGGCTTTACAAGGTGGAAGTGTTGATTTTGATCTTAACAATGCCTTCCAAAGTTATTGGATGCCAGCTCTAGCTATTGCTTTATCGAGGCTTGCTATGGCAATGGAATTTTTACGTGATTCAATTATTGAACAAAGGGAATCAGATTATGTAAAAACAGCAATTGGTAAAGGAGCTTCAAGATCCAGAGTTATGTTCTTTCATATTTTTCGAAATAGCTTAGTTCCTTTTATAACTGCACTGGGCTTAATCCTGGCTGAGGTTTTTAGTGGCAGTATCATCATTGAGCAAGTTTTCTTAATACCTGGTCTTGGTCGTTCATTAGTAACAGCTGTAGAGGCAAGAGACTTTCAACTGACTCAAGGTATTGTTTTACTTATTGCTTTTATTGTCGTCTTTGTGAATTTTTGCGTTGATCTTATTAATCAATTTATTGACCCTAGAATCCGTGAGCAAAATAAAAAACTTTACAAAAGCAGAAATACATTTTTCTTAAGAATGAAAAATCAAGCTAATTTAGATTCACAAAAAAAGAGGTGAATCATGAAATTGACTACCGGAAAACTAAACAATAATCTCGATCAAATTCGTAATCCTAAGCTTAAACGTGATCTTTATACAGATAGTTCAGTGTTAAATTCTGCTCGCAAGCAATTTTTTATTGGAGTTATTTTATTGGGGATACCATTAATACTATATTTAATTTCCCTAATTTATAAACCATATGGTGTTACCGAAATGAATCCATTAGACCGCTTTCAAGGCCCCAGTGTAAAACACTGGTTTGGTACTGACAATTACGGGCGAGATGTTTTTGTAAGGGCAATGTCAGCCTTTCCTATTACCATATTTGTATCGCTAGGAATAAATTTTATCGGTTGTTTCTTTGGGTCAATTATAGGAGCGTTGAGTGGTTATTTTGCCGGTGTATTAGACTATATTTTTAGTCGTTTAACTGAAGCCTTATTATCAATTCCTATGATCTTAATGGGCTTACTTTTTGTTTCTAGCTTTGGTAATGGTGTCATTCAAGTTATTGTAGCTTTAGGTATTATGTTCATCCCTTCTTATGCAAGAATTGTTAGAAGTGGTTTTTTGGAATACCGTCAACGTAACTTCGTTAAGAGGTTGCAACTTTTAGGATCTTCTTCGGGGAGAATAATATTTAAACATCTTTTTCCTTTAATAAAATCGAGATTATTGTCAGCTCTGGCTTTGGGTTTTTCTAATGCAATTTTAGCTGAATCTTCGCTTAGTTTTTTAGGTCTTGGCGTGCCAACTGATCAGATCACTTGGGGACGAATGTTAAAAGACGCCCAAGGCTTTGTTTTCCAAGGAGTATCCGCCGCAATATTTCCTGGCATTTTAATTGTGGTGATAGTACTTGGCTCATTTTTTGTCAGTCATTCCTTTAAACTAAGAGATCAAGAAAATAAACTTTAATATAAACTTAAAATGGTGATAAAATGACTCGACGATTAGGACATTCATTAGTTAATAAATCAGATATCTTGCGGGTAGAAAATCTCAAAGTAACCTCAGCCAATGGTGCAGAATTAGTAAGAGATATTTCACTAAATGTTAAACGAGGTGAAATTGTTGGTCTGGTCGGTGAATCAGGTAGTGGTAAAAGCATAACGATTATGTCTATTGCAGGACTTTTACCGAAAGGAATTTCAATAGCTTCAGGTAGAGTGTTTTTTGAGGGAAGAGATATTACTAAATTAACAAATAATCAGCGCCAAACAATTAATGGCAGTCGCTTAGGTGTTATTTATCAAGATGCTGCTCAGGCTTTAAATCCTTTGATGACAATTGGTAAACAAATTGGTGAAGTATTACAGATCCACACTAAAATGCCTAGAAAAGAAATTAAATATCGAATTTTGGCAGCGATGCGTGCTGTAAACTTGCCAGATCCTGAAAAAACTTATAAAAGTTATCCACACGAATTATCTGGCGGACAAAGACAAAGAGTTTTGATAGCAATGGCAATTATTAACAACCCGGAATTACTAATAGCAGATGAGCCAACTACAGCTTTAGATGTTAATGTTAAGATCCAAGTATTAGAATTAATAAAAATCATTAATGAAAGCAAAAATTTGTCAGTTCTATATATTTCGCATGATTTATCTACGATACAACATATTTGTGATCGAGTTTATGTACTTTATGCTGGAATTCCGGTCGAGGTAGGAAGGACAGAGCAAATTATCCACGAACCTAAACATCCATATACCAGTTTGTTAATTGATTCTGCCCCAACCAAAGAAAAGCGTGGAAAAAAATTAGCAGTAATGAAACCCCGTGTACAGGATCAAAGGGGTCCTGCTACTAACTGTCAATTTGCTAGTCGTTGTCCTTTTGCCTTTAAAAAATGTTATCAGAAAATTCCTCATATGATTTCTGCAGGTAAAAATCATGAAGTAGCATGTTTTTTATATAATAAGAATTTTTCCGAGTCTGAAAAGATAAGAACGAGTGAGCAACCCGATGAAAAATAACATTTTGGAAGTTAAGCATTTATTTGTAGATTATTCTGTTAGCAAGCAAAAAACAGATTATGTACTTAGAGATTTGTCGCTAAATATTGTTGAACATGAGTTTCTGGGTTTAGTTGGTGAGTCGGGTTCAGGTAAATCTACTTTAGCCAATACCATTGCTGGATTTTTAGAACCAGTAGAAGGTGAAATATTTTTTAGAAGAAATTCTTTACAAAACTTGTCCTTTAAAGAAAAAATAAAGACAACTAATGCAGGCATCCAAATGGTTTTTCAAGATCCTTATGATTCATTTGACCCAATTATGACTATAGGAGAGCAATTAGAAGAACCACTAATTATCCAAGATAAGCTAAACAAACAAAATAGAAAAAATAAAGTTTTCGAAATGTTACACAATATAGGCTTGGTAGAAGAATATGCGAATCGATATCCTAGACAATTATCGGGAGGACAATTGCAAAGAGTGGCAATTGGTTCTGCACTTATTACAGAACCAGATTTATTGTTAGCTGATGAACCTGTTTCATCATTAGATGTCTCCGTTCAAGCACAAGTCTTGGATCTTTTACAAGATTTAAGAAAAAAAATAGGTTTTGCTTGTCTATTTATATCACATGATTTATCTGTAATTCAGTTTTTATGCGATCGAATTGCAGTTTTAAATCAGGGTACGATTGTCGAAGTAGGTAAAGTGGATGAAATTTTTGACAATCCACAAAATCCGTATACTAGACAACTAATAGAAGATTCGGAATTTTTATCCATATAGACACATTTTGTAGTGTTATATTTATTATTGACAAATTAAGCTATTATATGAATATTCTTTATATTTGAATAGGGAGTGAGCTTATGAAATTACATGGCACAATGACAGTGAAAAATAACAAGCTTAACATCGGTGGAATTGTTGTTAATGAATTAGCTAAGGAGTTTGGTACCCCTTTATATGTTTTTGACGAAGCTGATTTTATTGAACGAGCACATCTATTTCTTGATAATTTTGTATCAGAAAGATTTGATACCACAGTTTATTATGCAGGAAAAACTTTCTCGAATCTTTACATTTTTGGTCTAATTAAAGAATTGGGACTTGCTTTAGATGTAGTTAGTGAAGGTGAGTTATTTACTGCAATCAAAGCAGGGGTTAACCCAGAAAGTATTATTTTGCATGGTAACAACAAATTGCAAAGAGAGCTTGAAATGGCTTTAGATTACAAGATCAGTCGTATTGTTATTGACCATCCAACTGAATATCAATTATTATCAAAACTCTGCCAGGAACGACAGCAAACAATCAAGGTTTTATTACGCATTAATCCTGGGATTGAGGCAGATACACATGCCTTTATCAAAACTAGTACCGAAGATTCTAAATTTGGTATGAATACTGCTGATCAAGCAACTTATACATTGCTAAATGAAATTGCTCAAGATCCTTATATTGATTTGGTGGGTATCCATTGCCATATTGGCTCTCAAGTCCTAAACAAAAAATTCTTTTTTGAAGAAGCAGAAATAGTTCTAGATTTTGTTCATCAAATTAGAGAAGAACATAATATCTCTTTGCCAGAAATTAATTTGGGTGGTGGCTTTGGTGTATATTATACGTCAGAAGATCAACCTTTTAATCTGGAGACATTTTTGCCCACTTATATAGAAATAATTGAAAAAAAGATTGAAGAGTATAATTTAGAAATAAAAAATATTGCGATTGAACCAGGCAGAGCATTGATTAATGACAGTGGTAGCCTCATTTATAAAATCGGAGCTGTTAAATATCCTTATCGTGGCAATCCCTATATTTTTGTAGATGGTGGTATGAGCGACAATATTAGGCCTGCATTATATGGTGCAAAATATGAAGCCGCTTTACCAAATCGAATCAATGATGAACCAGAAGCAGTTTTTAAAGTTGCTGGAAAATTGTGCGAATCTGGAGATGTTTTAATCGAAGAAGCAAAACTACCAATGCCTGATCAAAATGATTTACTTATCATTCCTGCTGCCGGAGCTTATACTTTTTCCATGAGTTCAAATTACAATCGCTTACCTAAACCTGCAGTCGTTTTTGTTAATGATGGTCAAGCAAAGCTGGCTGTCAAAAGAGAAGATTATAATGATCTAATCCGTAATGACTTACCTTACACAGAAAGTGAATAATTTTGGTGATAATTTAGCAGATGTTAAGAAGGACATTTTATGAATACATTAGTTATGAAATTTGGTGGTAGTTCTGTCTCAACTACAGATAAAATCAAAGATGTAGCAGAACTAATTTTGCATCGCAAATCAGCAGGACATAAGGTTGTAGTTGTTGTTTCGGCCATGGGCGATACGACTGACAATTTATTATTTTTAGCAAATAGACTGGCAAAAAAGCCATATGAAAAAGAACTTGATATGCTTTTATCTAGCGGAGAAATTGTTTCTGCTTCATTATTAGCTATGCATTTAATTGATTTAGGCCATCCAGCTCAAAGCTTTACAGGTTTTCAAGCAGGTTTCAAGACGCGTGGTCAACATTTAAGCAGTCAAATAGAAACTATCGATCCCCATAGAATTTTGGAGTCACTCAATTTAGATAAAATTGTTATTGTTGCAGGCTTTCAAGGTATGAATGCCGAAGGTGAAATTACTACTTTAGGTAGAGGCGGCTCTGATACTTCGGCAGTTGCTTTAGCTGCAAAGCTGAAAGCAAAATGCGAAATATATACAGATGTAGCTGGTATTTATACAGTCGATCCACGTATTAGACCTTACGCAAAAAAATTAAGTCAAGTTACCTATGAGGAAGCTGTTGAAATGGCAAATTTAGGGGCAAAAATCATTGCTGCTAGAAGTGTGGAGTTAGCATCAAAGTATCAAGTTCCACTTTATGTCGCTTTAAATACAGGTGAGGTAGAAGGCACATACATCAACAATGAACAGGAGAATTCTATGATTGAGAATATGGAAGAAATTCGTTTGACCAATATTTCAAAGATCGATGATGTTTTATTAGTAAATTTGGAAAAGCTAGAAAAAATAGATGAAAAGGTGACAAAATGTTTTTTAGCTTTGGCAAACGCAAATATAAATATTGATATTTTAAATCAAATCCTATTAAAAGATAATCATTCTGCCGTTTCTTTTACTGCTAATAAAAGCGATAAAGCCGGAATTATTGAAATTCTGAATGAATTGAANTTTTCTTATAAAATAAAAGAAGATTTAACAAAAGTTTCGATAATTGGTTCTGCAATGCGTCATCAAGCAGGTGTTGCTGCGGAAGCATTTCGAGTTTTTGTTGACCAAAATATTCCTTATTATATGATTTCTACTTCGGACATTAGCATCTCTTATGTAGTAGATACAGCAAATACAAAGCAAATTGTAAATGCTCTGGCAGATAAGTTTAATTTGTAAGTTGTTTTGATTTGATATATAGAAAGTTGGTAATAATCCGACAATTAAAAATAGGAATTGAACAATTACGGATCAATTTATTGTAATAATTAATCTAAATTATGTATAATTAATTTTATCTATCGTAAAACACATTAAATCATAACGTTTGAAAACGATGATTGTAATTAAATAGGAGGTAGCTATGTTATTTCAAGGTTCGGGCGTTGCTCTAGTCACACCTTTTACTGATCAAGGAGAAGTAGATTACTCTGCATTGGATAAGTTAATCGATTTTCATTTAGAAAATAAGACGGATGCGATTATCTCTATGGGAACTACTGGTGAAGCATCTACAGTTTCAGATCAAGAACAGATCGAAGTGATTGAATATACAGTTAAACGTGTTGCGGGCAAAATTCCTGTCATTGCTGGTACTGGCATTAATCATACTGATCATGCTATAGGACTTAGCGTAGAAGCAGAAGCAGTTGGTGCAGATGGCTTGTTACTTGTAACACCGTATTATAATAAAGCCACTAAACGTGGTTTGTATGAGCATTACAAAGCAATTGCGGAAAGTGTCAAAATACCATCTATTTTATATACTGTTCCAGGACGAACTGCTGTTGAAATTCCAGTTGGTCTAGCTAAAGAATTATCTGAAATTGATAATATTGTCGGCATAAAAGATGCAACTGGTAATCTTGCTTATACTGTTGCCCTTAGAAACGCAGTCCCAGAGGATTTTGCTATCTATTCAGGCAATGATGATGTTATAGTTCCATTAATGTCTGTTGGTGGTAATGGTGTAATTTCTGTTTTAGCAAATGTATTGCCTGAAGAAACACATAATATGGTTCAAGCATGTTTAGATGGAGACTTTGGAGCAGGTGCTGAAATTCAGGTTAAACTTTATCCTTTTATTAATGCACTCTTCCATGAAGTTAATCCTGTCCCTGTTAAAGCTGCATTAGAACTTTTAGGTATGTGTGACAGCAACTTACGCCTTCCTTTAACATCCGCAGAGCCGGCAACATATGATTTACTCAAAAAACACTTGATTGATTTAGGTTACCTAGAGTCATAATCTGTTTCTTATTACTATAGGTTTTATTTTTTCATAACATAATGAATATGATGATTAGAAAATAGGGGAATAAGATGAAAATACTGATGTCGGGTGCAACTGGCAAAATGGGTCGGATGATTTTTCAGATGTTAGAACAATCTAAGCAACATCAGATTATTGCTGGTTTTGCTGTAGAGTTAGATGAAAAATTACCATTTCCTATATATCTAAATTTAGAAGAATGTCAGGAAACGGATGAGATTGAGATGATTATTGATTTTTCATCTCCTAATTCTTTAGCTGATTTATTGAATTTTGCTTTAGCAAACAAAAAGCCAATTATTTTAGCTTCGACTGGTTATTCTGCGGAGCAAGAAGAACAAATAAAAAAGGCTTCAAAAAGCATTCCCATTTTACATTCCAAGAATATGAGTCTTGGCATTAATGTGATGCAAATGCTGGTCGAAAGAATGGCAGCTGCTTTAAGTGATTTTGATATAGAAATTATCGAAAAACATCATCGCTATAAAAAGGATTCACCTAGTGGTACTGCAAAAATGCTTTTTGAATCTGTCAATAAAGGCAGGGATAACAAGCTAACAGAATTGGATGGGCGTGCGGGCATGTATGATAGCAGAGAAATTAATGAAGTTGGTGTTTCTGCTCTCAGAGGTGGCACGATCGTCGGTGAACATTCGGTTATTTTTGCTGGTGAAGATGAAATATTAGAAATTAAACATACAGCTAATTCAAGAGCAATTTTTGCAAATGGTGCTATTAAAGCTGCAGAGTTTTTGCTAGATCAAAAGCCAGGTTTTTATACAATGAATGATGTACTTTAATTGTTGGATAAATACTTTTTAGCTTGATAGTTATGTGACAAACAAAAATATATGAGGTTTAGATGGTAAACATAGGAATTGTTGGTTTTGGCAATTTAGGAGCAAGTATTGAAAAATGTCTGGAAAATTTTCCAGACATTAATTTAATTACAGTTTTTACAAGACGTAAACCAGATTCAATAAATAGCAAAGTTAAAGTAGATAAATTTGAGAATATTGATCAATATGAAACAGAGATTGATGTTTTGATTTTAGCCGGTGGGTCACAAAAAGATATTCCGGAACAAGGCCCACAATTAATAAGAAATTTCAACACGGTTGATGTTTTTGATAATCATGCTGAAGTAAAACAATATTATACAAAAATGAATAAAATTGCCTTGGAAAATAATAAGGTTGCTGTTGTTTCTACTGGCTGGGATCCAGGTTTATTTTCTTTGGAGCGAACTTTGGCTGATGCAATTTTGCCAAAAGGTAATACACATACTTTTTGGGGCCCTGGTTTAAGCCAAGGTCATAGTGATGTAGTACGTCGTGTTCCTGGCGTAAAGTATGGTGCTCAATATACAATTCCTAATAAAAAGATGTTGGACGAAGCAAGGCAAGGCAAAAAAATTGAATATAGTACTGCAACCGCCCATCAAAGAGATGTCTATGTTGTTCTTGAAGAAACTGCTGATTCAGAAGAAGTTAGTGATACAATCAAGAATATTCCTGACTATTTTGCACCGTATCAAACAAATGTATATATTATTTCTGAGGAAGAGTTTTTTGCTAACCACCAAGGTATGCCACATGGTGGTACAGTAATACGTTTAGGGGAAACTTCACAGCAAGTTAAAGCTAATTTTGAATTCAATCTGAATTTATCTAGCAATCCAGAATTTACAGCATCAGTTAGCTTAGCTTATGCGAGAGCAGCTGCCCGCTTAGCAGCAGAAAAAAATTATGGTGCCAAGACAGTTTTAGATATTCCTATTTCATATCTGTCTAGTAGAACTAAAAGTGAGTTACTTGCTAAATATATTTAAAGTTTCTGAATTTTCTTACTGCAGCTTGAATTTTTCTATAAAATACCTAGTATATTACTTTAATATGATGTTTGACTAATTATGCGAGGGAAAATTATGACACGTTTTGAATTAATTGAAAATTTTGGCATCAATCAATTTGGTAAATCGGTGATGCGGGATCGCTTGCCTAAACCAGTCTATGAAGCGTGGGAACAGGCAACTTATCAAAATATTCCAATTAATCGTGAAATAGCCGATGCAATTGCTCATGCTATGAAGGTTTGGGCTCTTGAAAGAGGCGCAACCCATTTTTGCCATTGGTTTCAACCCTTAACAGGCAAAACAGCTGAAAAACATACTGCTTTTCTCAAAGAAGATAAGCATGGTTTACCGATTTCTAGATTATCTGGTAAATCATTAATGCGTGGCGAAACAGATGGTTCATCGTTTCCGCATGGTGGTCTTAGGGACACATTTGAGGCCCGAGGTTATACTTTCTGGGATGTTTCATCCTATGCTTACGTCAGACAAAATGTTTTATATATTCCTAGTGTCTATGTTAGCTATAATGGTGCCAAATTAGATATGAAAATGCCTTTGATCAAGGCTCGCGAAGCTCTAGATCAACAAGCGACTAGGATGCTTCATCTGTTAGGAAAAACAGAGGTTAAATTTGTCAGACCGATGATTGGTTTAGAGCAAGAATTCTTTTTAGTAGATACTGAAGCTGCAATGAAAAGACCAGATTTACGCTATTGTGACAGAATGTTATTTTCAGCAGAAATGCCAAGAAATGGAGATTACGAATCACCATATTTTAGCTCAGTTAGTGAGAAAGTCAAAGCCTTTATGCATGATGTAAATCTAGAATGCTGGGCTCTTGGAATTTATACAGTTATTGAACATAATGAAGCGGCACCAGGTCAATATGAGTTTGTGACTGCATATGACGAAGCAACGACTACCATAGATCAAAATATGCTACTCATGGATGTTTTGAAAAAAGTTGCCTTAAGGCATGGATTCACTTGCCTGCTATCTGAAAAGCCATTTGCTAAATTGAGTGGTTCAGGTAAACATAACAATGTTTCTCTAATTGATTCAACGAATGATAATCTATTTGAACCTGGTGAAAAAGCATCAGAAGACTTACAGTTTATTGTCTTTTTATCAGCATTTATTCAAGCAGTAGACAAATATCAAGTTTTAATTCGGATGGCTGCTTCAAATGAAGGGAATGATCACCGTTTAGGTGGACATGAGGCTCCGCCGGGTGTAATTTCAATTTATTTAGGTGATAAATTACATGATCTATTTATGCAGTTGGCAGAAACTACAGAAATAAGCGCTGTAAAATTAAAAGAAATGACAGCTCCAATTGCCAATTTAGCTACTCAAAGCATTGATGCTACTGATCGTAATCGGACAGCACCTGTTAGTTTTTCTGGTAATAAGTTCGAAATCAGGATTTTAGGCGCTTCCATGAATGCCTCATCTCTTAATACATTTTTGCTTGCAGCCATGGCAGAAAGTCTTGAAAATATGGCGGACGAAATAGAGAAAATAAATCCCCAAAGCCAAGATGAACTACATAAAGCAGTAATGCAAGTTACACATGAAGTTATGCGCGAGCATCATCATATATTATTTGCAGGCAATGGCTATGACGAAACATGGTATCAAGAAGCAGAAAAACGCGGTCTAATTAAGTTAGACAATTATATTGATACTGTTGAAGCTCTAATTGAACCAAAAACGATTAAGCTTTTGGAAAAATTTGATGTCTTAAACAAAATTGAATTAGAAGCCCGTTATCAAGTTTTGGTTAAGGATTTTATTCATTCAGTTAAAACTCAAGCAAGAATTATTACGCGCATGGGACAAGAAGGTATTTATCCAGCCTTGTTGCGTTATCAAATTGACTTAGAAAAAGTGGCTATAAATGGCTACAGCAAATCGGCTGAAACTAGAGCGAGATTTAATGCGGATCTGATGGATAAGCTCGATGCTAAAACCAAAGAATTGGATAACATGATTAATGACATAATTAAGACAGATGATAAAAAGCAAATTATCCAAGATATGCTAGATAAATTACGACCTGCAATCGAAGAGTTAGCTGATTTACTACGCACAATAGAGCTTTATTCTCCATATGATATTTATCCTTATCCAACAGAAGAAGATCTAATTGTGGTTTAAGGAACATAATATGAGTCAAGAACTACCGCATGATCATAATCATTTTTCAGAAAAAATAATTGCGGTTATGCCTAAAGAACAAGAATTTGTTGAAGCTGCACATCTTTTCAAACAACTAGCTGATGGGACTCGGCTTAGAATCTTATGGTTTTTGTGTCATACCGAAGAGTGTGGTATCAATATAGCCTCGGCAGTAGGTAAAAGCCAAGCTGTTGTGTCTCATCATTTACAAGTTCTAAAGTCTGATAACTTGATTACCAGCAGACGTGAGGGAAAAGAAATTTATTATAAATTGGCTTCTACTGAACATGCCGATCTTATTCACCGAATCATAGATAGTTATTTTTCTGAAATTTGTCCTGTTGAAGAATTTGGCTTAAGTACTGATAACTAATTTTTATTAAATATTAAAAATTAATCAAAAAAATTATTTTACCATTAGAGCCCGTAATGCATTGGTAACAGCAATTATTGTTACTCCAACATCGCCAAAAACTGCCAGCCATAGGTTTGCAAATCCAAAAGTTGCAAGAATTAAAATAATAATTTTGATGGATAAAGCAATTACCAAATTCTGGATAGCAATCCGAAGAGTCTTTCTTCCCACTTTAATTGCATCGGCAATGCGGTTAAGTTCGTCCTGCATTATAACCGTATCTGCGGCTTCGATTGCAGCATCAGAACCAAGATTACCCATTGCAATACCTACATCTGCTAAAGCGAGAACAGGTGCATCATTAATTCCATCACCAACATAGGCTACTAAATCTTTGGGTGTATCTTTATCCTTAATTATTTCCTCTAGTTTCTTAACTTTATCTTGTGGCAATAACTCTGCATAATAATGATCGATAGCTAATTCGTCTGCAATCTTAGCTGCTACAAGGTCACGATCACCAGTTAGCATCATAATCTGATTAATTCCTAAATTTCTTAGCTCCTTAATTGTTTCATTAGCATTTTCTTTAGGACGATCAGTAATTGTTAAAGATCCTAGAAAATCTCCATCTAATGCTACATAAACAATACTACCAATCTCTGCTGTTTCTAAAATATCAATCTGATGTTTAAGCATCAATGTTTTGTTACCTACTAGAAGCTCCTTACCTTGATACTCGGCTTTAATTCCTTGACCACTTATTTCCTGAGCATTTTGAATGTTATCTGGATTTAAATTTTTCGGATATGAATTTACAATGCTCTTAGCAATAGGATGATTGGAAAAATATTCAGCATGTGAAGCAAGCTTTAATAACTCTTCTTTTGAAATACCATTTGCTTTAATATTTGCTACCTGGAATTTTCCATAAGTTAAAGTACCTGTTTTATCAAATACGATTGTTTTAACTTTTGCCAAATACTCTAAATAATTACTACCTTTAACTAAAACACCAATTTTTGAAGCGGCTCCAATACCACTAAAGAAGGTAAGGGGTATCGAAACAACTAAAGCACAAGGACAAGATACAACCAAAAAGATTAGAGCTCTTTCGAGCCAAATTGCAAAATTTTGCCCGAAAAATAAGGTTGGAATAACTGCTAAAGCTATTGCTGCGAAAAAAACAACAGGAGTATAGTACCTTGCAAAAGTTGTAGCAAAAACTTCAGCTTCCGCTTTTTGATTCGTAGCATTTTCTACTAATTCTAAGATATTTGCAACAGTTGAATCATCATATTCTTTTTCAACTTGAATAATGATCTTGCCAGATAGATTAATACTGCCGCTAAAAACTTGATCTCCTTTAGCGATATCAATAGGCAAAGATTCACCAGTCAAGGCCGATGTATCTAGTGATGAATTTCCTTCTGAGACAATGCCGTCTAGCGGCATACGTTCCCCTGGTAAAACAACAATATAATCACCAATAGAAACATCATAAGGATCAACTTGAATTAGTTCACCGTTCTCAACAATGTTTGCATACTCAGGCGCAATATCCATTAACTCGCCAATAGATTTACGTGATTTATTAACAGCAGATCTTTGTAACAATTCACCTATTTGGTAAAAAAGCATTACAGCAATACCCTCACTATATTGCCCAATCAAAAAAGCACCAATTGTTGCTATTGTCATCAAGAAATTTTCATCAAAAATTGTGCCTTGAAAAATATTTCGAATAGCCTTCCAAATGATATCGTAACCAATTAGTAAATAGATCAATAATGAAGCAATTAGTAGCCACAGATTTTCTGAATTGTAATAAAAAATTGTAATATTATTTTCAGTATTTAGATTGAAGCTTCTAGCGAGTAAGAATAAAACAACAGACAGTATCAACGTCCAAACAAGACGTTGAACTAGATGTTTTTCATTTTTAGTAATATTCATTTTTTCAAATTTTTCTATTATTTAAGGATGTTTGCATATGGTTCATATTTGTGGACAATTTTTTGTGCTTCAGATAATAAACTAGCGAATTTATCATCTTCTGCATCTAAAATAATTTTAGATGTCATAAAATTAACTCTTACAGAATTCACACCATCTAATTTTGCAATATCATTTTCCATTTTAGCTGCACAATTGGCACAACCTAAATTTTTTATTGTATATGATCTTTTCATGTTTTATTCTCCGTAAAATTGTAAATCGTTTAATATGTAACGAAAATTATTTATACATCAAGTAAAATGTCAATTAAATAAACCTAACATTCAAACTGTTGTTTGATTGTATTATAATATGAAGAAATATGAATGCAAGTGATTTTGACAAGGAAAATAAACAATATAGAATTTAAACTGTTAGTAAATTATGTATTGCTTGTATTTAAGAAATTATTTATCATAATAAAATAATTTTGGAAGGAATTAAAAATAAGATGCCAATAAAAATTGTTGAAGGGTTGCCTGTAGCTGAACATCTGAGATCAGAGCGAGTAAGTCTGATTGAAACAGGACGAGCACTAACTCAAGATATCAGGCCGCTTAAAATTTTAATTTTGAATCTGATGCCAAAAAAAGAAGAGACAGAATTACAATTATTGCGTCTCTTGGGCAATACTCCCTTGCAAATAGACGTAGATTTTATGTATATGAATAGTCATTTGAGCAAAAATACACCAAAAAGTTATTTGCAAAAATATTATTATCATTATGACGAAATTAAAAATGAACGTTTTGATGGTCTAATAATAACAGGTGCACCGGTTGAACATTTGGAATTTTCAGAAGTTGATTATAGTAAAGAATTAAATCAAGTTATGAAATGGTCTGAAACCCATGTGTTTTCTCGATTTTATATCTGTTGGGCAGCTCAATATGCACTTAATTATTATTTTGATATAGAAAAAATACCTTTATCTGAAAAACTATTTGGTATTTTTCAATACAAAAACAATATACCTAGTCATAAAATGTTAAGGGGTTTTGATGAGTATTATCATGTACCTCAATCACGTCACACTCGTGTTGATTATGAACGAATTGAAAAAATTCCTGAGTTGATCAAATTAACGGAACATCCTGAATATGGTCCAGACATTTTGATAACACAAGATCAGAGAGATATTTTTGTGTTTGGTCATTTAGAGTATGATAGAAATACTCTAAATAATGAATATCAAAGGGATTTAGCCAGAGGCGATGATATTCAAATGCCTAAGAATTATTTTCCAACTAATGATCCGACAGAAAGACCAATTTTTAATTGGAAAAGTCATGCCTATATTTTGTACAATAATTGGCTAAATCAAACATATCAAAACACGCCATATGATTTAGATGAACTTGTAACTTTAAAACGATAATTTTGTTTAGAAGTTATAACTTTAAGTTTTAGATTACGACAAAATGCTTAAGAAAAATTTCAGAATAAATTCAAGTTTATTTGGCAAAATGATTTGGATCTACTATTTTGTCAATCTTTTCCGCAAAAAAAATTGCGGAAAACTGTGTGATGTGATACTCTCATTTATCGGAAATAGTCAAATAAAGACAATATGCGTTAATATACGAAAAAACAAAGAAAAGTGGCAGGAGGAGTTATATGGCTGCACAAATGGAACAATTAGAAAATAGCATGGTTAAAGTGACTGTAGATGTTGCGAAAGAAGATTTTCAGGATGCTATGCAAAAAGCATTTAACAAAAATAAAAGACGCTTTACAATACCTGGTTTTCGTAAAGGTAAAGCACCAATGAAAATGGTCACAAATTATTACGGTGAATCTATTTTATATGATGATGCAATAGATATTGCTGCACAGCCTGCTTATGAAAATGCACTTGAAGAATTAAGTGTTGAGCCATTCTCACAACCACAATTCGAAATTCTAGAAATTGGCTATGATAAAGGTATGGGTTTAGCCTTTACTTTTGCTGTTAAGCCAGAGGTTAAATTAGGCAATTACAAAGGTGTTACTGCTTATAGACCAGATGACTCGGTTGCGCCTGAAGATATAGAGCGTGAAATCGAACGTGCTAGAGAGCAAGTTTCACGTTTAGTTCCTATTGAGGATAGACCAGTACAAGAAGATGACACAGTAACTATCGACTATTCTGGCTCTAAAGACGGGGTTGAATTTGAAGGTGGCACTGCCGAAGATTATGATTTAGTGATTGGTAGTAATACCTTTATCCCAGGCTTTGAAGAAAAATTAATAGGCCACGAAATTGGTGAACAATTTGATATCGATTTAACCTTTCCCGAAGATTATCATGCAGAGGATCTAGCCGGTCAAGATGTAGTATTTAATGTCAAAATTAAAGAAATAAAATTCCGTGAGATTCCTGAGTTGGATGATGATTTTGTAAAAGACGTTAGTGAAGACGCAGACACAGTTGAAGAATATAAAGAAAGCATTAGATCACGCTTGGCAGAAGAAAAAGAAAAACATGCTGATGAGACCCTAATGAATAATGCTATCAAAATTGTTGTGCAAAACGCAGAGATGGACTTACCACATGTAGTTATCCATGAAGAAATGGAAAGAATGTACAATGATCAAGCTCGTCAAATGGAAATGCAAGGCTTTAATATGGATCAATATATGGAAATGCTTGGTCTTGACAAACAAACAATGATGATGCAATTACACAATCCAGCTGAAGAAAAAGTTAAGACCGGCCTGGTATTGGATGCAATTGTTGAGGCTGAAAAGATTGAAGTAACTGATGAAGATCGTGATGAGCAAATCCAAAAGTATGCAGACATGTACCAGATGGAATTTGACAATTTAAAGAAAACTTTCGAGGCTGATGGTGCCTTAGAAATGCTCAATTCAGATTTGACCAGACAAAAAGCAATGGATCTGATCAAAGAACACGCAATTGCGACCGATGTTGAGCCAGAGCCAGAAGAACATGATCATGACCACGACCACGATCACGACCATCACCATGACCACGATCATGCTTCAGAAGATACAGATCATGCTCATGAAGAAGAATAATGAGATCAAATTTATATGAAGATAAGTTTGATAAATTCATAGATAATAGAATTGAGACAGAAGAGGTTTCCAGACAAGATGCAAAAAGAAAGGAAACAAGATATGCAAAATATTCAAAACAATTTAGTTCCAATGGTAATTGAACAGACAAATCGTGGAGAAAGATCGTATGATATTTTTTCAAGATTGTTGAAAGAAAGAATCATAATTTTGAGTAATCAAGTAGATCAGGGAAGTGCTAGTTTAATCATGGCCCAGTTACTCTTTTTAGAAGCTGAAGATCCTGAGAAAGATATTCAATTTTATATTAATAGTAATGGCGGAGATGTACATTCTGGTTTAATGGTGTATGACACGATGCAATACATTAAATCTGATGTTCAGACTATTTGTATGGGAATGGCGGCAAGTATGGGTGCAATCCTCTTGGCTGGAGGAACAAAGGGTAAACGTTATATCCTTCCAAATGCCGAGGTTATGATTCATCAACCACTTGGAGGCGTTCAAGGTCAAGCTTCAGATATTGAAATTACAGCCAATCATATTGTTAAAGTCCGCCAACAACTGAATAATATTTTAGTCGAAAGAACTGGGCAACCATTAGAAGTCATCGCAAAAGATACAGATCGTGACCGTTGGATTGATGCAAAAGAAGCTGTTGAATATGGTATCGTAGATTATATTATGGAGAAAAGAGGCTAGTCGAGATGTCCAAACAGGATGATAAATTTAATCATTTTGATGACGGTATTAAGATGCCGCCGTTAAAATGTTCATTTTGTGGTAAAGATGAAACAGAGGTTGAGCGTTTAATTGCAGGTCCTGGTGTTTTTATCTGCAACGAATGTGTAAGTCTTTGTGATCAAATATTATCCGAAGAAGCTTTTGCTGATGATGAAGCTGATGATGCTGAATATGAAGAGCAAGAACTTTTAAGTCCTGTCGAAATTAAGCAAGAATTAGACAAACACGTTATTGGTCAAGATCTAGCTAAAAAAACATTAGCAGTTTCTGTTTATAATCATTATAAAAGAGTATTCTTCCCCTTAGAGCAAGATATTGATGATGTTGAATTATCAAAGAGTAATATTTTGTTACTAGGGCCTACTGGAAGTGGCAAAACTTTATTAGCAGAAACATTGGCAAAAATTCTAGATGTTCCTTTTGCTATTGCAGATGCTACAGCCCTTACAGAAGCAGGATATGTGGGTGAAGATGTAGAAAACATTTTATTACGTTTAATTCAAAATGCTGATTATGATATTGAGCGTGCAGAAAAAGGGATCATCTATATAGACGAAATAGATAAGATCACAAGACGCTCTGATAATCCATCAATAACAAGAGATGTTAGTGGTGAAGGAGTNCAGCAATCATTATTAAAGATCCTGGAGAGTACGGTTGCAAATGTACCTCCTCAAGGCGGTAGAAAACATCCTCATCAAGACTTTATCCAAATAGATACGACAAATATTTTATTTATTTTAGGTGGAGCTTTTGATGGTTTGACCAAGACGATAATGAACCGTATCGACAAAAAGTCGATAGGCTTTGGGGCAAATGTTGAAGGATTAGAATCTAAAGAAACTGGTGAAATCCTTGCACATGTAATGCCACAAGATTTATTAAAATTTGGTTTAATTCCTGAATTTGTAGGTAGNGTCCCAGTCGTTGTCACTTTAGATGGATTAGATGTTGGGGCTCTGGTACGAATTTTAAAGGAACCTCAAAATGCTCTTATTAAACAGTATCAAAAGCTTTTGCGCTATGATGGTGCCAAACTAAGCTTTACAGACGATGCAATTAAAGCCATTGCCGAAAAAGCCTTGACATTCAAAACAGGAGCACGAGGTTTAAGATCAGTTTTAGAGCAAATGATGTTAGATATTATGTATGACGTGCCTTCACAAGGAAATATAGAAGAAGTTGTCATCCATGCAGAAACTGTACTAGAGGATTTAAAGCCAGAATATATTTATTTTGACAAAAACAAAAAATCGACTGCTTAAGCTTTAAATTTCAAACATTAGTAATCTAAACTACTATCTTTTTTGTAAGAGATAGTAGTTTTTTTATTTATATTATCTGTTTTTCCCAATAACAGTCAGAAAATAATTTTTAGAATTACCTATACTTTATTAAAAAAGGAGCGTAAAATGATTTTGCCTGAATATGAAGTATATGCTGTAAGTTCGATTGGGAATAATTCTTTTCAAGGTTTCTTAAAAAATAACGGTAGAAAAATAATCTTAAAACAAGCGGAAAAGTTTATTGATACCAAGGTTCTTGATTTTTTAGCTAAAGTCAAAATGCAAGGAATTCCTTACATTATTGGTAAGACTGTTTGGCAATCTAAAGAGTGGCTGATCTTCAATTGGCAGGAAGGTGAAGCAATTTATACAAAAAGAAGCTCAGCTGCAGTTATTCTCAAGATTGTTGATGATATATTGAGTTTAATCAACAAACTTAATCTAATTTCTGGTTACAATTGGTTTTTTCTAGACTTTAAAATGGAACATATCTTAATAGATGAATTGGGGAATATTTCTCTCATTGATTTTGAACATGTATTTTTGTCGAAGCAAACACAAATAAATTGGCATGAATTAAAGAAGATTGGCCTTAGCACTGCTTATTGTTCACCAGAAATAAAACAAGAATCCTTATCGAAAAATCATCATGAATATGCATTAGGATTGATAATGATTGCTTTACTTAGTCAACACGATATTCAAAACTTGACTCACAAAATAAGAAGAAAAACAATCAAACAATTTCCTGAAGCATGGCAAATAAAATTAGAAAATGCCTTACTAGGAAAAGGATTCAAGCCTGAGAAATCTGAAAAAAATCAAATTATTCCACCTAATCCATCAATAACGAAAACTATTAATCAAGACAATGCTCAAATAGATATACCTAATCAATTAGCCAGTGAGTTGAAAGTAGTAGAGACGACTGAAAACAGTAAAACAACTAATAAAAACAATGATGATCTTTCTCTTTCAGAGCCTTTTTTGTTACAGCATAAGATCTCATTAGGTGATGGAAGAACCTTAAATTTGCAAATAAACCTTATTATTGATTAAATAAAAATAATTACTCCCAACATATTTAACCTAAAGTATGAAAATCAAATGCTAACATTGTGATATAATACAAATTTGGGATTGATTTACAAGAAGTAAATTTTTATATTTAAAGAATATTCAGTTAAATAATAGCTAACTAAAGAGGTACTAAAGTGACAAAAGAAACATACTATATTACAACACCAATTTATTATCCAAGTGGACGTTTAACGATTGGCAACTCCTANACAACAGTAGCTGCTGACGTGATTGCAAGATATCAGCGTTTAAATGGCAAGGATGTCATGTTTTTGACTGGTACAGACGAACATGGACAAAAATTACAAGAATCTGCCGAAAAAGCNGGTTTAGAACCACAAGCATATGTTGATAGTATGGTTCCAGAGATAAAAAATCTATGGGAATTATTAAATATTTCATATGATCAATTTATCCGGACAACAGATAAAGAACATGTTAGTTCTGTCCAAAAAATATTTACAAAGTTATATGAACAAGGTGATATCTATCTGGATGAGTATGAAGGTAATTATTGCACGCCGTGTGAATCTTTTTGGACCGATTCACAGTTAATTGATGGTAATTGTCCAGATTGTAATCGCCCTGTGCAAAGAATGAAAGAAGAATCATATTTTTTCCGACTTTCAAAATACCAAGATCAACTGCTAGAACACATTGAAAATAACCCAGAATTTATCCAACCAAGTAGTCGAACCAAAGAAATGATAAATAACTTTCTCAAACCTGGTTTAGAAGATTTAGCAGTTTCAAGAACATCATTTTCTTGGGGAATAACTGTACCATTTAATAAAAAACACGTAATTTATGTTTGGTTTGATGCTGTCTGTAATTACATTACAGCTTTAGGATATCCAGCTAATACAGAAAAAGTGCAAAAGTATTGGCCTGCAAATGTTCACTTAGTAGGTAAAGATATTGTTCGTTTCCACACCATTATTTGGCCAATTATTTTATTAGCTCTTGGTGTTCCTTTACCTAAGCAAGTTTTTGGACATGGTTGGCTCTTGATGAAAGGTGGTAAATTATCCAAATCAAAACTTAGTGGTAGCCAAGAAAAATACATTGTTGATCCAGTAGTTCTGAGCAAATTGTATAGTGTCGATGCTATTCGCTATTTTTTAATTCGTGAAGTTACTTTTGGTCAAGATGGTAATTTTTCAGTTGAAGCATTGGAATCTCGAATTAATACTGATTTAGCCAATGATTTAGGAAATTTATTATCTAGAACGGTTAGTATGATAGACAAATACTTTCCAGAAGGTTTACCGGAAGAAAGTGAAGTAGCTGATCTAGATGCAGAAATTTACCAGTTAGCCGAAGAGGTGATTCAAAAAGTAGATGTAGAATTTAGCAAGTTACACCTTTCTGATGCTTTGATTCATATTTGGGAGTTAGTTGGTCGTTTAAATAAATATATTGACCAGACAATGCCTTGGGTCCTAGCTAAAGACGAAAGTCAAAAAGCAAGATTAGCCGAGGTTCTTTATGTTTTGGCTGATAATCTACAAAAAATTGCAATTTTAATTGCTCCATTTATGCCAGAAACTGCTGACAAGATGTTTTATGGTTTAGGTGTTGACCTAAAATATAATGAAAATTGCAATATAGATTGGGACATGGCACAGAAACATCAGTCATATCCAAGAAATACTAAAGTTAATAAGCAGTCACCACTATTCCCAAGAATAGATGAAAAGGAAAGTCGCGAAAAATTTAATAAATTAAGTGATGAACTTGATAAAAAGCTTAATGTTGATAAAGCAAAATCAGCTGAAACAGATTCTAGTAGTTCAAAAAAAGAAAAAGCAGAAGTAACATTCGAACAATTTACTGCAATGGATTTACGAGTTGGTAGGATCCTTGATTGTAAAAAAGTTCCAAAAGCAGACAAACTTTTAGAGTTTAAGGTTGATCTAGGTAATGAAAACAGAACGATAGTTTCCGGTATTGCCGAATTCTACCAACCAGAAGATTTATCAGGAAAAAATGTAGCATTAATTGCAAATTTACCGCCACGTAAAATTTTTGGAATTACATCGCATGGAATGCTTTTATCAGCAGAACAGGCAGATGGAACTCTAAAGTTAGTAATAGTAGATGATGAAATAGAGGCAGGTGCTAAGCTTGGCTAAGAC
>JGI24708J26588_10000022_pt1 | contig 101954 bp, 94 predicted proteins | sample BioPla1DNA2_FD_26588 | JGI IMG/M metagenome (IMG submission 26588) | reverse complement strand
ATCTCAAAATTGCTTCCATTATGGTGCTTTCTGGAATCCGATTGGGGCCGTAAGCGCAATCACAAATTCCCCCTTGGCTACAAAGTATAGTTGTGATAGAATAAATACCGGCTAAATTAGTATTTAGAGAGGGATAGCGTATAAGAGGACAAGATACTTGACTAGCAGTTATAGGCAAAAAGGGGATTTAGCAGGTGGAAAGGGAGATATCGATGAGACAAAAAGTGTCTGTCATTCTAGTATGCTTAGCAGTTGCTTTAGCCGTTGGGTCTTCGGTAGCCCTGGCGGCAGCCCCAGTAAAGTTGGGACTTGGGCACGTTACATCAATTGGTAAATCCAAGGATCTTGGCGCCGACGATAAGGGCAACTTTGTTCCGCCTATGGCTCAGGTAGATAGTGCCATNGCTGCTGTTGCTTTTGACGCCGAGGGTAGAGTTGTAAAGGTAGTTATCGATAGCGCCCAGAGCAAGATCAATTTCAATAAAGACTTTACGATAGCCACTGATTTGCAGGCCAAGGGGTTGACCAAGGTAGAGCTGGGCGATGGCTACGGCATGAAGAAGGCTTCCAGCATCAATAAAGAATGGTTTGAGCAGATAGCTGAGTTAGAAAAATGGATGATAGGCAAGACAGTGGCAGAGATCAAGGCACTTAAGGTAAAGCAACGAGACGCGACTCACCCGGCAGTGCCCGATGTACCTGAGCTTACATCATCGGTGACTATCACTGTGCAGGATTACATTGCAGCAGTGGAGAAAGCATGGGAGAATGCCGTACCAGTGGCTGCAGGCGGCGAGAAACTTGGCCTAGGTCATGAGGTCTCCATCGCATCTTCCAAACCAGCAGCACCTCAGGTTAATACAACCATGGCTGCGACTTTGTTTGACAAAGACGGTAAGGTAGTGGGTGTTGTGATCGATACCATTCAGAGCAAGGTACCCTTCGATACCAAGACTGGCAAGATTACCGTGGATAAGAACGCCGAGATTAAGAGCAAGAAAGAACTAGGCGATGCCTACGGAATGATTAGAGGTTCTGGTATCAAGAAAGAATGGCACGAGCAGGTTGCTGAGCTAGAGAAATGGATGGTAGGGCAGACTGTTCAGGAGATCCAGGCTCTGAAGGTAAGAGAGAAGGACGCAAACCATGTTGCAGTACCGGATGTTCCTGAGCTAACCTCTCGGGTTACTATGACGGTGGAGAGCTTCCTCTTTGCAGTGGGTGAGTCTTTTACCAACGCGAGGTAAGGGCTGAAGTATTGGGNCAGCACTAGATGGTGTATGCCTAACGGATAGTATTATTGGGGCCTCCCCCTTCAAAGTGGGGGAGGCTTCTTATGGTCAATCTCTCTGATACAAGAACTGGTGGTGCAGATGAGAACAGCAAAGGTTCGACTTCTAACAGGTCTTTTGATGATAGCCCTTTTGGGCGGAGTATATGCTGTGTATCAAGCTGCTGGGCAAAGATATGAGAAGTACAGCAACAGTTTTCTGGATACATTTGATACCGTAACTGTGGTTGTCGGGTATGCCCGCAGTGAAAAGGAGTTTGACACCTATTTCGAAAGAATTCACCAGCGGTTTCAAGAGCTGCACTGCCTTTACGATATATATAACGACTACCCGGGGATTAACAATATTAAGACCATCAATGATAACGCTGGTATTGAGCCGGTGACAGTTGATAAGGATATTATCGATCTGATTCTATTTGCCAAGGATTGGTACGGCCGAACCTCTGGCAAGACCAACATTGCTATGGGTGCTATGCTAGGAATTTGGCATGAATACCGAGAGGCGGGACGCAATGACCCCGAAGCAGCTGTGCTACCGCCCATGGAAGAGCTGCAGGAGGCCCTAGAGCATACAGACATTGACAAGGTACTGGTGGATACGGAGAACAGCACTGTCTTTCTTGCCGATAGGCACATGCGCCTTGATGTGGGAGCGATTGCCAAAGGCTATGCTACGGAGCTGGTGGCTAGGGAAATGGCAGCTGAAGGACTCGAGTCGGCTATGATCAGCGCCGGTGGAAATATCAGGGCCATTGGTAAGCCCCTAGATGGCGTACGCCAGCGATGGGGTGTGGGAATCCAAGATCCTAGCGCCTCGATCTTCTCTGAAGATGGCCTTTTGGATGTAGTATTCATTAATGATGCCTCTGTGGTGAGCAGCGGAGATTATCAAAGGTACTATATGGTCGANGGCAAGGCTTATCACCATATAATNGATCCTAAGACCCTCATGCCTGCTGAATATTACCGTGCCGTATCGGTTGTAGCCGAGGACTCGGGGGTGGCAGACTTGCTATCAACGGAGCTATTTTTGCTCCCCTTGGGCGAAAGCAAGGCACTGGTGGAACGTCTAGACGGTGTAGAGGCCCTTTGGGTTCTGCCTAATGGCGATGTGGAAGCTACTGCTGGTATGCGTCAGATCATGAGAAGTCAGGGAGCCTCCGGGGCAGATGTGCAGTAGTCTAAAGCTAAGNGCTACAAATGATGCCAAAACAGCGATTTGTGTTTTAGTGNTGCCCCGGACCCCGGAGACCCCGTAACCAACCATGAAGTCACCTAGACTGCGGAGACTAGTTTTCTCCAACTNACCAATTTTATGTCCAGCTNATCGATCTTATCTCTTGTTTCGTCTTCCATGAAGACTTTGTACTCCCAGTAGCGCTGTTGCCAAGAATCGGTGATGGTGCGCATGGTTTCGCTTTCTAAGGCTGGATGAATGATTANATAGGTAATCCCAGGCTCCAAATTCTCAAGCTGCCGATAGATGCCTTGTTTAACTTCTTCGTAAGTTNTTCCCCAAGCAGCCCCGAAGAGGGCAGATAGTTTAGGTGTAGATTCTCTCGCCATCAAGTCTATTAATCTCGGATCATAGCCTTGGGCCTGAAGCTCTGCTTGTACTTTGGGCTCGGGCTCCAATAACATGGGGGGAAGATTGTACTTCCTGGCCAGCTCCACGTATGCCTCGGCATAGTCTAGGCATGCCAGTGATGTTCCCATATGGGTATCTATATGGGTTGGTCGGACGCCCCAATCCAGTGCTTGCTGGATCTGGGCTGCCGTCTCCTTTTTGATTTCTTCCGCCGATGCAGATTCTACTACTGCCTGGGGCTGTCTGTGCATGAATCCATACCTATCTAGTAGTCCCGGACTTGATGTCAAGGGTCGCCAGCGGTAGGTGGCCCATTCACTTGTTAGGGTTACGTGGATCCCAACATCGAGGTCGGAGTGGTTCTTATACCATTCCATGAACTCGTAGGCCCAAGGGCAGGGCATCATGACGCTACAACTAGTAGGAATACCATCAGTCAAAAGCTCCTTAGTGGCGGCGTTGGCCTCCCAGCTCATTCCCACATCATCGCAATGGACGATGAGCATGCGGGCATTGGGAGGGTAGCCTAGTTTCTTGGCGATATCTTGTGCTTTCACATTTCTTCCCTCCTAGTAGATCCACCGATGGGTAGCATCGGGTATTGCGTTGTGTGGATAACTTGGTTAAGCGTCTAGTATCACATTATTCGGGTAGTACACATCATTTGAGTTACTTACGGACTTCATCGGAAGGAAGGAAATCCCTGCTTGAGCAGGGAAACAACTTGCCGGAGGTGGCCATTATGAAGTTGGTGGCAGCTGCAATTATCCAAAAAAACGGCAGAATACTTATCGCACGACGAGGAGCAGATGAACCATTGGCCGGCAAGTGGGAATTCCCTGGAGGCAAGATAGAACCAGGGGAAAGCCCCGAGGAGTGTTTAGTCAGGGAACTCAAGGAAGAGCTCGATCTGACCGTGGTCGTAGGAGGTTTCTTTGCTGAGAATACATACACCTACAGCACCGGAACCTTTCGATTGTTGACATATTTTGCTGAGTCTGATTCTTACAACATGAGATTGAGGGCACATGATGCCATAGCATGGGTTGAGCCCGCGCGCCTTTCTGAATATGATTTTTTGCCGGCTGATAGACCTATCATCGAGAAGCTGGCTGCCTATGAAAAGCATCTATGACCGGGTCTAGCCTTCCAGGACATGGTCGCCATTTGGCCCAGAAACGAAGAGGATTGGCGTAGTTGGCAAAGGAAATGGGAAGAGTGTGACGAAGAGAGCAATTGGCACTAAACGCAAAGGAGGAAATAAAGAGTGAAAAGACAGGCGTTGGTATCCATGTTGCTGGTTGCTCTTGTTCTCACTTTGTTGGTCACCCCGATCTGTGCTGCTAAGAAGATCACGATTACCTGGTGGCTGAATCCGTGGCGCATTGAGCCTCCTGGCTTTACGGGAGAGCGGGCAGTCACCGCCGAGGATTTTCCTCAATGGGTGAAAGAAGAATTCGAAAGATTACATCCCAATGTCGAGGTTAAGTATGAGGTTGTAACTAATGTTGGTTTCGCTCAGAAGATCTCCGCCGCCATATTGGCTGGCAATCCCCCCGATGTGCTCAGGGCTTCCAGCTTCAAAAAGGATTGGGCCCTACATGGTCTTCTGGAGCCNGTGGATGATTACGTTACCCCAGACGATGTTNCAGATTGGTATCCAGATGCCTATGAAGGTTTTCGGATAGCTGGGAAGCACTATATGTTCCCATGGAGCTATGGTACCAACGGTATGGGTTCTAGCATGCTGTTGAACCCTGAGATTTTNGCTGACCGAGGTGTAGAACTACCGGCTTTACCGGAGCGCTCATGGACTATAGACGAGTTCCTAGCTTCTGGCAAGAAGCTCTCTTGGGATGATGATGGCGATGGTATAAATGATCACTATGCCTTAAGCCTCGGTGCTCAGGATTCTGAGAATAACCCCGTTTGGCTGTACATGCGGGGGGCCAGTATGTTCAATGAAGATGAAACAAAGATTATCATCGATTCGCCGGAGGGTATTGCTGGCCTGCAGTTTATGGTAGACATGATTTATGAGCACAAGATCGCGCCTGTGGGAGCAGAGGGTATGGGCATCTACGATATCATTAACTTGTTCCATAGTCAGAAGACAGCCATGGGATATGGTGGCCCATATGAGATCGGGCGCATTTACCGTTATGTAAATGAAGGCAGGCTCGATGAACCCTTTGAAGTCAAGATTGCTCAATTCCCCCATCTGCCCGAGATAGGGCCGGTTGCTTACCATGCTAGCGGCGGATTCATGGTCTTTAGGCAGAAGGATCAGGAGAAGAAAGAGATGGTCATGGAGTTTTGCCGGTTCCTGACTAGCCCGGAGAATACCCGTTTGCTCAAGACACTGCTCTACATTACAGCTCGAGAGTCCGTTAACCAGGATCTCTACGCCGATAGTGTCTTTGCCGACGAGGTAGCTGTCTATGCCAATGCCATCCAAAATGGCAAGCAGTACTACGGTAGCTTGGAGGTAGATTTTACCGATGCAGGCAAGTACTGGCAGGCAGCCTTTGAGGCGGCTTTCACAAGAGACAAGACTCCCGGGGAAGCCTTGACTGAGTTTGCTCGGGAAGCTAATAAGGTCTTATTTAAGAAGTAGGCCACATTTTCCCACGGCAGGCCTAAGATGTATACAATAAACCTCAGCAGGGCAGGGAACCAGAGAAATTTCTAGAATGATAACATAGCACTAAACATCGAGGAGGTATCATAAGTGAAGAGACGTAGTTTGGCATCAGTACTGCTCGTTTTTCTGGTCCTTGCTGTGCTCGTCCCACAAGCTTCAGCTGCGAAGAAAATAACCATCACTTGGTGGCTGAATCCCTGGCGGATAGAGCCGCCGGATCTGCCCGAAGGACAAGCAGTGACAGCGGAAGACTACCCCCAGTGGGTGAAACGTGAGTTTGAGAAGTTATATCCGAATGTCGAGATCAAGTACGAGGTCGTCACTAACGCCGGTTATCAGCAGAAAATTGCTGCCGCTATCCTGGCAGGCAATCCACCGGACGTTCTGCGGGACTACGCTTTTAAGAAAGAATGGGCAGTTCATGGCTTGCTAGAGCCTATTGATGACTATGTTACCCCAGAAGATATTGCTGATTGGTATCCCGATGCCTATGGCAAAGGGTACATTAATGGAAAACACTATCTCTTCCCCTGGAGCTACGGGACTAACGGCATGGGTTCAACCATGTTGCTCAACCCGAAGATCTTCGCTGCTCGTGGAGTGGAGCTACCAGCCCTCCCCTACCGCTCATGGACGCTAGATGAGTTCTTGGCGGCTGCGAAGAAGCTTTCTTGGGATGATGATGGCGATGGAATCAATGATCACTATGCCTTAAGCCTCGGTGCTCAGGATGGAGAGAACAACCCTGTCTGGCTATACATGCGGGGAGCCAGCATGTTCAACGAAGATGAGACAAAGATTATCATCGATTCCCCTGAGGGTATCGCTGGTCTGCAGTTCATGGTGGACATGATCTATGAACATCAGGTTGCGCCCATGGGAGCAGAGGGTATGGGCATTTATGATATCATCAATCTGTTCCACAGCCAGAAGACGGCCATTGGCTATGGCGGTCCTTATGAGATCGGACGTATTTACCGGTATGTCAATGAAGGTAGACTAGAGGAACCTTTCGAAGTGAAGATCGCTCAGTTCCCTCATTTACCTGAGGTCGGACCAATCGCCTATCATTCCAGTGGTGGGTTTATGGTCTTTAGGCAGAAGGATGCGGAGAAGAAAAAGATGGTCATGGAGTTCTGCAACTTCTTGACTAACCCGGAGAATACTCGNTTACTCAAGTCTTTGCTGTACATTACGGCTCGAGATTCANTTAACCAGGATCTGTACGCGGATAGCATCTTTGCCGATGACGTATCCATTTATGCCAATGCTATCCAAAACGGAAAACAGTACTATGGCAGCTTAGATGTGGACTTCAGCGAGGCCAGAAAGTTCTGGCAGGCGGCTTTTGAAGCGGCATTTACCAGAGACAAGACTCCCGCGGAGGCTTTGACTGAGTTTGCTCGGGAAGCCAATAGAGTTCTTTTTAAGAAGTAAGGAACCCATTGGCAACAACTGACGTAATGGTGCAAAGGGCGGGCATGCTTTGCAGCATCCCGCCTTGTTGCAATCAGGTGAGGAGGTCGTTTGCGTATGGGTAAGATATGGGCGAGGATCAAGAAAGACAAATGGGCGTATCTGTTTCTCCTCCCCAGCTTCATCTTCTTTGGTACGTTCTTCCTCTTTCCAGTGGTTTGGTCCATCTTCTTGAGTTTTATGGATTACCAAGTGTGGGGAAGCAGTTTTGTGGGGCTAGACAATTATCGGGAAATTCTATCTGACCGGATTTTCTGGATATCGCTGCGTAATAACTTTTTCTATGCTCTAGGCGTGGTGCCGCTGTGGCTGGGTAAGGCTTTGATCATTTCAGCCCTGATCTTCCCATTTAGGAAGTCTATACAGACGTTTTTCAAGGCAGTATTTTATATGCCCCATGTTACTTCGGCTGTCATCATTTCCATGATCTGGCTTTGGATATACAACCCGCCTTTCGGACTGCTAAATTATATCCTGTCGTTATTTGGACGACCTGGAGTGGCATGGCTAGGCAACACCAAAACGGCTTTGCCTGCGATCATTGCGCAGACTGTGGTCATGGGCGGCGGCTCATCTATTGTCCTAATTTCCGCTGCGATGAATGGGATTCCTACCCATCTCTATGAGGCAGCAGAGCTGGACGGAGCGTCGAAGTTAGTGACTTGGTTTCGCATTACTTTGCCCCTGCTTAGGCCTACTATTTTGTATTTGGTAGTCATGGGCACCATTTCTTCGTTCCAGGTCTTCACCCAGGTTTATACCATGACCAAGGGTGGTCCGCAGTTTGCTACTACTACAATTGTATACTTGATTTTTGAGAAGGCCTTCCAGAACTTTAGATTTGGCCCCGCTTCAGCTATGGCTGTCGTCTTATTTGCCATCGTGTTCTGCTTCGCCATCATCCAGTTTAAGTGGCTGGGCGAAGAAATAGAGTACTAGGGGAGGGAAGGAATATGGTGAAAGGCAAGGTAACTATTGGGAAAGTATTGATTTTCATATTGCTCTTGGTCCTGGGACTTGCCGCAATCCTCCCTCTGTATTGGATGGTGGCAACGGCAATTCAGCATCCGACTTTGACCATGCAGTTCCCCCCGGAATGGATTCCGTCTAATCCAACACTGAATAACTTCCGATCGTTCTTTACCCGGCCTCATGTATGGAATTGGACGCTTAACAGTATTGTCGTGGCAACTTCGGTCACTGTTTTGCAGGTTTTCCTAGCGGCTTTGGCCGGGTATACCTTCGCTAAGAAACGGTTTTTTGGTGACCAGTTCCTGTTTTGGCTATATGTAGGTTCCATGATGGTGCCGGATCAGGTTACTCTGATACCTTTGTATTTACTCATGAGCAAGCTGGGATTTCTCGATTCCTACAAAGGTTTGATTCTTCCGGGCTTGGCTGGTCCCTTTGGGGTTTTCCTTATGAAACAGCACATGAGCACGCTGCCGTCAGAACTCTTGGATGCAGCGAGAATCGACGGATGTGGCGAATGGGGCATTTTCCAGAGGGTAGTATTGCCTTTGTCCAAACCGGGCATTGCTGTGCTTGCAATCTTTACCTTTGTGGGTCAGTGGAATGCCTTTATCTGGCCACTTATCGTGACCAGTAGTTCAGCAATGCGGACTCTACCAGTAGGGTTAGCACTTCTGCAGGAAGAGGTGCCTATGCAGTTTGCTTTACTAATGGCTGGGGCAACTTATGCTGCTATTCCCATGGTAATAGTGTTCCTTTCATTCCAGCGTTATTTCCTAGAGGGTGTAACGGTGGGCGCTTTGAAAGGCTAATAGACCAGCATCTCGTCATGCTGTTTGGAAAGGTGGATATGCTTGTTAATCACATTTGACCTGGATGGCGTCTTGCAGGTTAACCCCTTTGGCCGAGGAGTGTTTCCGGAGGTACGGAAAGAGATCGGCAAGACATTAGTAGCCAAGGAAGGCCTCGAACCGGAGGAAGCATCTCGGAAAGTGATGAAAATGATCCGAGACGAGGCAAAGCGACGTCTTCTGTCCGGTGACCATGTAGGGGCTTACGATTGGGATGATATTGTGCGGGTGGTGGGGGAAAAGGTCGGAAGTCCCGCTCGCTTTGATGTTGAGCAGTTGGTGATCAAGTATTGCACACCGGATTATATATCCTCATATCCATATGCGGAGAGTACGCTCACTCAATTGGCCGATATGGGAGTACGCTTGGCGGTGGTCACCAACGGGTTTTATAAATACCAAAACCCGGTGATGGAAGGTCTTGGACTCCGTCATTTCTTTGAAGATTTTATTACTCCCGAGATGGTGGGTACCGTCAAGCCTTATGCAGCTATTTATCACGCCACCATCAAAGGCGAGCATAGTTTAAAGCTGCATGTAGGTGATACCATTATCCATGATGTCTGGGGTGCTGCTCGGGCAGGTTTTGAACCGGTATGGGTTGTGCACGACTTGCCCGATAAAGTCGCCAATCTTCTTCCATGGGAGCGGCCGCATAGTCGTGAGATAGAGGTCTTTATGGAGAAATCCTTCCAATCGGATCTTTCTCCAGAGGCATATCCTGAGGCCAAGGTTGAAGATTGTCGTCCAGTATATATGATCAAAGACCTAGCGGAGCTCCTTACGGTAGTAGAGTACGCTAAGGAGAAGGTGGCGTAGATAAGGGTCCCCTAAGGTATGGAGATCTGTGAGATTTACAAGCCCCGCGCCGAGGACGCGGGGATGAATTTATGTGGAATATTGCTAGTTTGTGATAAGGGGGTTCAAACGTGTTAGAGAAGACGCGGGGATTGGTTGAGAGGTTTGTTGATGAGAGAAATACGCCGGGGGCGGTAATGCTTGTTGGCCATCGAGGGAAGACATATGGACCATATCCCATGGGATATACTAGCTTTTTCCCTGGGGCTAGGCCTGTGGACGCCGATGTGGTGTATGATCTTGCCTCTTTGACGAAGGTTGTTGCCACAACTACCGCGGCACTGCTTTTGATTGAAGATGGGGCTCTATGTTTGAAGGACACCATCGGCTCTTTTTACAAGCAAACACCTCCGGACAAGGAGAGTATTACCATAGAAGAGCTGTTAACCCATACCGCTGGCATACCCCAGACGGAGTTTTATCGTGTGTTGCCGAGTCCCAACGATGCCGTAAGTCACATTCTCCATACGGAACTAGCTTTTGCTCCCGGCACCCAAGTACTATACTCTTGCTTGAACTTCATATTGCTAGGCAAGATCCTGGAGCAGTGTGCCGGGGAGCCACTAGATGTTTTTGTTGCTCGCAACGTCTTTGAGCCCCTAAAAATGACTAGCACCTGTTACAATCCGCCTAAGACCATGCATGAGCGGATAGCCTACACTGAATGGTGCCCGGCGGAGAGGGTCTTTATCCGGGGTAAGGTTCACGATGAGAATAGCCGCTTTCTAGGGGGAGTGAGCGGGAATGCCGGTTTGTTTTCCACTGCCGGTGATTTGGCGATTTTCGCAACCATGCTCCTGCAGGAAGGGGCATATGGCAATCGGCAGATACTCCATCCCCAAAGTGTCAGGCTGTTAAATACCAATTACACTGCGGATTTGAATGAAAGTAGGAGCATTGGTTGGATGATGAAGGGGAAGGGTTTCTCCTCCGGAGGGGATTTGATCTCCCACAGCGCCTTTGGGCATACCGGGTTCACCGGAACCTCTCTGTGGATCGATCCAGAGTTGGAGGCATACTTTATTCTTCTGGCAAACCGAGTCCATCCCAGCCGTACTAATGAAGGCATCATCCAGTTTAGACCACGGTTCCATAATAGTGCTATTGCGGAACTAGCGAGAATCTAAGCTAGTACTAGAGCTCGGGATAGATCTCAACTTGTCTCTTGAGATTGGTCAGTATCTCGGGCACAATGGGCCTTTGCTGCTCTAAAGCCAGTAGTGCTGCCCCTGCCACGGGAGGCAAAGCCGGGAGCACCATCTGGTACTGGTATTTCTTATCTTGGGTCAAGTACTTTTGTATCGGCGCCAAGATGGTGTCACCGCTTNTAAAGACACCCCCAACAGGGGACCATTGAATTACTGAAGAGGGCCACGCTAGTTTGTGGCCCGTTCCTANTATTTTGGCAGCCAGCATGTGGGCAGATCTCGCAAACAGCTCAAGGGCATCTCTATCCTCAAGGGCAGCTAGATGGGCCAACCTCTTGGTAACAGCGGCCAGATCTGGTCGATCTATCCTGCCGGCATAGAGGGCTTTGCCGAGCTCTTCTATGGGAATAGAAGGGAACTCTTGGGTGAAGGCCTCGATGAAGGATTCAATGGGTCTGTTAATATCGATACTGTGCAGAGTCATCTTCAAGGCGTCCCTGGCGATACCAAAACCACCGCCCTCATCACCAAAAAGATATCCCCAACCGCCGGCTCGGGCAACTTCTCGGTTAGAATTGACTCCCAAGGCTATAGAACCACTCCCAGCTATGAGCACAATGCCGGGACTGCACTCTAAAGCACCGGCCCAAGCGATGAAGGCATCATTGTCAATGGCAAGGTATTGGGTAGAAAAGGTCTTTTGACAGACATCTTTGACTGCTTGCTCCAAGGCTCCCCCGGCGACCACCCCAGAAAGCCCCAGGAAGACGGAGACAAAACTGAAATCGGCTTCTGGCATGGCGGCCTTTAGTGCTGCAGTTAGTGTAGTGTGCAGTTTTTCTTTGCCACCGGGAGCCAAAACGAAGTCAATTCGCCCTGCCTTACCCGCTCCTAAGATATTGCCTTTACCATCAATGACCATGCATCTAGTACCGCTTTGGCCACCATCGATGCCCACATACATTGCCTCTTTCTCACCCACGCTGGTACCCCTTCCAAAGAGAGATGGTCCATCCACGCCCATCTGCGCCTAAAGTCCTTATTAGTTATTCGACGATCACCGGCATAATCCTACACTGAGGTTTTTGTTGTATTAGGCAGGAGTATCCTACTCATTGTCGAATGCATCTTATATACATGAATGTCTATCAAAAAGGAGCTTGGCTCCAGAAACGCGGATCACAATAGGGAGACTGCGATGTACGGTATCGATATTGGCTTTCAAGAGGCCTTGGCAAAGCTGAAGGCCGTCAAGCATTCCCTGCGTCCGGCAGAGAAGCGAATTGCCGAGATCATTTTAGAGAATCCCCGCCGGATTATCAACATGTCCATCACCGATCTGGCCAAGATGGGGCAGTGCAGTGAGACGACCATTATCCGTATGGCACAGGCGGTGGGTTATCAAGGATACCGGGAGCTGAAAATGGCCATCGCAACACAATTGCCCCAGCAGTCGAGTTTTTATGAAGACCTGCAACCAGGNGATAGTCTAAANGATACTGCCGGTAATTTCTTCTATCACTGTATCCGATCTTTTAATGATACATCGAATATGCTCAGTATGGAAGAAATGGAGAAAGCCGTGGAGATCGTAAGCACCTCCCATAGGGTGGGTTGCTTTGGCTCCGGTGCCTCGGGGCTTGTGGCCACGGACGCACAACATAAGTTGCTTAGGGTCAACATAAATGCTTGGGCCTTTGTCGATCCCCATCAACAGGTATCCTTCGCCAACAGTCTGGGAGTAGGGGATGCGGTGGTTGCTATCTCTTATTCTGGCTTTACCAAGGATGTGCTGGAGTCTGTTGCTATCGCCAGGGGTAATTTGGTAAAGATCATCGCTATAGTAGGCAATCCCCGCTCACCCTTGGCCCAGGTGGCCGACGCGGTACTTACTGTTTCCTGTACCGAGGCCCCCCTAAAGAGCGGTTCTATGATTACCCGGTTATGTCAGCTAGCTGTAGTTGACTTGCTTACATTAGGCATCGCTATGAACCGGAAAGAGGAAATCCTCGAGCAGCTCAGTCGGAATCAGTGTCTGATTTCACGACGATCATCAAAAGGTACGGAAGTAGACAAGGGATGATACGTAATGTCAGTTAGNGACTTTATAGCAACCGTAGAAAACAGATTGATAGTNTCTTGCCAAGCACTGCCACAAACTCCNCTAGATAAACCTGAGATCATCAAGGCCATCGCCCAGTCCGTGGAGCTAGCTGGAGCAGCGGCTGTTCGCATAGATGGAGGGGCTAACATTAGAGCAATCCGCAAGGAATCGGCCATCCCCGTTATTGGCATATACAAGACCGCGGATCGGAGCTCGATCTACATAACACCCCTTTATGAGCAAGCAGTAGAGCTCAAGGAGGCGGGGGCTAGTATCATTGCTCTGCAGGCTACGAATCCCCGACAGGGGAACTGTACCGATTTGGGGACTATGATTGACCGCATACATTCAGAACTTGGCCTAGGGGTGATGGCGGATATCTCTACCCTAGATGAAGCGATAGCTGCGAGGGAGCTAGGCGCCGATATTGTGGCAACTACACTATCTGGTTATACTCCCCACAGTCGGCAGCTCAAAGGTCCAGATCTAGAGCTGGTAAAGGAGATTGCCGACAAAGGCATACCGGTAATTGCAGAAGGGAGATACCATACTCCCCAGCAGGTGGTGGAAGCCCTAAACTACGGTGCCATATCAGTTGTTGTAGGTACCGTGATTACTATGCCCGACAGAATAACCCGATACTTTATCGATCACATACAAAGAGCTATTTAGAGTGAGTTGCTAGGGAGGTGATGGGACACATCACTGGTATTCTTATGGCAGATACGAATATTCAAGGAGGTAGCAAAATGAAAGGCAAACTAAGATTGATGCTCATCGCAACGCTTTGTCTGCTAGTGGTTTCCTCGATGGCAAGTGCAAAGACAACTATTACCTTTTGGTCACACACCCATCCTCCCATGGTTGACTTAAATTATGAGTTGATCAAAGAGTTCGAGGCGGCAAACCCTGATATCAAAGTCGAGTATACTGTCATACCCAACAACCATTTCTTCACCAAGGTACTCACAGCTATGAGTACCGGCACCGGGCCCGATGTAATGAACATGAGCAGCTCTCAGATTCCAGCTTATATTGAATCCGAGGTAGTTCTGCCGGTTATGCCGGAGGCCTTTGGCTTTGCCAACCAGGCGGAAATGGAGGATGCTTGGCTAACAGGAGCATTCGACGGAGTAGAGCACAATGGTGTTATCTACGGTGTTCCCAGTGAGTTTAACATTACCAGCCTTATCATGAACAAGCGTCACATGGAAGAGGCTGGTTTAGATCCTGCAAAACCGCCTAAGACCTGGGACGAGGTACTTGAGTATGGTGAAAAGCTGACAGTCCGCAAGGGCGGCCAGGTTCAAAGAAGAGGCTTTGACTTCTTCTATGTGCCCAACTTCTACTGGGTGGACTATGGTATGCTCCTTGGCCAACTCGGCGGCTCTTATCTCAATGCTGAGCAGACGGAAGCAGTAGTTAACAATGAGATTGGAGTTAATGCACTTAAGTTCTGGTATGATCTGGTATACGACAAAAAGATCGCCGGTCCGGAGCTTAGCATGATGGATTCTACCAATATCATGACCGATTATATCCAGGAGACGGTCTCTATGTCCTTGGCTTTCCCTTGGAGTATCGGTTTGCTGGAAGACACCCCGGTTTGGGAGGACTCCATAATCGTGCCGCTACCACAGATGGACCCAGATAATCCTGTAAGTTTAGCCTGGGCCTACTATTGGATGGTAAATAAGGACACCAAAGAGGCGGAGGCAGCCTGGAAGTTCGTTAACTTCCTAGCATCCCATCCCGAGCGGTGGCTAATCGATGTAAGCTTTGTACAGCCCCGTAAAGGTTGGTCTGACAGCCCCAAAGCCCAGGAGTTCCCATTCTTGAATGTATGGCTAGATGAGATGGAGAACGCTTGGTTTGGCGATAGGACCTCCAAATGGTCGGAGATCTCTAGCTCAGTACGAATGGCTATTGAGCGCTCCATCATGAATGGCGTTGAACCGCAAACCTCCTTGGATCAGGCCAAACAGGAAATCGATGCAATTTTGAAGTAACCAACTAAAACGCATCGAGTAGGCTGACTTTCGGCCCAGGGGCCTAGGGGTCAGCCTACTCGGTCCCATTTGGAGGAACACGCATGTTGTCCCGAAGCAACCGGTCTTCATTCAAAAGGAGAGAGGCTTGGGCCGGGTTTTTATTTGCAGTACCGGCTATGAGCTTGTTTTTGCTGTTTGCCGTCTTTCCCATTGTTCGCACTATATATCTCAGCTTTTTTGATTATAATATGCTGGTAGCCCCCAAGTTTATCGGTTTGGAGAATTACAGATCGCTATTGACTGATCCGCTATTTTGGCAGTCTTTTAGAGCTACCGTTTTTTATCTAGTGGCCACATACGTGCCTACCGTGATCTTGGCCTTGGCTTTAGCTGTGGCCTTGAACCGGGATTTTCGGTTCAGGGGGTTCTTCCGGGGCCTATATTTTACACCAGTAGTGATGTCTATGGTAGTTGTCTCCGTCATTTGGAAGCTTTTGTTCAACTATAGGGGGCTGATTAACCAACTGCTTTCCCATGTGGGTGCAGGTCCTATCACTTGGCTGACCAGCTCAACCTATGCGCCATGGGCATTGGCAATCATGTCCATATGGAAGACCTTCGGCTATTATATGGTCATTTACCTTGCTGGCTTGCAGGGTATCCCCATAGAGGTGAGGGAGGCCGCCCATATTGATGGTGCCACTAGCTGGCAGACNTTCATGCATATCACTTTGCCCCTTTTAAGACCTATTACTGTATTTGTGATAACTATGTCGGTGCTTACGGGGATGCAGGAGTTTACCGCCCAATATGTTATGACCGGCGGTGGCCCATCTGGTGCTACTCGCGTTCTGGCCCTAATGATCTATGAAACTGGTTTTAGCTTCATGCGCATGGGTAAGGCTTCGGCCATTTCCGTGTTGCTCTTTGTAGTCTTANTNAGTGTCACNTTCGGTCAACGCCGTTGGCTTGGGATTAACGATTACTAGCGGGTGGTGCAGTCATGAAAGATCGGGTAGCAAACGTGCTATTTTATGTTCTATTGGGCATTGGTGCCCTTATTATCGCTTTGCCTTTCTTCTATGCTATTTCTACGTCACTTAAGCAGAATCATCAGGTGTTTTCCATTCCCATGCAGTGGATTCCAGATCCTTTCGTGTGGGAAAATTATGTCGTGCCTTTCAAGCAGCGGCCTATCGCCCGCTACTTCCTCAACAGCACCATAGTTTCTACCAGTATAACATTCTTGAATGTGATCACTTGCACCATGGCCGGGTACAGTTTTGCCAAGTTCAACTATATTGGCAGGGATGCACTTTTTCTAGCGGTCTTGGCCACCTTAATGGTGCCTATACAAGTCATAGTGATACCTCTTTTTGTTTTGGTGAAATCTTTGGGATGGCTAAATTCTTATGCAGGCCTCATCATACCCTCGGCTACCAGCGCCTTTGGGATCTTTTTGATGCGCCAGTATTTCCAGACTATTCCCAGTGAGCTTATGGAGGCTGCCCGCATCGATGGTTGTGGAGAGTTTCGCATTTTTCGCCAGATAGTCATTCCTTTAGTAAAGCCGGCCATATCGGCTTTGGTTATATTTATCTTCATGCATAACTGGAACAACTTCCTCTGGCCATTACTGGTCATTACTCAAGAAGAGATGATGACGCTTCCCTTGGGTATTGCCTCATTTGAAAGCACTTACTCAACCAACTATCCACATCTTATGGCGGTGTCCTTGGCCGCAACTGCCCCTGTTCTTCTAGTTTTCCTTGTCCTTCAGAAACAGTTCATCCAGGGCATGGCTTTGTCGGGTATAAAGCAGTGAGTGGGAGTGCTGACTGGGAGCGTAAACTACTGCGTTGCGGATGCAGCGTAGAGTGATCAGTGGCAACGGAGCTAGGGTTCATTTAGGTCAGCAAGCCGTCAGTTGTCCCTATGCCTGGCAGTAGCCAAGGACAATCTACGCTGTATCCCATGGTAGTCACCACATCGACCGGGGAAATGCTTGAGATACCTTGGAAAGCTGGGTTTCTTACCCGTGAGAAAGGGCCACCCGATTCTGGGCAGCCCTAGCAAGCAGCAGTATGACATGGTCTACTTCACATAAAACGCTTCTACATTCTCCTTCGTGACTACGTTAGTCCCGGTATCTACTACCCCTGGCAAGGGGTTAATACCCTTAGTCTGCCAGCCTTCTACAGGTTTCACTAGATCATGTCTCACACTGTAGAGCATGAGCATGGACCAGTATCCCATGTTCCAGGTACCTTGGGCGATGGAGGCATCGATGATGCCTTCCTTGATGAGATCGAGTGTGCCTTGGTCGGTATCGAAGCTGACGATCCTCACCTTGCCGACTTTGTCGGCTTCCCGGACCGAGGTCGCGGCACCGACTCCCCCTAAGGCATCTGTACAGAAGATGCCGCTTAGGTTAGGGTGTGCCTGTAGGAAACCGGCTACTAAAGTAGCTGCTATGGTCTGGTCGTTGTTGTCATTGCCGGTGGCGACTACTTTGACATCGGGGTATTCCCTAGCGAGTGTCTCAATGAAGCCAGCCTTTCTCTCCTCATGATTTAGCTGGCCTGTTACTGTGGAGATGGCTACTTCGCCTTTGCCTCCAATAAGGCCGGCAAGATAACGGGCAGCCATGGCACCGGCATTGTAGTTGCCTGTTCCTAGATAGCAGTACCGCTTACTTAAGGGTGAATCGGCATCAAAGGTAACTACGGGGATCCCAGCTTCAATTGCTAAATCGATGGGGGCCCTTAACCCGTCGGGATTGCTGCAGGTTACTGCTATCCCCGCTGGCTGTTTGGCTATGACTTGTTCCAGTACGGTAACCTGTTGGTTCACATCGGCCTGGGGCGCACCTGTATAGATTGCCTTCACCCCTAGAAGCTTTGCGGCATCTTCCATCCCCGCAAAGCAGCCCTTCCAGTACTCGATACCGGACACGAAGGTAACCATATAGTATTCTTCTTTGGAGTCACCAACAAAGGGCCCATTGGCGGCTAGAGCCGAGGTGGTAACAACTAGCGCCAAGAGCAGGACTATCACCACGGAAAACCGTTTCGTCATCCTAATCCTCCTCATCTAGGTTGCTCCTCCTAACCAAAGACTGATGGGCAAAGAACAGTGATAGATTTTCACCTCCTCCATTAGTAATGCTAACCAGACAGATGCTTCATTTGGTGGTAGCCTTGGCTATGTATTGATCTTCCACAATGAAGGCAGCTACTTGGTCAGGTATGTAGAGCGGTGACTGAGAAAGTCCAGCAGCACGGCACTAATTAAGATAATGCCGGTAAGGAGATCCTGCCAATATACTGATACATTGAGTAGGATCAGAGCGTTATTTACCAAAGCTAAGAGAATAACACCGAGCACCGAACCGAGTATTGTCCCTTCGCCGCCCCTCAGGCTGGCACCGCCGATGACGGAGGCCGCAATGGCTCGCATTTCCGCTGACATGCCGGCGTTTGGTGCTGCGACGGTAAACCTTGATAGGGTCAATATGCCAGTTATGGCTGCCAGAGTACCTGTCAGGAAAAACACTCCCGTNTTGACCCTAGACACATCGATTCCAGAGAGCGCNGCAGCCTTTTCATTGCTGCCGACGTAGAAGACTTGCCGCATGGCGGCGGATCGGCGCATGGCAAAATCCATGACTAGTACAATGACAAGATAGATCAATACCATAACCGGGAATCCAAAGATCCTGCCGCCACCTAAGAACTTGAAACCCTTGGATATGCCTGCTAAAGACAAGGGTGAGCCCTTGGTCAAGACATAGGAGCTACCCCGGGCGATGCTCATCATGCCCAAAGTAGTAATAAAGGGATTTAGGCCTACATGGCCGATGAAGTAGCCATTCACAAGGCCGCAGAGCATCCCAACCCCTAGGGCCACCAAGGCCGCTAGCCAGATGTTGGTACCACTAAGGTACAAAGACCCGGCCACAACTCCGCTTAGTGCCATTACCGCTCCTACCGATAGATCAAAGCCTCCAAGGACTAAAGCTACAGTCATACCCGCCGCGATAATCCCATCTGCAGCTAGGCCAATGGCAGTAGTAGTTATGTTGGCTTTTGTTAGAAAATGAGGGGTGAGAAGACTCAAAATCAGCGAAAAACCGATAATAATGATAAACAGTGTAAACTCTCTAACCCCAAGGGCCCTGGTTAATAGACTAGTTCGGTGGATTTCTTGGACCCCTTGCCCGGTAACCTGTCCGCCTGAACCCATATTCACTGCCACATCCCCCCTTTACTCAAGCAATTCTCTCTCTTTGTGTCGCTGCTAGGCGCATGATGTTGTCCTCGGTAATATCGCTATCCATGAGTTCGCCAGCTATTAGGCCCTCGTTCATGACGATGACTCGATCGCACATCCCAATAATCTCTGGCAGCTCCGAGGAGATGAGCACAATACCGACTCCTCGATTCACTAGCTGCCTCATGAGATGGTGGATCTCGGCTTTTGCTCCCACATCAATTCCCCGGGTGGGTTCATCCATAAAGAGAACCACGGGATCAATGGCCAGCCATTTGGCGACCATGACTTTCTGTTGGTTGCCTCCACTTAAATTCACGACTTTCTGCAAAAGACTAGATGCCTTTACCCGCAGCATGTCAACATATCGTTTGGCGATTTCGGTTTCCTTTTGGCGGTGAACTAGCCGATGCCGGGTGATATTCTCTAGGGAGGTGACGGAAATATTAGGTTGGATGGCCATGTTGAGAAATAGCCCTTCCACTTTTCGATCTTCAGTGAGATAGGCGAGCCTGGCGGAAATAGCATCGTGGAAACTCTCGAAGCGTACCGACTCTTGACTAAGGTATACCTGTCCTGTATCAAACCCATCGATGCCGCATATTGCTCTGGCTACTTCCGAACGGCCGGCACCAACAAGCCCGGCGAACCCCAGGATTTCGCCCTTTTTCACGGAAAACGAGACGTTTCGAAAGATCCTTTCCTTAGTTAACCCTTCCACCCGTAGGATCTCCTCTTCTCCTTGGCCCGCCTTTTCAGGATAGAAAGTGCTGATGCTCCTGCCCACCATGTTGCGGATTACCTCATCTTCGGTTGTGTCTTTTATCGCTAGGGTTTTTACGTAGCGCCCATCTCTTAGGATGGTTACCCGATCACAGACTCGGAAGACCTCCTTTAGGCGGTGGCTTATATAGAGAATGCTGATGCCCCTTTGCTTGAGCTCCTGGATAATCTGAAAGAGATTCTCCGTTTCTATCTCAGTCAGGGAGGAAGTAGGTTCATCGAGTATGAGNAGCCGACAGTCGAGGGANAAAGCTTTGACAATCTCTACAACCTGCTGGTTAGCCATACTTAGATCCTGCACCTTATCCATGGGATTAATCTGGGTGGCGAACCTTCCCAAAAGCCTTATGGTTTCGGCTTTTGCCTCTTTGAAATCTACCAAGGCGCGTACTCTCTGAGGCATACGGCCCAAAAACACGTTTTCAGCTACGGATAGGTGGGGGCAGAGGGCGGTTTCTTGATGGACAAAGCCAATCCCGAGCTCTTGCGCTTCCCGAGGATTCCAAGGAGCAAAGGCCTTGCCATCGAAGTACATCTCGCCGCCATCAGGTTGAAGCACACCGGACACGATGTTCACCAGGGTAGACTTCCCGGCCCCGTTTTCCCCCACTATGGCATGGACTTCACCGGGGCTCACCTCTAAGCTGACCTCATCTAGGGCCTTTACTCCGGGAAAGACTTTGGTAATATCGGCCATAGATAGCAGCACCTCTTTGTGCACCGTTATCCCTCCCACATGGGTAGAGTTCATGCTGACAATAGAATTCAGCAAATAACAGATAATTCCTGCTTATGCGAAAAGATGGGCATCGAAACGCTCCAGCACAGTGATGGTTCCTGAGAGGAAGTACATGCTTGGGTTCGAAGATAGCGGCATGGATAACCTAAAGTTAGAGGGGTCAATCATATCGGACGAAGAAGTACAGAAGCTTGCCAGGGATATACTGGACCTTCAATCTGGTCTTAGGCAAGTCGTGGATGTGGCCCTGAAACTTGGATCTAAAGATGCGTCAAGACTGGTATCGGAAATGCAGACCCTGACAGCGGAGAAAGATGATTCCATTGCAGAGATGAACAATGCCATCCGTGCTGTCTTAGCGAAGTATGATAAGGGCTCGAGCAGGTGAGTTGAGCATCACGCCCTACGCAAGACCATGATAGGCCTTTCCACTAGTTCTTCCGTACCTTGGAGTGGCTCGTGTAGGTTCCAGTTGTTCCACCCACCGATATACTCAAAGCCGGCCTCACCGGTGACTAGGAAGAACTCCTGGGGATAAATGGCCCTTCTGATGCTGGTTTGTCGGAGACGGTGGGTTGTTCCGTGATCATCAACGGCTAGATCAATAGTCTCTTCAAAGGTTTGCTCCAGGAAGTTGATGAGCCTGGTGGAGTGCTGTACATAGGTAACAATGCCATCTTGCTCCACCACCCAGGAATCATCGGTATCTCCCAGCCAGGTAAAATCGACGCACCAATCCAAGAGATACAGGCCTCCGGGGTTGAGGGCTTTGCTCACCGAAGCAAAATGTGAAACAAGCTCTTCAGTGCTTTGCACATAAAGGGAGCCTAGCATAGTATAGGCGAAATCCACGGGAGTATCTAAAGAAAAATCCACCATGTTCTGCTGGTGAAGCTCTATGTGGCAGTCAAACATTTCTGCTTTCTGCCGGGAGTACTCCAGCATCTCGGGGCTTAGGTCAATACCTACATACGAATACCCCAGCCTCAGCAGCTCCTCCATGTGGGGGCTGTTGCCACAACCAAACTCCAGCACCCTTTTTGCCTGGATGAGAGAGTAACGGCAGATGAGTTCAGTCATGACTTGCACTTCTTGGGGTATGTCCCGATAGGAAAAGGCTATCTCATAGTATTTAGGATTGGCGTATAGGCTGGTCATGATGGCTCGTCTCCTTCGCGAATTACTCTCTTTAGTTCACTTTAGATTTCTACGGTTTTCGCCATAATCCTTTGGCTGGCTAGATTAGCTTCTACCATCGAGAGGGCAGAGAGAGCGAAGGCTACTCATCCAGTCGTTTTGGCCGATCTAAAGGACATGGTCAGGGGTTTGGAGGCTCTGTCCCAGCCGCTAGATGAATTGGCGGGGAAACTCTACCAATAGGAAAAAGCCAAGAACTCAAATACTCAGAAGGCAGAGGGGCCCAGTTGGCCTGTCTTTTCATGTATCCAGCGAACTAGGACCCCAAGGTACCTGATTGGGGCAGAAAGCTAGGCGACATATAGAGGAAGTGCCCTTTCTGACGAGAATGGAAATAGGCAAGAGACTAATCTGTCAGGGGTGATGACTATGGCATCAACATCAGATTGGCTGATTTGGGCACTTCTATCAGCAGTGTTTGCGGCACTCACCTCGATTCTGGCAAAGGTGGGTATCGAGGGCGTCGATTCGGATCTAGCGACACTAGTTCGCACTTTCGTGATCATCATCGTGCTCGGTGCATTCGTGTCTGCAACTGGCAAGTGGACTAACCCACTTTCACTGCCTCGAAAGACACTCACCTTTCTCATCCTCTCTGGCTTAGCAACCTTTGGCTCCTGGGTCTGCTATTTCAGAGCATTGCAGATGGGGCCAGCATCGAAGGTTGCGCCAATCGATAAGCTGAGTGTCGTTTTGGTGGCTATCTTCGCGGTACTGTTTCTGGGCGAACGACCTAGCCCGAAAGACTGGCTTGGGATTGCTCTTGTTGGAATAGGGACGCTTGTGCTTGCGCTTAAGTAAAAGGAGTGAATCATGCAACGGGCAGGGAGTATACCCTGCTAGCCGAGGTAGAGAGCAGGGTAACATACAGGTTTGGCTTCATGAAAAGGCAATGAGTGGGGCTGGAATGCGTTGAACCTCAACCATATTGATTCGCAGGCGAAGGCTTGGCGAGCAGATTCAAAGGTGATTGCTAATTTGTGGCAGGAAAAGAGTGTCGAAGTTTAGAAGATAGTGCCGAACCGCGGAAGCGGTTGCTAGAAAATTATGCTGGGGTCTTTGGAGGGGTCCGTAATGGAAAAGCTAGGTGTCGCAGTTATAGGTGCAGGATTTATGGGAGAAATGCATGCGAAGATCTACCAGGATTTGCCCAATGCTGAACTCATCGGCGTATATGATCAGAGAAGGGAAAGCGCAGCTAAGGTAGCGTCTTCTCTAGGAGTCAATGCTTTCAAGAGTATGGAAGAGTTATTGGGCCATAAGAACGTGGATGCAGTAAGTATTTGCGTTTCAGATGATAATCACCTTGAGCCGACGGTCGCGGCCTGTGAAGCCGGAAAACATATTCTGCTTGAGAAACCGATTGCGACTAATCTCGATGACGCAACTCGCATAGTCGAAGCGGCCAAGGAAAACGGGGTGCGGCTTACTGTTGGTCACTTGCTTAGAGTCGACCCTAAGTATGCTCAGCTGCAAAGCTACGTAGAGAGTGGCGGGATTGGCACTCCGGTATCCATATATACGCGGCGCAACAGTCCTAAGACCGATGGCCCTGCCAGATATGGCAGTGATGGCATTCTAACGCTGCATGTCGCCGTGCACGATATTGACCTAATACTTTGGGTCATGAAGAAGAAAGTAGTCCGTGTATATGCGGAAAGAGCGTCAATTGCGCTCAAGGAACTTGGGATCGAAGATGCCATATTTGCTACATTGAAATTCGAGGACGGATCAATCGGTTGTATGCAATATAACTGGGCACTGCCCAAGGAGTTTCCAACTCATATTGATGCCAAGATGGAGATTATTGGTACTGACGGGACTGTTGCCGTGGATTGCGCAGACCAAGGTCTATCGATATGCGGCAAGGATGGCTATCAGTGGCCGGATGTTATGCATTGGCCGGATGTCCGTGGAGGGGTTCAAGGCGCCCTTCGGGAAGAAGTTCGCGCATTTGTCGATGGCATTTTGAACGGGACGGATTTGATTATTTCCCCAGAAGAATCGCTGGAAGCTGTTCGGTTGGCGTTAGCGATCATGGAGTCACTTGAAAAAGAGGCGGTCGTTTCGCTATAGAATAACTAGAGTACCTGCCAGGGAAGTGAGGTTCTACCCGGAAAACCTCCGCAGGGTATAATACCTATAGACCGGTGTGGTCGCCAGCTACTATACGAATCCACAGAACTGGCGACCCCCTGCCTGGCTTGTTTTGGAATAACGCTCCCCTTTGTACAACCTATGCCAAAATATGATCAATAACTTGGTCATCCATGGACTGATTGCCGTTGCCTTTGAGGGTATCGGCTGGGATCTTGCCAAGCACATATGCCGCCGATGCCTTAGGATGGGCCTAGCTGGCAATGCTGGAGCTGCCTGGTTTTTCCTTTTCATCCTATCTATCTGGGCGATTGCCACATTGTGGCTGGCTGTTCATCGCCTAGAATGGNGGGAAGACTAACAGTTAAGGTCCAGTAGCTAGAAAAGAGGAATATCTGTATGGGGTAAAGAACATAACATTCTGGATCAAATTCACGTAGGCTTAGGGGAAACTGGAGGCTTGGATATGATGAGAACACTACCTGATTACGTTGGTTCCGCTGCCTTTGGCTTGAAGATGGGCGTTTTTTTGCCGGGAAGTGATCTCATTGGAGAAGTCGCCAGCCGAGCCGAGGATCTGGCTCGGGACGGACTTTTAGATGATGGTGATGTTATTTGTATCACCGAATCAGTCGTTGCTCGAGTACAGGAGAATTTCGTTACCACCGATGAAGTAGCCAAGGAAGTTGCAACTAAGCTTGATCTGAAGCCGACTTCCACATTGGGTGTTGTATTTCCCATAGCTAGTCGCAACCGATTTAGTGTCGCTTTGGAGGGTCTTAGCCAGGCGGTTCCCCAGGGGCGGGTGATAGTGCAGCTTTCCTATCCCTATGACGAGGTGGGAAACCAGGTAATTGACCCAGCATATGTCGAGGCCCAGGGCAAATCTGAAGGTGTACTTTACCACGCAGACCTGCCAAAGGATATGTTGCTTCATCCGGTTACCAAGATAGATTATGGTGGCTACTACGCCGATGTCATTAGAGAAGCAGGAGCTCAGCCAGTGATCATGTACGGCAACGATCCTATGGCAATCTTGTCTGAAGAGCCCGATGGGGTTATCGCTGCGGACATTCGGACTCGAGAGCAAACGAAGGCTAAAATCAAGNNAANGTTTGCTAACTGCATTACTTTGCAGGATCTTTGTAGCAATGGGCCTGTCGCCAGCCAATGGGGGCTTTTGGGCAGCAATATGTCCAGTAAGGGTAAATTAAAGCTAGCCCCCCGGGATGGCAACCAAATTGCCCAAGACGTTCAGGATGAGATTCTCCGCAGAACCCGGCGGAAGGTGCAAGTTCTCATTTATGGCGATGGTGCCTATAAGGATCCGGGAACGGGGATCTATGAATTGGCGGATCCGGTAACGTCCTTCGGCGCTACTCCTGGGCTGGATAACTGTGTGCGCGGTGGTGTCAAGTACAAAATGCTAGCGGATCGACTCTACGCTGAGGGTAAGCCTGTTCAAGAGATCGAGGCTGCCATCAAAGAAGCAAAGAACCGCGATCTTGATGCCGGCAGCATGGAGACGGAAGGTACCACACCCAGGAGGATGACAGATATTTTGGCCAGTTTAGCTGATCTAGTCAGCGGTTCCTCCGATGCAGGAACNCCGGTGATTCTAATTAAGAGCATATTTAGAAGTAAGGACTGANGACACAAATGTTTGATCTAGTTACTTTTGGAGAAACACTGGTGCGCCTATCGCCTCCGGGGCCCGAGACAATCGAGCAAGCATCATACCTTAACATTTACCCTGCCGGGAGTGAGCTGAATGTAGCTGTTACGGCTAAACGACTGGGTCTTAGGGTCTCATATGTATCGAAGGTGGCCGCTAACCCGTTGGGCAGGTATATCGTCAATAGGTGCCGGGAGCATGGTGTAGATGTTGCCAATGTCAAATACTCCGATACAAATAGGCAAGGTCTATACTTCTTTGAAAACGGGGCGTCTCCCCGCCCTGGGGTAGCCTATTATGATCGGGCTGATTCTGCCTTTGCCAATGTCTGCCTGGATGACTTTGATTGGCCAAGCATTGTATCTAGGACCAGAATCTTCCTAGCTAGCGGGATTAACCCGGCCTTAAGTCCGGGAGCCCATGCAGTCACCTTAGAGGCGGTAAAGGCAGCTCGGTCCGCTGGTAAGTTAGTCGCCTTTGACCTAAACTACCGGAGCAAGCTGTGGGGTACGAAAACAGCCAGCAACGTTCTGAGGGAGTATTTACCCTATGTGAGTATTCTCTTTACCTCCGGCGGCGATGCCGCGGATATCTTGGGCTTTGAAGAACCCCCCGGTGAAGAGCTGGCACTACATATGAGCAAGGAACTGAAGATTCCTACTGTATGCTTGGTATACGGCCCTGTCCGAGACTCTAAGGCTTTATGGCGGTGTATATGTGCCTCCGATGGTAAGGCCTATGCTGCAGAGCAACAAGGTGTATTGTATACAGTCGATCGCCTAGGTGCCGGAGATGCTTTTGCTGGAGGCTTCCTGGCAGGCTTCCTCGAAGAGGGACCCGATTTGGGCGTCCAGATGGGCAATGCAACGATGACCCTTAAGAATACCTATAAAGGGGACATAGGCTGGATGACAAGGGATCTGGTGGATGCTTTTGTGGCCGGGGAGAGTGGTATGATTAGGCGATAGACCGGGGCTCAGAAAGTAGATGTGAATGGGGGCTTGTCTTTCAAGACAGGTCCCCATCTGTTTTCTAGTCCCGCCCCAAAAGTTGAGCGATGAAGGGGGCAATATAGGTGCAGACGCCAGATCAAGTAGAAGAGTAGGACGGGGGACCGTCGAATGTACTCGAAGCAGGACTTCCACTGCCCTTTGGGTAAGCCTATTCAAGGGTTACAAACACATGGAAGGTGGACTTATGTATATTATCGGCATAGATGTCGGGGGTACCAATACCGATGTTGCTTTGATCAAAGATGATGTTGTTGTAGCTACCGGCAAGGTACCTACAGATCATGATAATCTGGCTGAGAGTACGGCAGCTGCTCTAGAATGCATTCTTGATACCTACTCGGGGCAAGAGTCCCTAAAGCTGCATTTGAGTACCACACTTTGCACCAACACTATTATAGAGGGTAAGGGAGAACCCACGGCGGTGCTAGCAGTTCCGGGTCCTGGGATGCGCATCGAAGATCTGGGTTTGGGTTTCGCCGTACAGATACTAGAAGGGTCAGTGGATCATAGAGGTAGAGAAGTTGCTGGGATCAGCATCAGTGAAGTCCATGACGCCCTTAAGGCAGCCAGTGCCGAGGGCACGGCAGCCTTGGCCATCGTTGGCAAGTTCTCCCACCGCAATCCCGCCCAAGAACTGGCCATTGAGGAAGTGGCTAAGAATGCCTATCCGGAATTCAGACATATTACTTTGGGGCATAGGCTTTCCGGACGCCCTAACTTTCCTCGGCGATTATCTACCAGTTACCTCAATGCCGGTGTCGCCAAGACACAGGCTCGATTCGTGGATATGATACAAAGGGTCATGGTGCGGGGGAAGGATATTGGACCTGTGTTTGTGCTCAAGGCCGATGGGGGGACAATGACCTTAGAAGACTCTCTTATTCGGCCTGTAGAGACGATCCTCTCGGGCCCTGCTGCTAGCATCATGGGAGCCCGAGCGTTAACGGCATATCCTAAGGAAAATGCAGTGATAGTTGATATCGGGGGCACTACAACAGATATTGCAGTGCAGATTGGCGGTGAAGCTGTCTTTCAAAGGCAGGGAGCAGAGATTGCAGGTCACAGGACTCTTGTACCTGCTTTGTTTGCTCGCTCTATAGGTTTAGGTGGCGATTCGGAGATTAGAGTATTATCCGAGGAGGCAGATTCCGGTACGGCTAGGCTTGAGATTGGCCCCAAGCGGGCCGGTATCCCTGCTGCTTTGGGAGGCAGCCGAGCGACTCCAACAGATGCAGCAGTCACTTTAGGGTTGGCTAGTATCGGCGATGTGGAGCGAGCCCGCAAAGCTGTAGCTATAATAGGAGTGGAGCTAGGCTATGGGATAGAAGAAGCTGCGCGGGCTATTATAGATGCGTTCACGAACAAGCTGACTAAGGAGATCGAAGATACTTACGCATATCTAGAGTCCCGACCGGTTTATACAGTATCGGAGCTTCTGGCTTCACCGGATATAAGGCCCAAGGCGATTATTGGTCTAGGTGGCCCGGCTCATGTTTTCATACCAAAGGCAGCCGAAGCTATTGGGCTGGCCTGGGAGGTACTACCCCGTTACCAGGAGGCTAATGCCATCGGATCAGGGGCGAGTAGGCCGACGGCAGCGGTTACTCTTCACGCTGATACTGCTTTGGGTACCATCACGGTTCCGGAAATGGATTATGTAGGCAAATTGAGAACGAAAAGGCTCTTTGACCTCGAGAAGGCGAGGACGGACGCGAGGCAGTGGGCTTACAAGAAGGGACGAAGTCTTGGCATTACTAGCTTAGAGGATATTGTCATAATCGAAGAAGAGAGTTTCAACATGGTGCGGGGATTCTATACTACTGGACGGATCTTTACCATACGGGCACAAGTGCGGCCAGATGTGCGACGAGTGAGAGCTGCAAAGATAGGGGGGAGAAGCCAATGAGAGAAAGCAAGCATAAAGTTGGTCTCATTTTCTTTCCCGCCTTCGACTGGGCTATTTCACCGGATCATCCGGAAAGAGAAGAGCGGCTTTTATACACCCGTGATCAGATCATGGAGGAAGGTCTTTTTGACATACCGGGGATAGAGGAGTTCCGACCGGCTATAGCCAGTGATGCCCAGATCAACAGAACTCATATCTGTGTGCCATCTACATCGGAAGTTATCACTGAATCCCATCGCATTGCCGCAGGTGGTACCATAACCGCTGCGGACCTCGTTCTTAACGGCGAAGTGGATCGGTCCTTTGCATTGCTTAGACCACCCGGCCATCATGCTATGCGGGTGGTACATGGATCCCGGGGATTTTGCGTAGTAAATAACGAGGCCATTATGGTAGAACATATTCGCCATACCTATGGCCCCAACTTGCGTATCGCCATAGTGGATACCGATGCTCACCATGGAGACGGCACCCAGGATATTTTCTACAATGATCCAGGAGTACTGCATATTTCCTTGCATCAAGACGGGCGCACTTTATATCCTGGCAGTGGCTTTATGAATGAAAGAGGCGGACCTGCGGCCTATGGCCAAACAATTAATGTACCGCTACCGCCGGGGACCGGTGATGAGGGGATCTTGTATGTCCTGGAGCACTTGGTGCTCCCAATTCTGGCAGAGTTTGAGCCTGATGTCATCGTCAATGCAGCGGGGCAGGATAATCACTATACTGATCCATTAACAAACATGAATTTTACAGCCCAAGGGTATGCGCGCTTAACCGAGCTTCTAAGTCCGGATATCGTAGTTTTAGAGGGCGGTTACTCCATCGAGGGGGCGCTGCCCTATGTCAACGCTGGGCTGATTCTGGCACTAGCTGGATTGGACTATAGTGCTGCCCGGGAACCGGATTGGTCAGAGGATAAGGTGAAGCAATCACCGAGGGTGACAGAGGCCGTCAAGGGAATCGTAGGCCAATTGCAGAGGATGTGGAGTACACGCCACGATGTTGATCTAGGTGCCGTCTTTGGCACGGGGCGGGTCTTTGAAAGACGCCGCCAAATCTATTACGATACCGATGGTATTATGGAGGAGCAGCTAGAGCATATACGGCTATGCCCCAATTGTAGTGGGTGGCGCTCCATCTACTCTGGAGCTACCAGGGGATTGGGTAGAGCTACGCTTATTGCCGCCGTCTTAATACCGTGGCATTGCTGTCCACAGTGTCGCAGGGAAGCAGAGAATCGTCATGATGCCAACGCAGCTGAGAGCAGATTCCGCCATGTCTACTTACAGGATGTGGAAAAGGATGTTTTCATAGGATCGTGAAGGAATGTCACGCCCAGATGAGGAAGATACCGACGTTATCGATATGGAGGGATGTGACATGGATTACGATTTTGACGCGGTAGTTCAACGACGGGGCACCGGTTGTGTCAAATGGGATACTTTAGAAAAACGCTATGGGGAATCAGATCTACTACCATTTTGGGTCGCAGATATGGATTTTTCCGTGGCCGATCCCATCCAAAGAGCTATATGTGACCGGGTACAACATCCTGTCTATGGTTACACCGAGGTAGGTTCTTCAGTATACGAGGCGATTGTCGGTTGGTTGCAGCGACGCCACAGCTGGGAGGCACAGCCGGAATGGGTGATGCTTACCGCCGGGGTCATTAATGCCTTAAATATGGCTATCACTTCGTATACCAATCCGGGTGATAAGGTGATAGTGCAGCCTCCGGTGTATGCGCCTTTTTTCAATTCCGTTTTGAATAACGGTCGTCAGGTTGTGTATAATCCCTTGCTCCGGACTAAAGATGGTTTTGCCATGGATCTAGAGGATCTGGAGCAAAAAATCGATTCCCGTACCAAGATGCTGATTTTGTGTAATCCCCACAATCCGGTTGGTAGGGTGTGGACACAAGGGGAACTGGAAGAGTTGGCAGCTATTTGTCTGCATCATGGCATAATTATGGTTTCTGATGAGATTCACTCAGATTTTGTCTATAAAGGTCATCGGCATGTTCCCTTGGCCTCCATTTCCCCGGAGATAGCGGATCATACCATCACATGCATGGCCCCTAGTAAAACCTTCAACTTAGCTGGCTTGGCCACTTCCTTTGCGGTGATCCCCAATAGCCGATTGCAGACGGTATTTAAAAATACGGCACAGAATGTGGGAGTCAGCAATGGGTTTTTGGGTGTGATAGCCCTGGAAGCCGCCTATCGGCATGGAGAAGAATGGCTGGATGAGCTTTTAGTATATCTAGAACAGAACCGTGATTTCCTCTCTAGGTACCTGGAAGAACGCATTCCCTCGATCAAGATGGTAAAGCCAGAAGGTACGTATCTAGCTTGGCTGGATTGTCAGGGACTGGGGGTTGAGTGTAAGAACCTTCAGGATTTCTTCATCCACAGAGCTAAGGTAGTAGTCAATGACGGACAGTGGTTTGGGCCTAACGGGAGTGGCTTTGCTAGGTTTAACATGGGTTGCCCCCGCCCGCTCTTGGAAGAGGGTTTGGGCCGCATAGAGGCTGCTGTGGAAAATCACTTGAAGAGAAGAGTCAGTCTAGCGAAGGACCTGCAATAAACCATATAAACAGCTTTCCTTGACATCCAAGGGTTATGTGCTATCATTAAGCTGTGGCTCGCGTCAGCAAAAACAAGATATCTCCGAATTCCACTAGGGAGCGGGGGAACCTACAAATCGGGGTGAATCCTAAATATCAGGTAGGGCAACTTGGGTGCCCGAACCCGTCAGCTAACCTCGTAGGAGTAGTCCAAGCAATGTTCAGTAGCTTTCGGACTATACCTACGATTTTTTTATTGGCAAAATCGTCTGAGCTTTTCTTGGTTCCACAATTACAGAATGGGGTGACTCTCTTTGAATTCCTGGTGGGAACGTTACCGTGGTGACGTGATTGGAGGTATGACCGCAGCGGTTGTAGCGCTACCGCTAGCTCTAGCCTTTGGTATAGCTAGTGGCGCTGGAGCCGTAGCGGGGCTATATGCATCGGTTTTTGGTGGACTTACCGCCGCGATATTTGGTGGCTGCGGGGTGCAGATCACCGGACCTACCGGCGCCATGACTGCTGTTTTGGTGAGTATTGTCGCAAAACATGGTGTCAGTGCTATGTTCTTGGCCGGGGCTCTGGCAGGTCTAATGCAGGTTGCATTGGGCCTTTTGCGGTTAGGCAAATTTGTTAAGTATCTTCCGCAACCGGTGATTGCCGGCTTCACCAATGGGGTTTCGATTCTCTTTTTCATGACAGCTATTGACGATGCTATCCAGACCCCTTCCATTACTCTGCTTACTACTCTAGTCATTATCCTCGCACTACGCTTCTTTAAAGGAGTGCCAGAATCTCTTTTTGGGTTGGTGGCAGGATTGGCCATCAATGAGCTTTTCATCCATTCGCCTCATGTAGTGGGTGATCTTCCCTTTACCGTACCGAAGTTGACTGTTGGCGCAATGCCTTTTGGGGATATTGGCCATTTGATCATGCCCGCTATTACTATTTGCCTCTTAGGCAGCATATCGGCTCTTTTATCTGCTGAAGTCACTGATGGAATGATTGGAGCACAGCACAATAGCAACAAGGAGCTCATAGGCCAGGGCTTAGGTAATGTCGTCTCCTCCTTGGTGGGCGGAGTGCCGGTGTCGGGGGCAGTGGCCCGCTCCGGAGTCAATGTCCATAGTGGCGGGCGTACCCGTGTTTCCAGTATCCTGCATAGTATTTTCTTGCTCCTAATGGTGTTGTTTTTGGCGCCTATTGCCAAACGGATACCTTTGGCTTCGTTAGCAGCTATTCTCATGGTGGCTTCAGTTCGCACAGCGGATTGGAAGAGCCTGAAGCTGATGCCTAGAGCCCGATGGTCCTATGGCGCGATTATGACAGTAACCACAATACTTACGGTGGTTAAGGATTTGACCATAGCAGTAGTAGTAGGGGTACTACTATCGGCCATAGTGATTATTGTGGAGCTAGCTGCGTTTCCACAGGTCAGGAAAGGAGAAGGTGGGCAGAAAGTCGCCACTTCACCCTATCCAGTTCATGAAGATGTCCAGGTTATATCCTTTGAAGGCCCNCTCTTCTTCGTAGGNGCAGAGCAACTAAGGAACCAGGTTAGGAATCTGGCTGCGAAACCAATCGTGGTACTCGATCTGTCGAAGGTACCGGTGATGGACGAGACAGGAGCCTTGGCACTTAAGGAATTGGCAGGCCGTCTTGAGCGCGAAGGGAAGACCATGTATATCGCTGGCTTGGGATCCAAGTCCCTACGTATGCTGACCAGAATGGGCTTGGTTGATGCCCTTGGCCGCCAGCGAATATCTCGCGGTCTCAGGGGTGCTTTGCGTAAGGCCTCTAAGGAAGCGGCCATGACCGGGGCTGAGCCGAGCATGAACCCCGCATAGGAAATGGTTGGCGAGTAGCTTGGTAAGTGGCATTTCTTATTGCTGGAGTAACCAGCGCTAAGTAGGAATAGAGAGTGGGATGTGCAATCATGCGCAAGCAATGGTTGGTTCTAGTCATGGTGCTCTTGGCTTTTTGGCTGATTGTTTCAGAAGGTGTGGATCTGCAGCACATCGTGGTAGGTTTGGCTCTGGCATTGTTTACTGTATGGTTTTGGCGGGATCTGATAGATCGGCTGCCTGCCTGGCCTCACTGGCAAGATCTTGTACTGTTTGGCCATATAGTTTTGACTGTAATTCGATTTGTTATTCAGTCTAACATCGCCGTTGCCAAAACTATCCTGCTAGGCAGTCCACCAGTGGGACCAGTTTTTGTGGTCATGCGTCCCCCCATCGAAAGCAATTGGGGGAGGGTGCTTTTGGCGAACTGCATTACTATCACCCCGGGGACGGTGACTATCGATGTAGATCCCGAGACCGGCCAGTTTATCGTTCATTCGTTGACGGCAGAAGCTGCTGCCGGACTGTTCGACTGGCAGGTGGTCCAGGAGATCAGCAACTTGGAATCATGGAAGCAAAGGAGGGCGAAGCATGGCGTGGCTGTCAGTGGGTCTCATGGTCCTGATTCTGTTCGTGCTCTTGCGGGCGATCTTAGGCCCGACGGTCATTGATCGTCTTCTTTCGATAAACGCTATCACCAGCAAGGTGACTGTCATCATTTTGCTGATGGCTTTCATGAGAGGAGACTACAATTTCGTCGATATAGCAATGGTGTTTGTGTTATGTGGATTTGTGGGCAGTCTTTGGATAATCAGGGTATTGACTCCCGGTGATTGGCAGTTGTCACTACCGGGCTTAGAAGGTTTTGAAGGTGATGGGGAGGAGTGATCTCCGGTGATTAGGATATTAGCCAACATATGTTTTGCCGGATCGTTTGTGGCTTTTGCCTTAAGCACGCTGGGGCTGTTTCGCTTGCCCGATCCATATACCAGGCTCCACGGATTAGGAATGGGAGATACCCTGGGAGTCGGCTTAGCGGGGCTGGGGCTCTTTCTTTTGAGCCCAACGGCGGCTTTGAGGATAAAGCTCGTGGTTATCTTGGTGCTGTTTTGGTTGATAAATCCCACCATGAGCCATCTGGTGGCTAAGGCCGGTCTCATCCATGGTGTGCATCCGGTGGATGGCACCAGGCTGATAAAGGGGTGAGCGTATGGGGCTGACAGGTATCGATTATGCGACTATGGTGATGCTGTTTATCTTGATCGCAGCATCATTGGCTATGTATTTTATTAAGGATCTGATCCATGCGGTCATCGTCTATGGTGCCTATACAGTAGTGATGGCTTTGGTTTGGCTTCAGATGAATACACCGGATCTTGCTATTACCGAGGCTGCAGCGGGAATCGGCATGACTGTACTCATGATGGTAGTCATCTACCGGACCAGCCGAGGGGAGGAATGAAGGTGAAGCGATTACGGGTTCTGCTAGCACTCTTGGTTGCGGTACTAGCTGGCTACATGATCATGGTNACCGTAGCCGAAATGCCCCCCTATGGAATGCCTAATAATCCCTCACGAAACGAAGTGACGGAGCGCTATATTAACGATTCACTGGAAGAGACTGGTGTACTCAACATGATTACCGCCATTATTCTGGACTACAGGGCTTATGATACCATGTTTGAGACCATAGTCTTGTTTACAGCAGTAGTGGCAGTGCTCATCACCNTGAAAACAGACCTTGGAAGGAGTGGCAAANGATGAAGGATTTCGTTCTCAAACGGATAGTCATAGTGCTCTTGCCCTTCATCCAGATGTACGGACTTTATGTCATCTTCCATGGCCATGTATCCCCTGGGGGTTCCTTTGCTGGAGGGATGATCTTGGGATTGGGCTTTGTCGCTTTTGCTACAGTGTTTGGTTTGGATCGAGGCAGACAGATGCTGCCGGAGAAGGTTACAACCCTTACAGAGAGCTATGGTACACTTTGGTATGGCATCATGGGCATGATCGGCATCTTCAAAGGGTTCCCCTTCCTAGCAAATAAGCTGGCCGGCATCGATGTAGGAGTACCGGGAACTCTCACATCAGGAGGCCTGATCTCTTGGATTGGCCTCGGAGTCGGCATTAGGGTAGCCAGCACTATCACAACTCTGTTCTTTACCATGATGGAGGAAAAGCCGTGAGAATACTTCTTAGTAAATTACTAATTAATTACCCGTATATGGCATCGGTGGTTTTGTTTATCATTGGGGCTTCCACGGTTTTGACCAGGTCTAATCTCTTCAAAAAGCTGATCGGGATCAATATCATGGAAAGTGCNATCTTTCTCATGTTTATTGCCGCAGGTAATACCCGGGGCGGTGCTGTACCCATATTGGATCAGGCAAATCCTGGTGCGTCCTATATCAATCCTATCCCCTCAGCGCTGATGCTAACAGGGATAGTAGTTAGCGTTAGTGTTACCGCCTTTGCTCTGGCACTGATTGTCAGGTTATATGATTCCTATGGAACAACAAACGCCAGGCGAATAGCGGAGATGAGAAACGGGGTGGCAGATAGATGACAGCGGCTATTCGTGCCAACTTACCGGTCTTCGCAGTGATCGCTCCCTTGTTTGTAGCCTTTGTTTTGCCGACTTTTGCCCGGCGCACCCGACTGGTGGAAGGACTGGTTATATTTGTTCAGGCTGTGGGACTGTGGGGAACAGCCTATCTTGCCCGTCTAGTTCTGGCTCAGGGGGGCCTACCAATCATNTACGAAGTCGGCGGTTGGTCGGCTCCTTGGGGTATTGAGCTTGTGGTGGGTAATCTTGGCGCTTTTTTCCTTTTGGTAGTTGCCGGAGTGAGCTTGCCGGTGGCGATTTATGCTTCCGGCAACCTCGCCAAGGAAGTGGAGGGTGCCCGTAGACGAGCCTGGTTCTATGTGCTCTACCTCTTGCTGGGCGGGGCCTTAGCCGGGATGTCCATAACTAATGATCTCTTTAACGTTTTCGTGTTGGTGGAGGTTGCCACCCTAAGCTGTTGCGGGCTAGTCAGTGCCAGTCAAGAACCTAGTGGAGCAGAGGCTGCCTTCAACTATCTGATACTAGCTACCCTTGGGTCCGGCATGATCCTGGGAGGCATTGGTTTTTTGTATATCGTCACAGGCCACCTCAATATGGGGTTTGCCGCTAGAGCTCTGGCGACAGTTTGGCAAGACTACCCCCATGTGGTTTGGATGGCAATTAGTTTCTTTATGGTTGGTTTCGGTGTCAAAGCGGCATTTTTCCCTCTGCACATTTGGCTGCCTGATGCTCATTCCGTCGCCCCTTCCCCGGCCAGCGCAGTTTTGTCAGGTTTGGCAGTCAAGGGGTATATTATCTGCCTCATGAAGGTCTTATTCCACGTGGTAGGCCCTGAACTGATGCAGGTGTTCTCTCTCAATCGACTTCTAGTACTATTGGGCATGGTAGCCATCTTGATCGGTTCTATTCTTGCCCTTGGTCAAGATGAGTTGAAACGCCGGTTGGCATTCTCCACGGTGGCCCAGATCGGCTACATTTTCCTGGGCATGGGTTTGCTTAATGTCAAGGGCATGACCGGTGCTTTGTTCCATATAGCCAGTCATGGTATTATCAAATCCGCATTATTCCTGGCGGCAGGTGCCGTGATCACTCAGACGGGTAAAGAGCGGGTGAGTGAGTTAGCTGGTGTCGGCAAGAAGATGCCTATCACCATGGGAGTTTTCACAATAGCGAGCCTTGGCCTAGTGGGTATACCGCTTTTTTCCGGCTTTGTGGGCAAATGGTATATGCTTCTAGGGAGCCTGGGAGCCGGGGATTATCTAGCTGCCGCGGTGATCGTTGCCGGCAGCGTCTTGTGTGCAGGATATCTTTTCCCCGTGATAAGAGTGGCTTACTTTGAGCCGGCACCGGCCGATGATTGGCAGGAGCCAGGCGTGAGGCAGAGGCTGGCCCTGATCCTTTTGGCCATGGGGATTTTTGTTCTGGGCACAATCCCAGGGCCGCTTCTAGAGTTAGCATTGGCAGCAGCGACTGATTTTCTAGTTTTTAATTAGGATGGGGAGGGGGACTAACTAATGACTGATATTATTCTGGCTTTGCTTAGTGGTTTGGTTGGCGGGATAGTGATTGCCCTCTTGCCCCAAGCTAGTAATCGCCTGCGCAATACATTGGTGCTCTTGTTTTCCGTGGCCGGTGCGGTTTTTAGCTGGCGAGTAGCCGGGACCGTATTTTCTGGCGGGACCATTAGGCTGTCCGGGGAGATCGCAGGATTGGCATGGAGTCTACAGCCGGATCCCTTGGGGACAGTCTTTGGTCTAATTGTTGCCACTTTGTGGCTTTTCGCAACGGTTTACTCCTTTGGCTATATGGCCGATGAGCCGCGACAGCGGACTTACTACGCCTTCCTGTTGATAGCATTCAGCGTGGCATTGGGGGTAGCTTTTTCGGGAAGCCTATTGTCCCTCTACTTATTCTATGAATTGCTTACTTTTGCTACCTATCCATTGGTCATTCATGAACGCAATGATGAGGCCATAAGGGCTGGTGTCAAATACATTGCCTACAGCCTTTGCGGTGCAGGAGCAATATTGATAGCCATAGTAGTTACCCATGGTTGGGCAGGCAGTCTGGATTTTGCAGGCGGGCCTTTGCTGGCCCGAGGAGGTCTTAGGCCGGGTTTGGGTTGGCTCTTGGGTTTGTATGTGGCGGGATTCGGTGTGAAGGCAGCCATCATGCCCTTGCATCGTTGGTTGCCCGAGGCCATGATTGCACCCACTCCCATTAGTGCTCTGCTCCATGCTGTAGCAGTGGTATATTCCGGTGTATATGGCATCTTGCGGGTTGTATACTCGGTTTTTGGCCATGAATTGATGGCCCAGATGAACTTCAGTCGGGCCCTGCCGTGGGTGGCGGGCTTTACCATCTTGGCGGGAGTCATCATCGCCACACAGCAGGATGTTTTGAAGCGCCGCTTAGCATATCACACCATCAGCCAGCTCTCATATATTCTGTTAGGTGCCTTCACATTGCATCCTTGGGGATTGGCGGGAGCCATATTTCATATGATTAGCTATTCCACCCTCAAGATCACCCTTTTCTTCGGTGCCGGCATCGTGGCCAAACAGACTACCAAGATCAGGGTGAGTGATATGGGCGGGGTGGGGTGGCAGCTGCCTTGGACTATGGCCTCTTTTGGAGTCGCAAGCCTCGGTATGATTGGGATGCTACCTTTGAATACGTTCTGGAGCAAATACTACTTGATGAGAGGCAGTGTAGCCGGAGGGAAATGGCCCTTTGCCTTGGTGCTCATCATCAGTGGCTTTATTAATGCCCTCTGCTTTTTGCCCACGGTGGTAGCTGCCTTTACAGGAGATAGAGATCAGCTTTCTCGGGAAAAGGGAGGTAATGTCACCCTTATGGTGGCACCGACAGTGCTTCTGGCTGGGATTGCAGTCCTTTTAGGACTGTGGCCGGGATTAGTCTGGCCTGGAGTTGAGGCAGTTGTAAACTCGTTTTTCATACGGTAAGGAGGTTAAGTCATATGCTGCTAGTGATCCTTCCCCTTATTCCCTTTTTGGGGGCCTTGGTCTTAATCGGCATGGGGGAGAAGGTTATAAATATGCCCTTTGTTGCGAGCTCTATCGTTCTGATCTTGGGGAGTTGGGGCCTAAGAGGAGCCTTTGCAGGCATGCCGATTACCTACGAGATACCTTTGTCCGGTCCCTTCAACCCGACTTTTCAAGCGGATGCCGTTACGGCTGTTTTTGTGGTATTGGCTGCGTTCTTATGGTGGGCAGTATCTATCTATGCACCGGAGTACATGAAGCATGAAGGCAGGATCCGCAGCTTCTATATCTGCACGCTCCTAACGCAATCAGCAGTCTTGGGAGTGTTTGTAGCGGGAGATCTATTTACTTTACTCCTTTTCTTCGAGCTGATGACTGTTGCCTCGTTCTTCTGGGTTATCCATCGGTGGAATGAGGAGGCCATACGGGCTGCGTACTTCTACTTGTTTTTCAGCATTGTTGGGGGACTTTTTATCGCCCTGGGGCTCGTTTTCATTAGAGCAGCCATCGGCGGGGTGCCCACCATTGGCACCGGTCCCGCGACCTTTCTGGATCCTAAGTTTTTCCCATGGGGTTTGGCTTTATTTTTGGCGGGATTTGGCATCAAAGCAGGTATGGTGCCTTTGCATCTTTGGTTGCCCCATGCCCACTCAGTGGCACCCACCCCTGCCAGTGCCCTTTTGTCGGGACTACTGATTAAAGTGGGAGCATATGGGCTAATTCGTACCGGAGAGTTAGCCGGTTGGGGTATGGAATTGGCGAGTCTTACTAGGTGGTTAGGGCCTGGTTTGACCATTTTGGGCACCTGTACAATGCTGGTGGGGGTTACTGCCGCCTTGCTCCAAAGTGATGCAAAGCGTCTTCTAGCCTATCATAGCGTCAGTCAAATGGGCTATATAATCCTCGGCCTGGGTGTTGGGCTCTTTTTGGGACCGGCAGGTGGCATGGGNTTGATGGGGTCTATTTATCATATCGTGAACCATGCCCTCTTTAAGGCAGCTCTCTTCCTAGGTGTTGGTGTTGTCTATGTTGGTACGAAAAAGACGAATCTGTATGAACTCGGGGGTCTATGGCGTTCCTACCCCGTAACTGCGATATTGATGTTTTTGGCTGTTTTGGGAATAACGGGAACTCCGGGCCTTAATGGCTATGCCAGCAAGACAATGCTGCATCACGGAGTGAGTGAAGCAGCTAACTCAGGCTTGCCCTTGATGATTTGGGTAGAAAGGCTGTTTAACTTGGTGGGAGTTGGTACGACTGCTTCTTTTACGAAGCTTTTCTATCTGATGTTCTTGGGAAAACCAAAGCAAGAGAAGATTACCCAAGGTGAACGTTGGCAATTTCAAGTGGCCATGGGCTTTTTGGCCTTAGTCATGGTGACCATCGGTGTTAGGCCAAACCTGTTCGTTGACGCTTGTGCCATACCCGCGGCCCAAGCTTTAGGCATGGAAGGCGCCGCTGCGACAGCTATGGGTCTTTCTTTTTGGAACATAGGGGACATCATGGGTATGGTGATTACTTTGGCCCTTGGGATTACTTTCTGTTGGGTAGGGCTGAAGACGGGCCTCTTTCATCTATCTCCCCCTGTTTGGCTGACCCTTGAGGGGCTGGGGAAGATGGCCTTTTGCCAGCTCCAAACTGCGCTGGCATCTATAGAAAAGCTATACCTTACCTTGTCCACTTCTTTACTCAGTGACTTAAGGGCACGGGGTAATGGATTGCTATTAGCCATTCATAGACTCGATACCTCGGGCACTCTCACAGCTGGAGGACGATCTTTGGCGGATATCAGNCTTAGTGCCGGAGTGCTAATAGGGACCCTGATTTTTCTGATCTTGGCCTACACCTATATTGATCTCGGCTCTTACGTGCGGTTGCCACTTTCTCTTATGAGATGACCTGGATCATGTGGGATCGATTTCTGTGATGGGGTGCCAAGGTGCCTTGACGGCTTTGAGAGTACAATTTGAGAAAGAAGCCCCGGGGTGTTTAAAGCCCCGGAGCCGATTATCTTTAGGTTAGAAAACCTTTGCTTGTTGGGGATATGGCCTGGTTGGGCAGGTGCAAATGGGTTTGGGCGCCAGCTGAAAGCGCAGAGCCCGGGTGGAGTTGAAAACAGCCAGTAATGCTACTCCCACATCGGCAAAGACTGCCTCCCAAAGAGTAGCAACTCCCAAGACGCCCAGGCCGATGAAGAGGGCTTTGACGGCAAAGGCTAACAGAATATTTTCGATTATGATACGACGTGTATAGCGGGCGATGGTAATGGCTTCGGATACTTTATCCAGCCGGTCCTCCATGATCACAACATCGGCAGCCTCAATGGCGGCATCAGACCCTAGGCCGCCCATGGCGATGCCTACATCGGCCCGGGTGAGGACCGGGGCATCATTGATTCCGTCGCCGACGAAGGCTAGCTTACCTTTGCCCTGTCTCTTCTCTTCCAGGAGAGCCTCAACGTGAGCCACCTTTTCATCGGGTAGAAGCTCAGCATGGATGGCATCTATGGCTAGATCCCCGCCTACCCGGTGGGCAGTGGCAGAAGCGTCACCGGTCAGCATGACGGTCTTCTCTACACCTAGATGCCAAAGATCATGAAGTGTAGCGGCGGCACCGGGCTTGATCCTATCAGCGATGGCGATACTACCTGCATATTCGTTATTGTAGGCCACGTGTACCATGGTGATGCCGTAATCTGCCGGTGGTGTGAAGGTGATATCCTGGCTTTGCAGAAGGCTCACATTGCCCACTAGAATATCAGCGTCACCTACCTTGGCCCGGACGCCCTTGCCGGCGATTTCCTGGAATTGCCCCTCTTGGGCTAACCCATTTTGTATGGAGCTAGCTTGAAGGATGGAAAGGGCAATAGGATGGGCAGAGTGAACCTCTGCCTGGGCCGCTAGGTGAAGTACTGTCTCTGGGGTGAACCCCGGAGCAGGTATGATGTCCTGAACCTCGAAGATGCCTTCTGTTAGTGTACCGGTCTTATCGAAAACGACGGTGTCTATATCGGCCAGTGCCTCCAGATAGTTAGCACCCTTTACTAGGATTCCCCGACGGGATGCACCGCCAATACCGCCGAAATATCCCAGGGGTATAGATATGACAAGGGCACAGGGGCAGGAGATCACTAAGAGTACTAATGCCCGATGGACCCAATCCCGCAAGGCAGCCCCTGGTATGAAAAGGGGTGGCAGAAAGGCCACTAAAGCAGCACCAATTACAACTGATGGAGTGTAATAGCGGGCGAACTTGGTAATAAATTGCTCTGTGGGAGCCTTGCGATTAGCGGCGTGTTCCACCAGTTCCAGGATTCTCGCCAAAGAAGTTTCACTATAGGTCTTGGTGACCCTAATTTGGAGCAGACCTGAGTTATTAACCATACCGGCCAGTACTGCTTTACCGGGGACAACCCGCTGGGGCACTGACTCACCGGTAAGAGCCGATGTATCGACGAATGACTCTCCATCGGTGACTTCTCCGTCGAGGGGGATTCTCTCTCCCGGCCGAACTAGGATGACGTCTCCGATACTGACCTGGTTTGGACTGACTTCTGTGATGCCGGTGGCTGTCTTGAGATTGGCAGTGTCAGGCCTGATGTCTAGGAGTGCCTGGATAGAACCTCGGGAACGGGATACTGCGATGTCTTGTAGCAATTCACCAACATAGTAGAAGAGCATTACACCGACAGCCTCGGGCAGATTGCCGATGGCGAAGGCTCCTAGGGTGGCAATAGTCATCAAAAAGTTTTCATCGAAAAATTGGCCCTGCAGAGCATTGCGCATGGCAGCTCTGAGGACACCGTTGCCTACCAGCAAATAGGCGGTAACGAAAACAATATACTCAGCCCAGCCCCCGGCCATGTTGGTCAACTCTGATTTAAAAATGAGTCCCGAAACAAATAGCAGACCGGCAATGGCTAAGGGCCAAAGCTTAACCGAGTGCTGATGGCTATGGATACTGCCAGATCCTAGTCCAGCTGCTGAAGCAGTCTCTTGGGGTCTGTTGGACAGCTCTATTACAACACCGGGTTCAATGGCATCGATAACTCTCTGGGCGGCCTCCACCTTGGTTGGGTCTATACTAAGCGTCCCGGTGGCGAAGCTAATAGTAGCATTGGAGTCTAGTTCCTTTTGCAGACGAGCTTCGATCTTAGCAGCACAGTTGGCACAGTCCAAATGACGCAAGGGGTATGTCTTGGGCGCCCCATGGGCATTGATTGCATCTGGCATGGTCTCACTACCTTTCTTCAGCATAGTGTGCTTGGGCTTGCTGGATCAGATTAACAATGTGGTCATCATCTAAGGTATAATAGACTTGCTTGCCTTCCCGGCGATATCTAACCAGGCGCATGGCCCTTAGAAGTCTTAAATGATGGGAAATGGCTGGCATGCTCATGTCCAAGAGCTCTGCCAGATCACATACACAGAGTTCTTGCTCTGACAAGAGATAAATGATCTTAGTTCTAGTCTCATCAGCGAGGACCTTNAAAAGNTCTGAGAGCCCTGCGACCTCCAGGACCTTCTCCCGCAACCTGTCTTTTTCNTTGCAGTTGGGACAGTACTGGTCACAGATGTCCCGAGAAAAATTGCAGTCTGTCACGATGTCACCCCCAACTCATTTCAACAATTAAGCAATCGTTTAATTGTATTATATAAATGGGCTTAGGCGTTGTCAATACGATTATCTGGAGATCAAGGCCGTGTATGTCGGTCGTCATGAAATGTTTACACCGTTATGGTACCCTATAAAGGGCTTGTGACAGGGCTTGCATCAGCAAGCCCGGTAACAGGCTAGATGCCAATGGTAAAGAACCCTTGAGGAGGACCGGTTGTGCTGGTAGATTATCATCTTCATACAGTTTACTCCCGCCATGCAGTTGGCTCAATAGAGGCGTATTTGGCTAGGGCCAAGGCATTAGAAATGGAGGAGGTCTGCTTTGCCGAGCATAGTCCCCGGCCATTTCTACCAGAAAAAGTCCAGGAGACGATCCCATATAAATGGATGCGGGATCATGAGCTGGAAGGCTACCTTACCGATGTAGCTGAAGCTGCGAAGAAAACGCCGATCAGGGTTAGACGGGGACTAGAGGTAGACTACTTTCCCGGCTATGATGAGGCGGTTGGTGAGTTTTTGACAGGATTGCCCCTAGATTTTGCTCTAGGTACCGTCCACTTTATGCCCTCCCATGATATGCAATACATCACCTTGATTGAGGAAGCACCGGTCACTTTACTCCTGGAGTACTTTGAATATGCTCGGCAGGCTGTGGAAAGCGGCTTGTTCGATTCCCTAGCGCATATACACTTGGTTTGGCAAGCGGTACCTTGGCCTGAGGGCGGTTCTGAAGAGCTGGCAGTGGAAGAAGCCCTGGCAGAAGTAGTAGCTGCAGCCCGGGCCCAGGATATGTGCTTGGAGATCAATACCCGTGCTTTCAATTTCGAGGGTTTCGGTTCTCGGGAGGTCTACCAGAAATATATCAGCCTGCTTGCAGATTACGGCGTACCCATTACATTGGGGTCAGATGCCCATGCCGTTGACCAGATCGGGCGCAACTATCCAGAAATAATAAGGGAGTTGCACCACCATGGCATTCATGAAGTGGCTGTTTTTGAAAAGCGAGAGCGGAGGATGGTTCCACTAGGCCGCAAGACCACCAAGGTGGCAGTAGGCCGATAGACGACAGACCACCTCGATAGGCGATTGGAGTATTGGAGGTGGGGGTTAGTGGTCGGACCACTGCCCCCTTGGGATATCCAGACATGCGGGCCGGATCCCCGTTTTGGCTCATCAAGATCAGTTGCTTTCTGCATCCACGGTTCTTTGCACAAGCACCCGCCTTTTCCAGCGCCCCGTCTTGTAGTAGCCGAAGTTGAGTAGAAAACCAGCCACCGAACCCATAGCGATGCCTAGCCATACGCCTCCAACGCCCAGCTCCGGTATGGAAGAAAGGTACTTGGCCAAAGGCACCCTGAAGAGCCACAAAGACACAAGGGTCAAGAGCATTGTGGCTACAGTGTCACCGGCACCCCGCATCACACCGCCAATGGTGAACATCAAAGCCATGGGAATATACGATAGGGATACATATCGAAGATATAATGCTCCTTGTGCCAGTACTGCCTCATCTTTGGTAAAAAGCACCATGAGAATATCCGGTCGCAAAATGGCGATGGCAGAAACTATGGCGGTGATGCTGCTAGAGAGGATGGCGCTCCATCTGACAGTCTCGGAGACCCTCTCTGACTTACCCGCTCCTAGATTTTGGCCCACCAGGGCTGAGACCGCCATACCCATTGTCATGGATGGCATAAAGGCGAACTGGTCCAGGCGGGAGGCAGCGCCGAACCCCGCAATAACAGTAGCGCCAAAGCTATTGACGATGGAGTTCACCACTACACTACTTAGGGAAACCAGCACCTGCTGGATGCCAGCGGGAAGCCCCACTCGAAAGGTCAAGGATGTCAACTCCCAATCCAGGCGAAACATGCCGGGCTCATAGTGTAGAAGCCCCGATTTCAAATAAAGATACCTTAAAGATATAACAGCGGACATGCCTTGGGCAATGACTGTAGCCAAAGCCACACCGGCAACCCCCATGGGGGGAATTGGTCCTAGGCCGAAGATCAAGAGCGGATCCAGGACGATGTTCAGGAATGTAGCATAAGCTAGGAACCGCAAGGGAGTACGAGAGTCTCCCAGGCCACGCAGTATGGCACTAGCTACGTTATATAAGAACATGCCCACAAGTCCTGCCATGTAGATGGCCAGATATTCTGATGCCATATCGATGATTTCCGGCGGGGTATTGATCAACTCCAAGAGGGGACGGCGGAAAACAACTCCAATAACAGAGATAATCAACCCTAGAGCGACGAGTAGGATTAAGGAGTTAGTCACCGTCTTAACTAATCGCTCCTGTTGACGTGCTCCGAAATATTGGGATACCAGAATGGTTGTGGCCATGGTCACCCCGTTGACTAGGGCTATAAGAGCGAAAATGACAGGAAAGCCAACTGATACAGCGGCCAAGGCGTGGGGACCAAGAAAGCGCCCTACCCAAATGCTATCTACAGTGTTATATAAGGCTTGCAAGAGATTGCCCAACAACATGGGTATCGAGAACATTACCAGATGTTTGGGAATACTACCTTCGGTGAAGTCAGTAATCTGTGTACGCTGCAATGCAAGACTCCTCTCTAGAAGAAAGAAAACTAAAGATGTACCTAGTGATGTGACGCCTCACCGGTCATGGGTTCTTGTAGGGCCCGACTAAACTTCTCTAATAGTGCCATGAATAATCGGAGTTCATCGGCATCAAAGCTGGCTATGCAGTGCAGGACAAAGGAGTCGTACTTTGCCTCAGCTATCCCAACTAGTTTGCGGGCCTCTTCAGTTATGCGCAAGCGGAAGGCCCGGGCATCGGTGGGGTCTTTTTCCTTAGTGAGTAGCTTGTTGCGCTCTAGCCTTTGGATAATATCCGTTACCGTACTGGGTGCCAAGTGCACCTTATTAGCCACTTCTGCTAGTGAGGGAGGGCTGTCGCTCCGCTTAATCGTCTTGAGCACTAGAGCCTGGGGAAAAGTGAGCCCACTATCTTGGAGAATCTCCCTCATTCGGCACGTGAGCCCTCGGTTAGTCCTATGCAGCAAGTGTTTGGCTTGATCTAGTTCTTCCCTAGTTGGGGGGGTCACGGGTGTACTCCTTTCCTGGAAATGACATACAAAACAGTTCGCACACGAACTAGTTTACCATGGAAGTGATCTCTCAGCAAGCTTTAGCATGGAGTAAGACTTATTCTTTGAGAAAACTGGAACTAGTATATGGCAGGAAGTCCAGCATTATCGGCGAACTATAATTTCATGTACCAGCGTATCGGCGCCGGAGAGGCTAGAGGTTCCCGTGAGTTGAGCCGAGTATAGCTGAGATTAGATTAGCTGAGGAGGAGCATGATGAAGACTGATGGGGAGAAAGGGTTTTACGGACAGTTCGGGGGAAGTTTTGTCACACCGGAGCTGCAAACAGTCCTTGATCATCTGGAAGATGCCTTTCTGCGCTACAAGGACGATGAGGAGTTTAACGAGGAGCTAAGGTACTATCATAGGGATTATGTTGGTCGCCCCAGCCCCTTGTATTACGCCGCCAGGTTATCAGAGGAGTTAGGTGGAGCTAAGATCTACATTAAGCGGGAGGATCTCAACCATACCGGCTCCCACAAGATCAACAATGTCATCGGTCAGGCACTTTTGGCCAAACGGATGGGTATCAAGCGGGTGATAGCAGAAACTGGTGCGGGGCAGCATGGGGTGGCTACTGCTACAGCATGTGCTCTGTTTGGGATGGATTGCACCATCTATATGGGTGCCGAGGATATCCGTCGTCAGGCACTGAACGTCTTTCGTATGGAGCTCTTGGGTGCTAAAGTTATCTCAGTTACCACGGGCAATCGCACTCTAAAAGAAGCTGTGGACGAAGCCTTTGCTGACCTTCTGGCCAATTATGGACATACTTATTACATGCTAGGCTCTGCCGTAGGACCTCATCCCTTCCCAGCGATTGTGCGACATTTTCAAAGTGTCATTGGCAAGGAGGCCCGGCAGCAAATTCTTGAGCAGGAAGGCAAGCTCCCCACCTATGTCATAGCCTGCGTCGGCGGTGGAAGTAATGCCATCGGGTTGTTCCATCCCTTCTATGATGACAAGGACGTTGGGATGATTGGAGTTGAGCCTGCCGGCAAGGGTTTGGCCACAGGCAAGCATGCAGCTCCCCTCAATTTGGGAAAACCCGGTCTTTTGCATGGTTTTAAGTGTTATGTCATGCAAGATGCAATCGGTGAACCTTTACCCACCTACTCCATCGCTGCTGGGCTGGACTATCCCGGTGTGGGACCGGAGCATAGCTTCTATAAAGCTAGTGGGCGAGCGGAGTATGTAGCCGTAACCGATGAAGAAGCGCTAGAAGCTTTCAAGCTGCTTTCCCAGGTGGAAGGTATTATTCCTGCATTGGAGAGCGCCCATGCCGTGGCTCAAGCGGTGAAGTTGGCACCGAGTCTCTCACCGGAGGATGTGATTATAGTCAATCTCTCCGGGCGGGGTGACAAAGATGCTCAGCAAGTGTTTGAAATGGTACAGGCGGCCAAGGCTGCTGTTGCCGGCCAATGAATCAAAAAGGCGACCTAAGGAATATGCGAAGATTACCGCCTTCAAGGGGTTGTCTTGTCTGCGGTCAAGATAATCCCTTAGGTCTACAAATTGAGTTTTTCACCGATGGCAAAGCGGCATATGGAGACTTTGCACCGTCAAAGACATATCAGGGATATGATGGGGTGCTGCATGGAGGTCTACTTTCCACCCTCCTTGATGAAGTCATGGTGCAGGCCATTGCGGCTCGCGGGGTTACGGCTGTAACAGGGAAAATTGAGGTACGCTTCCGGCGGCCTGCCTTGATAGGGTCTCCGTTATCAGTTAAGGGATGGGTGGAGGAGGAACGGGGCAGCACCTTTACTGCACAGGGACAGATCCGGGACGAAGAGGGTAGGATTTTGGCTGAAGCTAAGGGCATTTTCTTTCGAGCCCGGTAGGCGGAAAGGAAAAGACTAAGCAGAGAAGATAAGGTAAAGGCAGGTCCAATGGGACCTGCCTTTACCTTTGTGGGGAATGGGGGGGAGTGGCAAATCAAGCAGAATGTTCACTGAACACAGGGGTGACACCTTCAGCCAATTCCCGCAATTCCTGGATTTCATCTTCGGCAATGGGCTCATAGTTTTCCACTATATCCAGGGCCATTTGGAAAAACTGTGGTTCTCCCGGTGGAATGGCTGCTGTGATGCTTTGCGATAGTGTAAAGCGCAGGGCGAGGCTGGCTAACCTCCGATCCTCAATGGGTTTGTACCATGTCTTGGCGTAGGCTCTCTCCTCGCCTTCTTCCCATAAAGTATGAGCCATGGCCTTTAAGGCTAGCTTGGCCATGCCCTTTTCCGTAGCCTTCTCCAAAACCTGGGGTCCGAAATCGGCATTGAAGAACCCGGCCCAGTTGAAGGGAAAGAGGACACTATCAAAGTGATATGAATCCATTAGGGTCATAGCAGCCTCTACTGTGTGAGAGGAAAAGCCAACATAGCGGATTAGTCCCTCGTCCTTAGCAGCCAATACGGCTTCTAAAACTCCGCCAGGTCCCATGGCTGTCTCGATATCGGCTTTAGTATTCATGGCATGGAGCTGATACAAATCGAAACGGTCGGTCTTGAGCTTGCGGAGAGATTGATGCAGCTCCCTTTCAGCCTCTTTGCGAGTACGCATGGTTGTCTTGCAGGCTAAGAATACCTCGTCTCTCTTGCCTACGAGGGCAGGCCCCAAGCGATCTTCGGCATCATCATAGGTGGGCGCTACATCGAAATAGTTGACCCCTCGATCAATGGCTTGAGCTACGAGATTGTTGGCAGCGGTCTGATCCATGCGGGCCACTACGATACCGCCGAAACCAATGATAGACAGCATTTCACCTGTTTTCCCGTATTCACGTTTCAGCACAGTCATACCTCCCCATTAAGTACGAAAGGCGCCAATGTCTGCCCTACTTCAGTCTGTCCGGCCACACATCTGGTAGATATTAGTATTGCATGGTTGTTTGCACCTTTGCAGTCAGCTAGATTACATACCCTTTGCCTATGGCTTTTTGCTGCTGTTTCTTCGTTACATACGGTTCCTGATTTCCGGTGATACTCAAGGGTGAAAGGAGTGTGAGCTCATGGCTGATCCGAAGGTCATCTGTGAAGTAGAAACGTGTACTCACTGGCTGCCGGGGAAACTCTGTGGCGCAGCCAATATCGATATCCTCAATGAAGAAGAGGTTTTGGCAGAGTCTGCAGAGCATACTGAGTGCAAAACCTTCTCAGAACGGCGGGGTTTGGCTAATCTAGTAGGTTCAGCAGACAATGTCAACTGGTGGGGGGCTATTGAGGCGGCATTCTTGCCTGACCGCGATATCTCGCCAACTGTAACCTGTGTTGTAGAATCTTGTGGCTACTGGGTAGATGGTGATCGGTGTGAAGCAAAGGAGATCTTTGTCAGTGGTAATGACGCCAAAGAGTGTCAGGATACTAACTGCCTGACTTTTACCACGGCCTAGATTGCCAAGGTAGACGGGATTGACATCAACAGCTAGGGCCTCTTTTAGGAAAGTCGATGGTGTTCCTCTAAGAGGCCGCTTCATGTCTTTGACCTTTGCTTGTCAGTCATGGTTTTCTGATTAAGTAGAGACCGCCGAGGATCAACCCTACGGCCAACAGGTAAGTATAGTTGCCCAGGATGTCCGGGTTATCCAGAAAACCAATGATGAGCAATCCACATCCGGGAAACAGGGGCCAGTATCTACTGCCCCAATCGCTACCGGCGATGCGGGTATGGATCAAGTAGATGCCGAAAAAAGCTGCCGACAGCCAGAAAAGAATCGCCCCATCGGAAATGTTGAATCTTTGCTCTAAGTATATGGAGATACCTATGGCCACAAGCACCAGACCAGGTATCAATGAGGCTATGTTGCTGTATTTGCGGTGCCCGCCGGAAAATGCATAGATGGCCAGTGCCACAGCACTTAAAACAAAAAGCGTACCGGCGCCTTCTAACAACCCGGCTCGCCCTAAGAGGGCCAAGATTCCGACACCTATTAGAATCGTACCTAACCGTTTATCCCTATCCACAGTTTCTCACATCCTTTCCCTCCGCCACTACGCGGGCGATTAGATCTAGTTCTTGCCTTAGCTTCGGGGATGGACCTCGGTGTTTCCCACTACCTTGATAATGGAATTGGCCGGATATATTCCCCGGAGTGATGCATTGGGATAAACCAGCGTACCAGGTCCCACCAGTGTGCCGGGATTACAGACTGTATTGCAGCCTAAGGCTACATCGTCTCCCAAAATGGCGCCCAGCTTGATAAGACCTGTGGGGTAATCCAATCCGTGGGCCTTGACGATGACTTCAGCCTTGGTGTGCTTCAGATTGGATAACTTGACCCCCGCTCCGAGATTACAGTGCCTGCCTAGAATGGAATCGCCCACATAGTTAAAATGGGGAGCAGCGCTCTTATCCAGGAGAATGCTGTTCTTTACCTCGGAAGCATGGCCTACAACGCAATGTTCACCGATTATGGCGCCTTCCCGCAGGTATGCACCATGGCGAATGTGGCTGAAACTCCCAATATATGCCGGCCCCTTTACATAGGCACCGGTCTCCACCACAGAATAGGGCCCTAGGATCACACTATCGTTGACAAAGGCACCGGGCTGAATAATGCCTTGGCTTCGCTCGTTGGGAGATAGGCGCTTGAGCTCTTCTTCCAGCCAAGGCTCTATCCGGGCAAGCGCCTCCCATACAAAGTTTAGCCCCACAAATAGCGCTGCCAAAGTAGTGGACTGCCACTGGAAATAATCTTCCGCTTGCAGCATGTTGCTACCTCCGCCAGATGGTGAAAACCGTTCTCCAAGCAGCATACGTTACTACCATTAGGAATATGCCCATGCATGACGCTACTGGTAGGTCCTAACGCCGCTGCCATGTTTTGATACAGATCTATCTCGTTCGTTCTCGTTCGTTGCTCTGGCAATTAATTCCTTTGTTGGCATTGAAAAACCGAGAAGTTATCGACCTTGAATCGGTGACTCAGGGCCTGGCTGCAAGCAGGAATCGGGCTCCTGAAACTGGAATTCTAACATGAGAATGTATTCCTCTCATAGAAAGCACTGTAAAACGCAAGATCCGGCCAAGGGCCAAATCCTCGGAAAGAGAGGCGGTAGTATGGCAATTCGTGTGACGATATGGAATGAAAATCGCCACGAGAAAAAAAGTGCAAAGGTAAGAGAGGTATATCCCGAAGGTATCCACGGGGCCATCGCCAGTTTTCTGAAGAGCGAGGGGATGGATACTAAAACGGCAACTTTGGATGAGCCAGAGCATGGCCTTACCGATGAGGTATTGGACAATACCGATGTTCTCACATGGTGGGGTCATACGGCCCACCATGAAGTCAGTGACGCCGTGGTGGATAAGGTGGAACAGCGAGTTCTAGACGGTATGGGCTTGATAGTGTTGCATTCTGCCCATTTTTCCAAGATATTTCGGCGCCTCATGGGCACTACCTGTGATCTGAAGTGGAGAGAAATTGGTGAAAAGGAGCGGCTCTGGGTTGTGGAGCCGGGGCACCCCATTGTGGCAGGCATCGGCGAATATATCGAGTTGCCAAAGACTGAAATGTACGGCGAGCGCTTCGATATCCCAGCACCGGACACCTTAGTGTTTATCAGTTGGTTTGCAGGAGGGGAAGTCTTCCGCAGTGGTTGTTGCTATTGCCGAGGCAGGGGCAAGATTTTCTATTTCCGCCCGGGACATGAGACATATCCTATATTCTACAATCAGGATGTCCAACGAGTGATCACCAACGCTGTTCGGTGGGCAGCACCTAGCCAGGGGCCTGTACCGACCTTTGGGCATCATCCGGCTCCTTTGGAGAATATCTAGTGGGGAGGATCTAGACGCAAAGGTTCCCCGAGAGGTTAAAGATTTGCCTGTGGCAGGGAGCTGGTTTTAGCAGCCCCTTTGCCGTCAGCGGATACTGTTTGGCGGCGAAGTCAGAAGGGAAAGGGATATTAACGGTGAGTCTAGCTGAGGTGAAAATCTATACCGATGGGGCTTGCTCCGGCAACCCTGGACCCGGTGGGTGGGGAGCCATCCTGATCTATGGGCCCCACCGGAGGGAGTTGGCTGGGTATGAAGGAGAATCCACCAATCAGCGCATGGAGCTCTTGGCAGCTATCAAGGGGTTAGAGGCCTTAACCCGGCCTTGCTCTGTGGAGCTTTACAGTGATAGCGCTTATCTTGTCAATGCTTTCCAGCGGAAATGGATAGAGAATTGGCAGAGAAATGGGTGGCTGAATGCTAAGAAGAAGCCCGTGGAAAACCAGGATCTTTGGAAGCGCCTCATTGCTCTAGCTAATCGTCACCAAGTCCGATGGATCAAAGTACCCGGTCATTCCGATAACGAGCTTAACAACCGCTGTGACTATCTGGCTAAGGAAGCCATTAGGAAGAGCAGCCCTGAAAGAAGCGCTGACGAATAGCCTTGGTTTGGAGACTTGTGCCATGACTAATTGCCATACAATAGGCCACTGCCGCTGGGGGAAGATAAACAGCGGCAGTTTAGATCTGATTGTCCTTCTGGATGCTGGGCATGGCATCATGGGCGCCTAGATGTAGCTTGGTGCCTGGCAAAAACCCAATTGGCAGAAGGAAACAAATGTCCATTCCAGAATAAGGAGATTAGGTAGTTTATTATGGAGGTGAGGGTGAATGAGGGTTGGAATCGTCGGATTTGGTACCATGGGCACAACCCATGCGGCGAGTTACCAGAGAATCGCCGATTGTGAACTGGTGGCCATAGCCGATATTCGACCGGAGCGACGCGCACTAGCGGAAGAACAGCATGATGTAAGGAGCTACGCGACCCTTCGAGACATGTTATCTGCCGAAGCATTGGACGTGATCGATGTATGCGTCCCAACCTTTCTCCACCGGGAGCATGTGGAGATAGCAGCAGAGGCTGGTAAGCATGTCTTCTGCGAAAAGCCATTGGCCCGCAGCAGGGCTGAAGGACAAGCGATGGTTGATGCTTGTCGAAAGGCCGGGGTCATATTGGGTGTAGGTCACGTGGTACGGTTTTTCCCCGAATATCAGCGGGCGAAGGCCGTTATAGAAAGCGGCCAGATGGGCAATGTTGGTACAGTGTACACCTATCGAGGCGGGGGTGGATTCCCCACTGCTTGGCAAGATTGGTATGCCAGATATGAGTGGAGCGGTGGTCTCACCCTGGATCTTATCATTCATGACTTTGATTTTCTCCGGTGGACCCTAGGCGAAGTGGAGCGGGTTTTCGCCAAGAGCACATGGGGCCGGGAGAATAATAGAATGGAGCATGTTTTGGTCAGCCTGCGATTTGCCAATGGAGTCATTGGCAACGTCGAAGGAACCTGGCTGGATCTAGGCACCTTTGGGACGAAGTTCGAGTTCGCTTGTGATGAGGGGCTGTTGACCCATGATTCCCATTGGTCTTCTGCTCTTAAGAGCTATCAATTACAGAGTGCTGCCCATACCGGAAAGCCAGGTGTAGCGGTGCCGGAGAGCCCAATGGCGATAGATCCATATACTCTGGAGCTAAAGCATTTCATAGAGTGCGCCCGGGAAGGTAAAGAGCCGATGATCAACGGAGAAGAGGCCCTGCGAGCCGTTGAAATCGCTGTGGCTGCTCAAGAGTCTATAAAAACTGGGAAACCGGTAAGGCTGGAAAGGGGGTAAGGGCGATGAGAATCGGTATTATGAGTTTTGCCCATTTGCATGCTTATGCCTATGCTGATGTACTCAACCAGTTGGCTGGTGTCGAATTTGCTGGCATAGCCGATGAGGATGCAGAACGGGGGAAGGCTGTTGCCAGTCAACTTGGCACCAGGTATTTTAATTCCTTCGAGGAGCTGCTTAAAGCAGATATCGATGGTGTCATTATTACTGCTGCTAATGCTGATCACCGCAGGCTTACGGAGATGGCCGCTGCCGCCGGCAAACACATACTTTGCGAAAAACCAATCGCCACCACCCTTGAGGATGGTCTGGCCATGGAAAAGGTTACTAGGGAGGCCGGAGTCAAGTTTCAGATGGCCTTTCCGTGCCGGTATGTTCCTGCGGTACAGCGCCTGAAAGCTCAATACGATGATGGTCTATTAGGTAGGGTGGTCCTTTTGAGGGGCACTAACCATGGGAAGATGCCTGGCGGGTTCTTTATTGACCCCGAGGCAGCCGGTGGTGGAGCTGTTGTTGATCATACAGTTCATCTGGTGGATTTGGTGCGGTGGATNTTCCAGACGGAGATCAAGGAAGTGTATGCTGAGATTGATCGCCGCTTTCATGACATTCCCACCGATGACTGTGGCCTACTCACTTTAGAGTTGACCAATGGCGCCTTTATGACTTTGGATCCTAGTTGGTCCCGCCCCGATGATTTCTATACCTGGGGAGATCTCTATCTGAAGGTCGTAGGGACAAACATGGTAACAGAAGTGGACATGATGCGCCAGAGCCTTGAACGGATCGGGTCGCAGGATCCCAACTATCAGTGGGAGTTTTGGGGATCCAACAGTGATTACGGGCTGGTCAAGGAGTTTGTGGCTTGTATTCGGGAAGATCGTCAGCCGACTATAACGGCTCAAGATGGCATAAAGGCCCTGGAGGTGGCTTTGGCCGCCTATGAATCAGCCAAGACAGGAAAGCCTGTTAAGCTAGATAACTAACTGGCCGCCGAGCGAAGGCAGGGCTCATCACTGCTGCTGTCCCTTGAGTGCTTATTGAGTGGCAGAGTAGGATCGTGGCCCTGTCTTCACATATCTCGTTTGGCTGCGGCTGCGAAAGGCATGTACGAAACCACGGTTCTAAGTGATCTGGACCAACTACAGAGGGTACAGAGAGAAAAGGTGCGTCGAAATGGCGAAGGATGTAGATGTAGTAGTTATTGGTGGTGGTATCGCCGGCTTGACGGCAGCTGCCTACCTGGCTCGGGCGGGGATGAGCGTCTGCGTCTTGGAGCAGCAACATCGACCGGGAGGATTGGCAGCAGCGTTTTCCCGGCGAGAATATCTGTTTGAGCCGGCATTGCAGTGGCTCATAGGGTGTCACAGTAGTGGTTCTATCAGCACCTGTCGAGAAGAGCTTGGGTTGAACTTAAGCTTCAGACAGCTTGATCCCTTTAGCCGCCAGATGGGGCCTGGTTTTGATATTCTCTTGTCCTCTGATGTGGCCGAGTGGACGGAAAAGCTGTGCGAACTTTTTCCCAATGATAGAGAGGCTATTGAAAGGTTGGTGGCAGATGCCATCAAGCTCTTCCGGCGACTGCCTTCTACGCCTAAGAAGCCTCAGGAAATGCTCACCCGATGGGAAAAACTGAAAATTGGGCTGGCGGGTTTACGCAACACCAAGCTCCTGGGTAAATATGCAGGTCTGAGTATTCAGGACCTATTGGTCCAGGAGTTTAAGGATCCTCAGCTGCGCACTTTCTTCTATTCCCTATGTCCTGTAGGCGAAGCATCAGCACTGTTGCTCCTTACTACAATTGGGTGGGTAAGGGAGCGGCATTTGTATTATCCCGTTGGCGGTGGCCAAGGTCTGGTTGATGCATTGCGGCAGGCAGTAGAAGAACACGGCGGAGAGGTCCGCTGTGGTGCCGAGGTAGTCGGGATTCTGGTAGAGGGTGACTCCGCCATCGGAGTCAAGTTGGTAGATGGTGAGGAGATCCGCAGTGACTTTGTTGTTGCTGCTTGTGACGCCATGAGGCTCTATGGCCAGTTGGTACCTGAAGGGGCAGTGCCGGAATACGTTTTGGAAGATCTCAGTGCGCTGGAACCCTGGCCTTCGTATTTTCAGATTTCCTTGGGTGTCGATGATAGTGTGACTAAACTAGCGGCTTGGCATCATCATATAACCTATTGCCCGGCTCTTATCGATGCCATGGACAGCGAGGACCCTACTCAGTGGTTGATCAGTATTGTGGACCATAGTCTCGCCGACAATCTGCATGCCCCTACGGGATACAGGAGCATCGCAGTAGGAGCCCAGGTTTCCTTTGAGTATCGGCAACGCTGGCAGACCATTAGCGAGATGAGGGGCCCAGAGTATACTGCTTTGAAGGAGGATGTGGCGGCGGCTCTCCTAACTTCTGCCGAGCGGGTGCTGCCAGGGCTACGGGATCGGATTACCATGGCCACTGCCGCGACGCCCATTACGTACCGCCGTTATACGGGAAACTGGAAAGGCGCCAAGAGGGGTTGGCTGCCTACACCGGAGACGTTTTCCCATATCAAGCGAGAGACCACGGCTTTACCTCGGCTCTATCAATGCGGACATTGGTATGTGCACTCCGGCAGTATGGCCGGAGCCATGCAGTCTGGGAAAAACGTGGCTCTTTTTATTCTACGAGATTCGGAAGGCTAGCCATGATGTATCGTGCATGGTGTGCCAATTAGGCAAGGGGATGTCTAGCGGTTAGAGTCTGGCGTTTTCCTCCGCAGCCACAGCCCGCTTATTGGCTACCTCTTTCATTAGCTTATCCTGAAAGGTGATGCCCCGTAGTCTTTCCCATCGGTTGGGCATGTTAACTATAGCAGATATCCGTAATGGTGCCTTATACCAGGTGCACTTGGGTCCGTTGATGGCTTCTACGCGAGCAGTATCTGGGTACAAAGTTACCCGGACACCCCATGCCTTTCCTGGTTCTAGCTCGGTATATACTGCCATTTTGTCAGTGGGTCGGGTCCAGACACCCTTATTTAACAGGTTCTGCATTTGCTTCTCCATCCCAAAAGAAAGGTACAGTCATTTTGCCCTGTACCCCTTCTTGCCATAGGGATAGGATTCCTGCCATTGTTCGGTTGTCTAGACCGTGGGGGGCCGGATGCTATCGGCGGCATCTTTGTCTTCGGTGATCCTTAGCTTGCCTAAGAGGCTTGCCTCCTGTTCCATGCAGGTTGGGCATTGTACTACGCCGGAGACTAGATCGAAATGGGGATTGTTTGTTTCTTGACCGCATTTCATGCAAACGTAGTTTGCCATGGTTTCACCTCCATGCCGCATTTTTGCTACTGATCGCTGATTCCAGCTGCCGATGATGGGGCGAGATCCTCTGCTGATTATAGGATTTCGCCCCATCTTTGCTATTAGACTTTTACTCTACCCGCAGCTTTGGGCGCTAGAAAACCCGGATGGTCCAGTCCAGACCACTGTTGTTGTCCCAGTTCATGGCACTATCATGGAAGCAGAAATTGACTTCATGTCTCGCAGAAGCCTTGATCATGGTATGGAAGCAGCCTCTTTGACTACGCATCATAGGGACGGTAGCAGGACTTTCCCAGCCATCGACTCCATAGTGCAGATAGATTTGGTCTGCGCCACTTTTTTGGAGGAGACCATCATAGTTTATGGTTATGTCCTGATTGCTATAGGGATTACTAGGCTCTACAGCGACTCCGTGGATTAACTGCATGGACTCAGCTCCTTTCTCTAAGATTCAAAATTAGGATAACCTTTGCCAAGAGGTGTCATACATACCATACGAATCTACTGCACGTATGCCTGTCTCTGCCAGATTAGGTGTCCCGAAGCAGGATTGTGGGCACAAATGTAGTATTGGACAGTGGTAAAAGGTGGCGTGAAGTCCCTTTGACACTAGCGGGGAATCATAGAAGGGAATAGGTCTATCGGAGGCCTAAAGGAGGTCCGAGTTTGATCACTATTGTCAAGGACGTACAGGAGAAGTATAAAGAGAAGTTGATGACACCGGCAGAGGCGGTGGCTGGCATTGAAAGCGGCAGCACCATCATACAGCCTTTAGGTGCTGGCGAACCTCCGGCTTTGTTGGCTGCTATAGCCGATGCCGTCGAGGCCGGCAAACTGAAAAATATCACTATGCATGCTATGCTGCCTCTGGCTAATACATTAAAGACAGTACTACGCCCCGATCTGCCTTCGGAAATTAACTGGGAATCGTATTTTTTTAGTGGTGTAGATCGTAAGGCATACAAAGAGGGCAGGGCAACATATACTCCGAATCACTTTCACCAGGCCCCCCGTATTTTCACTGAGTTTCGCAAAGTCGATACGGCTATTACCACTGTGGCTCCCATGGACCGCCACGGTTGTTTTAGTCTAGGGGTATCGGTAGATTACAATGTTGATGTGTGTCGCGGAGCCCGCCAGCTCTTGGTCGAGGTAAACCCTAATATGCCCCGTACCCATGGTGCTGGTTTTCTGCACATCGATGAGGTCGACGGAATTGTCGAGCATGAGGCCCCCCTACCGGAGCTGCCCTTGCCAAATTTCAACTCCGCTGAAGAGAAAATCGGCCAACTCGTCGCCGAAATGATCCCCAACGGTGCTACCATACAGTTGGGCATTGGTGGGATCCCCAGTGCTGTAACCAAGTATCTTATGGATCATCGGGATTTGGGCATTCATACTGAGATGATGAGTGACAGTCTCATGGAGCTCATCCGGACGGGGGTGGCTACCGGGCGATGCAAGACTTTGCATCGGTATAAGGCTGTGATCGCCTTTGCCACTGGTACCCGTAGACTATACGATTTTTTAGATGATAATCCCATGATTGAGACCCATCCTGTCCAATATGTGAATGATCCGGCTGTTATCGCCCAGAACAACAAGCAAGTAGCTATTAATGCTGCTTTGCAGGTGGATTTGACTGGCCAGTGTTGTGCCGAATCTTTTGGTGTAGAGCAGTACAGTGGCACCGGTGGACAACTGGATTTTACTCGGGGAGCCTTTGACTCACCGGGAGGCAAGGCCATTATCGCTTTTAGCTCCACAGCAAAAGGAGGCGAGATATCCCGCATTGTACCAACACTGAGTCCCGGAGCGGTGGTAACCACGCCCCGAACCGATGTACATTACATCGTTACGGAATATGGCGTTGCTCAGCTCAAAGGCAAGTCCCTCAATGAAAGGGCTCGCTTGCTCATCGGTCTGGCTCACCCGAAATTCCGAGATGCTCTCACATGGGAAGCAAAGAAGATCGGATTGCTATAACAAAAAGGTTGGGCATCTTGCAGCTCGGCCCATCAGGTGAGGCTGGTTATGTAAAGTGGTTTGAAGTCGGTGGCATCACAGGCTACTAGATGGTAGTGGACGCCTCTGTGTAGACCTATGAGTGCCTGCTTTTGAGCATACCCATGGAGGTGGCCATAGATGCAATGCCTAACACCGGCAGTCTCCAGAATTTCCATGAATGCGGAAACCGAATGGCTTTCATCAGTGGGTGGGTAATGGAGCATTGCAATATCGGGTTGGTAGCCTGCTTTTGTAGCAGAGCCTACTGATAGGCGCAGTCTCTCTAACTCCCGTCGGTAGACTCTTTCATCTTCAGTCGTGAAATCACTGGCTGTAGGGCATTTCCAGCCTCTAGTACCGCATATGGCTAGTCCTTTGGGCAATGGGAAGAAGTCATTTTGAATGGCATAGACGTTGGACGGAAGTCTTTGGCGCAGCTGGCTGATGCTCTTCCACCACAGATCGTGATTGCCTTTGACCAGCACGATCTGGCCCGGGAGCTCTCCCAGAAAGTCTAGATCCTGTTGTGCCGATGACAGGCGCATGGCCCATGATAAATCCCCGGGCAAAAGCACCACATCTTCAGGGGCTACCATTTCTCGCCAAGCAGAGGCAATACGATGCGCATGGTCATGCCACTCGGGACCAAAGATGTCCATCGGTTTGTCTTCGCCACCGGGGAGGTGTAAGTCGCTGATACCATATATATCCATGTCAATATCTGCCTCCTGGCCTATTGTGCCTAAAAGGAAAGAATGTACACGTCTTCAGGTAGATTCCTGCTTGTAGGAGTTTTTTCCTCTTCCACGAAGCTTATAATGTAGCGTTGGGGCCGGGAGGATGTCAACAAATATGTAGTTAAGGTGAGTGTGAGAGATGCAGAGACTGGTGGACCAACTGGAGGCGGGCTATAGGGTTATTTTAGGATTATATGAGCAGCTATTGGCTTTGGCGAGCTCCATGGAAGGGCATCTAAAGGAGGGCAACTGGGAGGCGGTAGACCAGAAGCTGTGTGCTAAAGAGCTTATCATGGGTAAGATCGATGGGCGAGAGCACGACCTTGGTGAACTGCGCGAGAGACTCCAATGCGAGCTGGGGCTAGAAACTTTTGCTCTATCTGCAGTAGCTGAGCGGTTGCCTATCACCGATCTTAGCAAGACTATTGACGAGCTNATGGATATTCTGATGAGATTGCAGGAGCAGGAGCGGGTCAACGAAGAGTTGCTCCGTTCAGTAGTAGAAAACATGCAAGGACAGTTGGAGGATTTTCAAAAGAGCAGACGGGCTGCTAAGGCCTATCAGCCGAGCCCTACGGTTTACGGAGATCCTCGATTTGTCGATGAGAAGAAGTAATAGCTTATTCGTACGTTTGTTACAGGCATATAGGGAGGCGCACCAGAGTAGTGGCAGACATTGATGGACAAAACTGGCACACCATGACAGTTAAGGAGACAGAAACGGCCTTAGAGACGGATATACATGCAGGACTTACTTCCTTTGAGGCTACCAGGCGACTGGAGGAATATGGACCCAACGAGCTTAAGGCAAGTCCTGGGCGGAGTATTTGGTCCATGCTGGTCGGGCAAGTGAAAGAAGTGATGGTACTGATGCTGATCGGTGCTGCCATCATATCCGGCCTGATGGGCGAGGTCACGGATACAATTGTGATTTTACTCATTGTAATGCTCAACGCCTTGATTGGCGTAGTCCAGGAGAGTAAAGCAGAGAGCTCGTTAGCGGCTCTAATGAAGATGTCGGCACCTAGGGCTACAGTTATCCGAGATGGGAAGATACAAGAGATCCCCGCTCGGGAGCTGGTACCGGGGGATCTTGTAGTTCTAGAGGCTGGCACCAACATTCCTGCTGATGCCCGCTTGGTGGAAGCGGTGAACCTGCGATGTGAAGAGGCGGCTATGACAGGCGAGTCTGTATCCGTAGAAAAGACTACCGTGCCCCTAGCTGATGCAGATGCCGGGTTGGGCGATCGTGTTAACATGGTGTTTAGCGGTACTACCTCAGTCTATGGACGCTGTCGAGCCATAGTAACGGCGACCGGAATGGCCACTGAGATCGGCAAGATTGCCAGCATGATTCAAGAAGCGCCGCAAGAAGCCACTCCTTTGCAGCGCAAGCTGGAGGAATTGGGGAAGAGCTTGGGTGCAGTTGCTTTGGTTCTTGTGGTATTGGTATTCTTGGCAGGCATATTACGGGGAGAACCAGCCTTTGAGATGTTTATGACGGCTATCAGTTTGGCGGTAGCCGCTATCCCCGAGGGGTTGCCTGCCATCGTCACCATTGTCCTGGCCCTAGGGGTACAAAGGATGAGCAGGCGGCAAGCGATTATCCGGAAGCTGCCCGCTGTTGAGACCTTAGGCACAGCGAGCGTCATTGCTTCCGACAAGACCGGAACACTAACTCAAAATGAGATGACTGTCACCCGGGTGTATGTCAACGGCCAATTCCTCGAAGTATCTGGTCAAGGTTATGAGCCGGCAGGTGAGTTTCGGACCAAAGACGGTGAAGTTAAGACAGAGCCTTTAGCCGATGCTCATCTTAACATGCTTCTGCACGGATTCTCCCTGGCAAATGATGCTCAGTTTGATGCCAATGGCACGGGCTATCAGATCATCGGTGATCCCACGGAAGGAGCTTTGGTAGTTTTAGGAGCTAAGGCCGGTATTCCCGTAGGCGAGCATCCTGAGTATCCCCGCATCGGCGAAATACCTTTTGATTCTAAACGCAAATTGATGACGACATTGCACCAAGTGAATGGCACCGGAGATTTGGTTAATAGCGGGGTGATGGATCAAGGCGTTATCTCCTTCTCCAAAGGCGCTCCCGATGTCATGCTTTCTTTGTGCAGCCATGTTTTCTCCCACGGACAGATTAGGCCCTTAGATGAAAGAGAGCGGGAGAGGCTGTTGGAGATCAATGCTAATATGGGCCAGGAAGCCTTGCGGGTGTTGGCTACAGGTTTCCGCTTGTGGGAGAGTATGCCGCCATCACTTTCTCCCGAGACGATAGAGCGCGACTTAGTGTTCGTTGGTTTTGCCGGAATGATTGACCCCCCGCGGCCTGAGGTGAAGTCTGCAGTTCACTTGGCCAAGACGGCAGGGATTCGAACAGTTATGGTGACAGGAGACCATAAGATAACAGCGACGGCTATCGCCGAAGAACTCGGCATCCTGGAAGATGAGAACCAGATGGTTGTCTCGGGACCAGAGCTTGAGAAGCTTAGTGATACAGAGCTACCGGAGATCATCGAAAACGTGCGGGTTTTTGCTAGGGTCTCGCCGGAACATAAGGTCCGCATTGTCGACGCTTTGAAGGCGAAAGGCCACGTGGTGGCCATGACAGGAGACGGGGTAAACGATGCCCCTGCTCTAAAGAGAGCAGATATTGGAGCTGCCATGGGGATCACCGGCACGGATGTGGCAAAGGAAGCAGCGGAGATGGTATTGGCCGATGATAACTTTGCCACTATCGTGGCCGCGGTCAGTGAGGGACGCACAATTTACGCCAACATCCGTAAGGCTGTATACTACCTGCTATCCTGTAATGTTGGCGAGATTGTTACCATTTTCATGTCTATTATGCTTGGTTGGGGAAGGCCTCTAACGGCAATTCAGATCCTATGGATCAATCTGGTCACCGATGGCTTGCCGGCTTTGGCTTTAGGGGTAGAGCCCCCAGAGCCGGGGGTTATGCGCCATAGGCCCCGTGGTAGCCGTGAGAGTATATTTGCCGGTGGCATGTCTTACAGGATTTTCCTGCACGGATGTCTAATAGGTGCCTTAGGGCTGGCGGCCTATTACTTGGGAATCAGGCGAGGGGCTCCGGTTGAGATGGCTAGAACCATGGCCTTTGCCACCCTGGCCTTTGCCCAGCTGTTCCAGGCCATGAACGCCAGGTCAACCCAGTCAATTTTCACAATCGGATTATTCAGCAATAAGCACCTTGTCTTGGCGCTGGCGGTCTCGGCAACCCTGCAACTCTTAGTGCTTCTAGTCCCGGTTTTGCAGCCGATTTTTGGCGTGGTGCCGTTGGATGCACTGCATTGGGATCTTGTCATCGGTCTATCTGCTACTCCGATTTTGTTTGGTGAGATTCAGAAACTAGTGGAACGGTCTATTAGGCGAGACTAAGGACGTAAGTCTGCTAGGGGGTCGTGAAATGACTCTGCGAGATCGTGTTAAGGCAAGGGCGCAATCTGTGTTGGGTGATGGCAAGCGGATCGAGGGGCAGGAAGCTGAGGAGAAGACGCTGGAAAGCCCAGAAGTGACTGGCTCGAAAGCCTCCGATATGAAGCAGACAGCGGAGGTTTCTGATGACGGCCACGAACAAGAAGAGAATCCGATGCCGAAAGATGGCCGAATTTCTGTCCAAGATGGGAAAGTGACTGTTATCCCGCCGGAAGCGGGTGGGAGATGGCCTGTGATTAAGCCGGGAAGTAACGTTATTGTCAAGGTAAATGGCGAGGTTATAAAGGAAAAGCACACCCTCGCCGATGGCGAGCAGGTAGAGATCCTGTCTGCCGATGAACAGCCTACCTATGAGGTGAGGGTTAACGTTAGCTCTACGAAGATGCAGGCCATGGCATCTATACAGCGCCATGCCGGTAAGCGATTCAAAATCAGAGATATACCGGAAGGCCCTTTCGCTTATGTCGCCGCGGATCTGGAGGAGGTCATTACCCCGTCAGATCCAACTGTAGAAGATGTCATCGCTCAGCTTGCTGAGGCAAAGGTCGTATTTGGTATTGATCGAGAAGCCATTGAGGAGCTCATTGCCAGCGCCGGTGGTAGACCGATGATAGTCGCCCAAGGGCAGCCGCCCCAGGAGCCTGTAGATGGCTCACTGCAGTACCTTTTTACAGACCTGGCTGAGAAGGATGTCGATCCTGATGCTTCCCGGGTGGATTTGTATGACCGACATACCATCCCGTGGGTTCAGCCCGGCGATGTGTTAGCCACAAGAAAAGAACCACAGCCCGGGGAGCCGGGCACCAACGTGCTCGGGGGCACAGTTAGATCCCGCAATTACCGTAATCCTGTGTTGTCAGTAGGTGAGGGTGCTGAACTCGTAGATGACGGTCGCCGGGCAGTGGCCACTCGCGAAGGGCGGCCTATTTTGGATGGTAAGACTATCAAAGTTGTGCCCACGTTCCTCGTACCACAAAATGCCGATGCCAGTACTGGTCATATCCGCTTCTCCGGAGATGTGGTGGTCAATGGTGATGTACTCGATAGTATAGAAGTCTTATCTGGAGGTTTGGTGGAAATCTCAGGTCTGGTATCCCATGCCAAGGTTATGGGGCAGAAAGGCGCCATCGTCCGCAAGAGTGTCATCGGAGGACGGATACAGGCCGGGGGTGTGTCTGCGGAGTGTAAACGGATCCTATCGGTGGTTGACGTACTCACTCTTCGTCTAAACGAGCTGCTCAAGGCGTTGCAGCAACTCCAGAGGGATCCCAGAATGCAACAGCTTAAGCTAGCTGATGGTCAGATTATTCATCAGCTGTTGGAGAGCAGATTCAACGAAATCCCCAAACATGTTATCGAATTGGAAGATCATGCTGCTCGTTCCGTTGAGATATTCCAGTTTTTCCCGGAACTAATACCGACGCTAAGGAGCAGGCTGATTGGCTTGGGCCCAACGGGCACTTCCCGATGGGAGCTGCAATCCCTAGTCCACTCCTTGGAGAACTTTGCCTTGCACCTCGAAGCTATGCAGGCAGTCGATGCCGACATCGAAGTCAGAAGCCTGCAGAATGCAACAATAGAAGCCAGTGGCAAGGTAATGGTCAACGGAACCGGTTGTTACTATTCCACCATCATTGCCGGCAAGGGAGTAAAGGCACCCCGAGGGCTCTTGAGGGGCGGCAAGGTCGTAGTCAATGAAGGCAATGTGGAATTCAGAGAGTTAGGCGGCCCTGGGGGAGTAGCTACGGAGGTTGTCATCGTCAATGGCGGGGTCATAGTGGCTCAGACGGTACACCCCAATGTCAGCATCTCCATTCGCGGTGAGACTCGAGTCTTTCGGGACCCTCAGCGGCGGCTCAGAGCCTACATCAATGAAGAAGGAGAACTGGTTGTCTAGAAGCTAACGAAGGGGAACGTCTCAACACTGGAAAACACCCGCCCCTTGCGTCCATCCATGCATAGCTATACTTATTGCCCAAGAAGAGATTTCTTGTTGAATAGGATGGGAGCTGCCGGGCGTTGTTTTATTTGGCCTACGCGTATATAATACAAGTGATAGTGTGGGCCCGCGGTCGGTGTCGCGCAACCAACCTGCCACGGCAGAAAGACCAAGCTCTAAGGCCACCGTTTTGATCCCCGGAAGTGTTGGCAAAACACTCCCCCGGCGGGGGTAAAGGAAAAAATGGGGCAAAGGCAGGCCCGCGCTGTAACTGTAGATTGTTACTTCGGATGACTAAGAAGGGGATCAGATTAATGGGTGCCTTTGTTGACAAGGTTTTAGTCTGCCGTGATTGTGGTTCCGAGTTCACCTTTAGTGCTGGGGAGCAAGCGTTCTATGAAGAAAGAGGGTTCGTTAATGAGCCGGGCCGGTGTCCAGAGTGTCGCCGGAGCCGGAAGCAACAACGTAGCGTTCAAGCCCGCCCCCCCCGTCAGCGAGAGATGTACAAGGTAATATGTGCCGAATGTGGTGCAGAGACAGAAGTGCCTTTTAAGCCTCAGTTAGATAGACCGGTGTTTTGCAGAGAGTGCTTTGCCAATCGTCGAAGCTAAGTTCACAGGCGAAGGACTAAGCTAACTTAGGAAGTAAGCGTGGACCCTTGTCGATAGACTACCGGGGAAATATCGGCAAGGGTCTTTGATTTGTGCTTGTAATTTTATACCCTTTCGTGTATAATTATCTTGTCGTACGCGAGTGAGGGTTGCAGACAAGAGAGGGGTATTTAAGGTGAAGAAACTCAATCGCTTGGCCATCATACTTACAGTGGTGCTGTTTTTTGGAGCATCAGGGTTGGGTTTTGCCCAGGAGGTTCTTAAGGTAGCTACTGATGCCACTTTCCCTCCTTTTGAGAGCGTCGATCCCGATACCGATGAGTGTGTAGGTTTCGATATTGACCTCATCAAGGCCATTGGCGTAGAAATGGGTGCGGAAGTTGAGATTCTGAATACAGCTTGGGACGGGATCTTGCCAGGCCTAATCAATGGCAATTACGACATAGTAATAGCTGCCATGACTATTACCGAAGAGCGCCTCATGGCGGTGGACTTCTCGGAACCGTATTTCAATGCCAGTCAAGTTCTGGTGGTCCGCAAAGACGACGATCGAATTAAGGGGCTAGATGATCTCACCGGGATGGTGGCTGCGGTACAGATTGGCACCACCGGGGATCTAGAAGCAAGTGAGATCAAGAGTCTCAAGCGGGTAGCTCGCTTCAACTATTTTCCCGAAGCCTTTATGGAGTTGCAGAACAAGAGCGCAGACGTAGCCATCGTTGATTTGCAGGTGGCTCTGGACTACATGAAGAACAATCCTGAAGGAGCCAAGATTGTCGGTGAGCCATTTACCCAAGAGCAATATGGTATCGCAATTCGCAAAGGCAGAAAGGAACTCTTGGACCAGGTCAACCAAGCCCTGGCCGCTGTGGTGGAAAAGGGCATTTATGACGAAATCTATACCAAATACTTTGGTGTGAACTAACCATGGGTTTACGCTGGGACTTAATGTGGAAAGTACTGCCCTCCCATCTAGAAGGAGCCATTGTTACTATAAAACTGACCGCCTTTTCAGTGTTTATGGGCATCATCCTGGGGACATTACTAGGGATGGGACGCCTCTCACGGAGACCTGTTGTGCGGACGCTATCCGGGGCATATGTGGATTTTTTTCGCGGTACACCCCTGCTAGTGCAGATTTTCGTGGTCTACATGGGACTACCGCAACTGGGATTGAGACTCTCCAACTGGGCAGCAGCGTTGACGGCCTTAAGTCTTAATAGTGGGGCTTATGTAGCAGAAATCGTTCGGGCTGGGATAGAGTCCATAGATAGAGGGCAAGTAGAAGCCGCCCGGTCGCTGGGGATGACTGGTTCTCAAACAATGCAGTTCGTAGTGCTCCCGCAGGCCTTTCGTCGGATCGTTCCGCCTTTGGGCAATGAGTTCATTGCTTTGCTGAAGGATTCTTCTTTGGTGGCGGTTATTTCCCTAGAGGAGCTGTTGCGGAAAGGCCAGATCAATGTTACGCGGTTCTATCGGCCCTTCGAGATCTATATCCAAATCGCAGTCATCTATCTGATCATGACCAAGAGCATTTCATTCTTGGTGAGCAGGATAGAGCGCCGCATGAAATTGGACGAACATAGCTTAGCCTCTTGACAGGCTGGAACAGGGTGTGATACCATTAGTTCGAAAGTTGTAAACTCTTAGGCGTTGCTGGTACTTGGCAACATCGGGCCCTAAGCAAGCCCCCTGGTTCTTGGCCTTGTTTGCTACCTTAAGAGTTGGAGAAATCTTTAGGAGGAATGCGTTGTAATGCTAGGCAGAGTTAAGTGGTTTAACGCGGAGAAGGGCTACGGCTTCATTGAGAGAGAAGACGGCGGCGATGTGTTTGTTCACTTTTCCGCAATTCAGGAGCAGGGTTTCAAGTCCTTGGATGAGGGGCAGGAAGTCGAGTTCGACATAGTTGAAGGTGAAAGGGGCCCACAGGCTGCTAACGTTGTGAAAGTGTGAGAACAGGAAAATTGTGAACGATATCATACCCACAGAGTCGATGACTCTGTGGGTTTTTACCTTATGGCAAGGTGTATCTCGGGAGAAGTTTGGGTAAATATTAAGTACCGACCCTTATTTGGCCATGATTGTCCTTGCAGGAGTTTTGTGGAAAGCTACGGAAGTATTGTTCATAGAGGTCGGTCAATCCAAACTCAAAGGAGTTGGTGAGAGTGGCTGTAGAAGAAGTCCGAGTAGTAGTCAAAGGCAAGAATCTAGAGGTAACGCCTGCGTTGCGGGAGTACGCTCACAAGAAGCTGAAAAAAGTAGCCAAGTTCTTTGACGAGCCACACGAGCCCCAAGCCGAAGTGGTCCTGAAGATTGAGCGGGAGCTGCAGATGGCTGAGATTACCGTGCAGGTTGGTGGTTTGCTAGTTAGAGGCGAAGGGAGAACACCGGATATGTATGCCTCTCTAGACGAAGCCATCGATCGGATTGAACGCCAGATTCGCAAGTACAAGACCAAGTTCCAGAAGCGTCAACAGGGACCGGGCCTAGGGGAACTGGCTAGCAGCGGNTCTCTAGGCGACATCACCGCCACTGAGGAAGAGGAAGTCGCCCCTCCTAGGGTAGTTAAGACCAAGCGATTTGCNATGAAACCCATGTCCGTCGAAGAAGCTATTTTGCAGATGGAGCTTTTGGGCCACGATTTCTTCGTGTTTGCCAATGCTGCCACCGATGAAGTCAACGTAGTATATAAGCGGCGGAACGGGGACTATGGTCTGATTGAGCCAGAGTTCTAAGCAAGACATATGTGTTTAGCATACTTGGGGGTGGGCAGTTACTGCCCACCCCTTATTTTTTGTTCTGTGCTGTGGAAGAGGTCCATTTCCATGGGGTGACCAGTTGTGGTATAGTTATCAGTAGAAATACGAGCTAATGGGAGCTCAACCGGAAAGGATGAGCCGTCATGCTAGGTTTGCTACGCAAACTTTTTGATAGCAATACTAAAGAGCTCAAGCGATTGCAAGAGCAGGTGGAGATCATCAACAGCTGGGAGCCAAAGATGCAGCTGCTCAGCGATGGAGAACTCCAGGCCAAAACAGGGGAGTTCAAAGAACGCTTGAGCAGGGGGGCGTCTCTGGAGGATATTTTGCCGGAGGCCTTTGCTGTTGTAAGAGAGGCTGCTTGGAGGACGGTGAACATGCGGCACTTTGATGTGCAGCTGATGGGCGGCATAGTGCTCCATGAAGGGCGCATAGCCGAGATGAAGACGGGAGAAGGCAAGACTTTGGTAGCCACGCTGCCCATTTACCTTAACGCGCTCACTGGCAAGGGTGTTCACCTAGTCACTGTCAATGATTATCTGGCCCGTCGAGATGCTGAATGGATGGGCAGTATTTACCGATTCTTGGGCTTATCTGTGGGCACTATCGTTCATGGCCTGGAATTTGATGAGCGCAGGGCTGCGTACAACGCAGATATCACCTATGGCACCAATAACGAATTCGGATTTGACTATCTGCGAGATAATATGGTCCTCTATGCTGAGCACATGGTACAGCGGCCCTTGCACTATGCCATAGTTGATGAGGTGGATAGCATCCTCATTGATGAAGCTCGCACACCACTGATTATCTCTGGTCCGTCGGAAGAAGCTCCAGAGCAGTACTATCGGTTCGCCAAGCTGGTACCTCGGCTCAAAGCTGAGACCCATTATACTGTAGATGAGAAAGCCAAGGCCGTAGCCCTCACCGAGGCGGGTGTAGCCCGGGTTGAAGAGCTCTTGGGCATAGATAACCTCTTTGATGAGGAAAATTTTGAGCTCAATCATTACATTATCCAGGCTCTAAAAGCTGCCACGTTATTTCGCAGAGATCGAGACTATGTGGTCAAAGACGGTGAAGTCATTATCGTCGATGAGTTTACTGGTCGCTTAATGCATGGGCGGCGCTACAGTGATGGATTGCACCAGGCCATCGAGGCCAGGGAGAATGTGAAGATTGAGCGGGAGAGCCAAACCCTGGCTTCCATCACTTTTCAGAACTACTTTCGCATGTATGACAAGCTTGCGGGTATGACTGGGACTGCAGCTACGGAAGAGGCAGAATTCCAGAAGATCTACGGCATGGATGTTGTGGTGATTCCTACCCACAAACCTATGATCCGTATCGATCACCCCGACGCGGTCTATCGAACGGAAAGCTCCAAATCCCGTGCCATAGTTGAGGAAGTTGAGGAGCTGTACAAGGAAGGTCGACCAGTATTGGTGGGGACAATCTCCATCGAGAAATCGGAAATGCTAAGTGACATGCTGCAACGGCGAGGTATTCCCCACGCGGTGCTTAACGCAAAACACCATGAGCGGGAAGCAGAGATCGTCAAGGGAGCCGGACAACGAGGGGCAGTCACCATTGCTACTAATATGGCTGGTCGAGGGACTGACATTGTTCTGGGCGAGGGTGTAAATGAGCTCGGAGGCTTGCACATTATTGGCAGTGAGCGCCACGAAAGTCGTCGCATAGATAACCAGCTTCGTGGGAGAGCCGGTCGCCAGGGTGATACCGGGTCCTCCCGGTTCTATGTCTCCCTGGAAGACGACTTAATGCGACTCTTTGGATCAGAACGGGTTGGAGCCATCATGGATCGATTGGGATGGGAAGAGAACGAAGTCATAGAACATCCTCAGATCAGTCGAGCCATCGAAGGCGCCCAGAAGAAATTGGAAGCCTATCATTTTGATATCCGCAAGCAAGTCCTTGAGTACGATGACGTTATGAATAGACAGCGGGAGACAATCTACAGTCAGCGCCGGAAGGTGATGGAAGGCCAGAACCTAAAGGACAACATGATGGATATGCTGAGAAGGCAGATCGATATGGCACTAGGTGTTTACGCTGATGAAAAAGTCTTTCAGGAGGATTGGGATCTCGTAGGGCTCATGCAGCACCTAAATGAGCTAACTAACCATTCCATTAAGATAGCTGAAGAAGAGCTGGTGGGCCGGGAACGCGAAGAGCTCCGGGAGATGCTACAAGAACGGTTACTTTTAGCTTACGCTGAGAGAGAGGAAGAACTGGGCTCCGAGCACCTTAGGGAGCTGGAGCGGATTGTGCTTCTTAAGATCATGGACAGCAAGTGGATGGAGCATCTGCGGGCCATGGATGATCTCAAGGAGGGGATTGGACTTAGAGTCTATGGGCAAAGAGATCCCCTCATGGAGTACAAGTTCGAGGCCTATGAGATGTTTCAGGCCATGATGGAGGAGATGCAAGAGGATGTAGTGCAGCTCCTTTTCCGGGTTAGGCTTGTGACTGAGGAAGAGCGGATGCGGCAGGATCGATTGAGCCGAGCTACTACCAATCGAAATGGAGACGGATCCATGGGCCAGGCTCACATTGCCCAGCGTAGGGTAGAGAAAGTCGGGCGCAATGACCCCTGTCCGTGCGGCAGCGGCAAGAAATATAAACGGTGTTGTGGACGGTAGTCAGACGAGGAAGGAGTGCTGATAGTGGTTTGGGAGATCGAAGTACCAGAGATAGAAGAGCGCCTAGAAGAGCTGCAACGGAAAATCGAAGAAATGGGGGTTTATCTTTGACGTTGTAGGCAGAGCCAAACAGGTGGAGGAGTACGAGGCGCTCATGGCCGAACCGAGCTTCTGGGATGATCCAGAGGCGGCCCAGGGTGTTATCCGGAAACTAAACAGCACGAGACACCCCCTCAATGCTTGGTATGAAGCCAAGAGATTGCTGGATGACTTAGGGGTATTACTGGAATTGGGATTGGCCGAGGAGGATGGAGATACCATCCGCGAAGTCAAAACCGAGCTCGAAGGGCTGGAACGAGAAGTGGAGACCCTCGAGCTTGCTACGTTATTGGGTGGCGATCATGATGCCAGTGATGCTTATGTATCCATTCACTCAGGGGCCGGAGGCACGGAGTCCCAGGACTGGGCGGAGATGCTCTTTAGAATGTACAGTCGTTGGGCAGAGGGGCATGATTTCGGCATAGAGGTTATTGATCTGATGCCGGGGGAAGAAGCGGGCATCAAGAATGTCACGTTTTTAGTCAAAGGTGAAAATGCTTACGGGTATCTACAAGCGGAAAAGGGGGTTCATCGCTTGGTGAGGATCTCGCCCTTTGACGCATCTGGCCGTAGGCACACGTCTTTTGCATCGGTGGATGTCATCCCACAGGTAGAGGATGACGATGAGATCGCTATCGAGGCAGCTGACTTGCGCATCGATACCTATCGGGCCAGCGGTGCAGGGGGTCAGCATGTCAACAAGACTGATTCTGCTGTGCGCATCACCCACATCCCCACTGGTATAGTGGTCCAGTGTCAGGGAGAAAGATCTCAACATGCCAACCGAGAGCGGGCCATGCAGCTTCTTAGGGCTCGGCTGTTGGAACAAAAGCTGTTGGAGCAAGAAGCCATGATGGAAGAGCTGCGGGGCGAGCAGAGCGAGATAGCCTGGGGAAGCCAGATCCGTTCCTATGTTTTCTGCCCTTACACCATGGTTCGGGACCATCGCACAGAATACGAAACCGGCAATGTACAAGCTGTCATGGATGGTGAACTCGATCCGTTTATCCAAGCATATTTGCATTGGCATAAACAGCGGTAGTTGAGTTAGTTAGGCTTGCCATGTGGGGGGAGCGTCCAAGATGAGAAGTAGAATGCGTCCGATTATGATCTGGTGCTTGGCTGCTATCCTTGCCATATTGGGCCTGACGCAGTTGCTCTTGCCCCCGACCCTGGAGGGGCGGGTAGAACGGGCAATGCGGGAGAGATTGAGTGCTGCAGAATATCTCCATATAGATATTCAGGCTTGGCCGGCCTTGGCTAGTCTCACGGGTCGTTTCCAGAGCATCCATATGGAAGTCCGAGATTTTGTCATCGACGACCTATCGGTAGGAGCTTTTCTTCTGCAGGGTCGCCAGGTAGTCCTGGATCCGAAAGCCTTATACTCAACCGGTCAAGTCATGGTGACCAATGCAGCAGATCTGCGCTTGACTGTCCTGTTGACCGAGGCAGGCATCAACCAATATCTTTGGGAGAAAGTGGATCCCGAGAAACGGCTCCAGATAGCACTATTGCCGGAAGGTGCTGTGCTAAAGGGGAATATCAATTTCTTCGGGCATAAGATCGATATCAATCTACGGGGGGCCTTCGAAATCCGTGATGACACCAAGATCACTTTCGTACCGGAAGCTTTGGCTGTGGAAGACATAGTAGTCCCCCAAATCATTCTATCTGCATTGGCGGAAGACAAGGCATTGCTCATAGACCTTACTGGATTGCCAGTACCGCTAGTCATCGATGAAATCCGGTTGGAGAAAGGACAATTATACGCTTTTGGGCATTATGCAAAGCTTGATGGGGAAGGACGGTAGCAGTGCAGAGACTGGCCTGGATGCTGGTACTCCTGGGATTGATATCTGGTTTCGTAGTTGGCGGACAGCGATTAGCGCTGGAGTCAGGTTTTGATACGGTCGAAATCGCCGTCGACTTAGAAGATCTCGTGGGAGGGGACTTGGCAAAAACCACAGATATGGACGGTTTGCTTGCGGAAATCACAGATTGGGGAGTCGAAAGTTTGGTGATCACGGTATCTCCCCAAGAACCGTGGACCAGCCCCAGGTTGCGGGAGATTGCTCAGGCTATAAAGGCTGCGGGATACCAGGTGATACTAAAGATCGGTGGTGATGAGGACTACGGTCTTGACACCGGCCAGAAATTCAGCCGGCCAGCTGCATCTTCTGGCCCTACACTGACCATACCGGAGCTTGCCAGCTTGGTTTCTATGATCGAGCCGGAGGTAGTTGTGTTTGGCGGTGGGCAAGTGGTGGGCTATCCATCTGAACTGTCCCAGGTAGCATTACTACTTAGAGCCAGTAACACCCGATTTGGCTGGCAGGAATTTGCCAATCAGTCCGGGGAGACTGAGCTTGTTCGATTAGCTCCCCTACATATGGTGCGGGTGCACACTATTTATCCGCGAGAGTTGCCCCGATATGATCTACATACAGCCGAAACTAGGTTTATGCGGGCGGTGCGGGAACGGTCTTACAGATTACTGTACATCAGGGCACTGCCGGAGTGGGATTTGTCTCGCACCAAGGCCTTAGTGAAGGATTTGAATGGAGCCCTTGGCAAGGCAGGATACTCAAGGGGTCAGGCTTCCAGCCTACCCCCTTGGCGGACTGGCCTTGTGCCCTTTTTGCTGGCCACGTGTGGTTGGTTGGGAGGCGGCATTTTGCTTTACAGAGCTCTACGTGCAGCCTTACCAGGACCTCTGGCTGGGCGGCAAGTTGCCTCTAGCTTAGAAGCTTCTTTGGATAGGCTGGCTATCCCGATCTTAGGGTGCGTAGCCGCCATAGTTGTGGCCACGTTTCTCTATTACAACGAGATCTTGGCTAGGCAGGCCTTGGCATTTCTGGCGGCTGTTACTTTCCCAGCGTTGGCTGTGATGCCTCAGCGATGGTCCTCGAAGGCTGCCTCTGCTTTAGGCCCGAGAAAGAGTGTGGCCTTATCCCGCAGCCTCAAGGAGTTTGGCCAGGCAGCAGGCATTGCCTTGGCGGGAGCTGCCGTGGTGATTGCTGCCTTGGGCGATTTTCGGTTCATGCTTAAGGTTGTCCAGTTTCGGGGAGTTAAGGCCATGTCGTTATTGCCAGTGGTGTTGGTTATAGGAGGTGCGATAGTTGAGGGTTTTAGCCTTGATAGGACCTTTACCTGGCGGCATAAATGGGGTAAGGTCCCGGCATGGATGAGAGTTTGCCTGATATTTTTCGCACTCTTGGTCGGCATAATCTATATTGGGCGTACCGGCAATTTTATCATCCCAGTTCCCGCCTGGGAGCTTAGGCTTCGGGAATTCTTGGAGCAGGTGTTTCCCTACCGACCCAGAACCAAGGAGCTTCTCATCGGATATCCACTTCTTATCTTAGGTTTTGGGTTATTCAGTTGGGGTTGGTACCGGGTAGGGCTCTTCACAGCTGCTTTAGGTACAATCGGCCCAGTATCCATGGTCAATACTTTTACCCACATTCATTCCCCCCTAATTGCCAGCATATCCCGGACCATAGTGGGTCTCGTTATAGGAGCTTGCTTGGGGATAGGTTTACTCTACAGTGTCTTATCCGTAGCCCCTTCCCCTGAAGAACATGATGGTATCCGTGGCAAAAATTACTCTGTAGGCGAGGCAAAGGTCGATACGGCCTCCTGTAGGAGGCGGCGCCGTTGAGGGTTTCTTCGATAGAACAAGTGCTCATTTTGGGTTACTATGGTTTTGGCAATGTCGGTGATGAAGCTGTGTTAGCGGCCATACTGCGGGAGCTTGCCACCCTATGGCCAGGAGCACGGTTTATCGTACTATCCGGTGATCCCCAGGCAACTATTGAAGAACATGGCGTGGAGTCTATTTTTCGGTATGATGTAAGGGCGGTTTCCGCCGCTTTGCGGACTAGCCAATTACTAATATGTGGAGGCGGAACTTTGCTTCAGGATGTCACGAGCTCCAGGTCTCTTTATTATTATCTGGCCATGCTCCTGTGGGCTCGGCTGTACAGGCTGCCTGTGATCATATATGGACAGGGGATAGGTCCCTTACGCCATAGGTGGAATCAGCGTCTCGCCCTTTGGGCATTGGGCCAGACAGAGCTGGTGATAGTCCGAGATCAGGGAGCCTATGACCAGCTCTTGGCTTGGGGATTTAGTCGGGAGAAGCTGTATCTAGGTGCTGACCCTGTTCTTAGCCTAAAGGCCCCTGCTACCAATCCTTTGCAGGACAAGCTCAAAGGCAAACTTCGGGGAAACGGGCCGGTTCTATTCGTCTCTTTAAGACCCTGGCCGTCCTTGGCCAGCAGCCTAGCGCTGGTGGCCACTGCTTTAGACAGTCTTGCCCGAGACGGATGGCAGATCGTCTTCTTGCCCTTCCAATTCAAGGAGGACTATCCTCTTTGCCAAAGGTGTGCCCAGATGATGGATGAGTATGCAGTAATCTGGGATCAGCCTCTTTATGCTGAGGAGATATTGCCCCTATTCGGCCAGGCAGACTACTGCCTGNGTATGCGGCTGCATGCTCTGATTTTCGCCGCGATCTGGGGAATTCCCATGGTGGGACTCGCCTATGATCCCAAGGTNAAAGAGTTTCTTAAGGAGTTGGGACTGGGGCATCTTGCATTTAATCTAGCCGATGCGACGACAAGACCTATAGAACCAAGCAGCTTGGCTCAAGCGCTCCGGAGATTGGCCAAAGAAAGAGAGGAAGTAGTACTTCAGATAGAGGCTAGGACAGGGGAGTTAGCTGAGCGTGTCCATACAGCAACTAAAAGGCTCGGGGTCCATGTAGGCGCTTTAGCTGCAAGGACTGCCATAGGAAGAACGGAGGGTTGAGATCATGGCCACCGGGATAGACGTTCCTACCGTGGACATCCTGGGAGTACCAATTCACCAGATTACAGAAAGAGAACTGCTTGAGCTTCTTGAACGCAGGCAGGCAGCCAGCCAGAGGACATGGCTGGTTACTGTCAATGCGGAACTGGTGATTCGGGCAAGAGAAAGCAGGGAAGTAGCTCAGACTCTTGGCCGAGCGGACCTGCTTTTGGCCGACGGGTCGGGGATTATATGGGCTGCCCGCAGGCTGGGAGGTTGCTTGCTGGAGAAGCTTCCAGGAGTAGAGATAGCAGAGAAGTTAGTGAAGTGGGCGGCGGGCACGGGATTATCAGTGTATTTCCTTGGAGCTAAACCGGGGGTAGCCCAGGAGGCTGCCGCCAAGATGCAATCGAAATATCCCGGCTTCAATATCGCAGGGTATCGAGATGGCTATTTTGGTAACATGGAGGAAGAAGAGGTTGTGGCTGAGATCCGAGGATTGGCACCAGATATTCTCCTGGTTGCCCTGGGGGCGCCTCGACAAGAGCTGTGGATTGCCAAGCATTTCAATGAACTACAAGTGGGGATGGCGGTTGGGGTAGGGGGGAGTTTCGATGTTTGGTCAGGCCGAGTTAAGCGAGCACCGGCTTGGATGAGTGATCATGGACTAGAGTGGCTATACAGGCTGGCGACAGATCCTAGGAGGATCGGTCGGATGCTGGCCTTGCCGAGGTTTGTGTATCAGGTGGTGTGTACTAAGTTGACCGGCAGATAAAGGAGAGGGTGGGTGTCGGTAGTGTCGCGGTGGCAACGGGTTGCCTATGAATATATCATGGTATCTTTAGGTGTAGCTACAACTGCTTTAGCCTATAATTGGTTCTTGATCCCCAATAAGATTGCCGGCGGAGGCGCCGGAGGACTGGGCACGATTTTCCTACACTTATGGGGTTTTCCCGTAGGCATGACCATTTTGATCTATAACATTCCTCTGTTTATCGCAGTTTTTCACTTTCTTGGCCCCAGGTTTGGACTAAAGAGTGTCTATGGAGCTGTTTTACTAGGTATACTAACCGACGTGTTTGGAGTTATTACTACCCCTATTACCGCGGATCCGCTGTTAGCTGCCATTTACGGGGGTAGTATTGGAGGAGTAGGTATCGGCCTTGCCATGAGATACCGTGGTTCTACTGGCGGTACAGATTTGGCAGCCCTTTTGGTGAATCACTTTACCGGCACGCCTATAGGGCAATCTTTGCTTATGGTAGATACAGGAATTATCCTTTTGGCGGGGATCGTTTTCGGCCCTGAGTTGGCATTATATGCTTTCTTGAGTCTTTTTCTTTCCTCGAAAGCGATTGACCTAGTCCAAGAGGGCATTGGCTATAATAAGGCAGCCTATATCATTTCCCAAAAGCCAACCCAGATTGCTCAAGTCGTCATGGAACAGCTGGGGCGAGGCGTTACCGCATTACAGGGAACAGGGATGTTCACCGGCAATGAACGACAGGTGCTTTTTGTCATTGTGACCCGTTCAGAAATCGCGGCTATTAAGGAAATGGTGCGGGATATTGATCCTAGAGCCTTTGTGGTCATTAGTGATGTTCGGGAGGTGCTCGGCGAAGGCTTCAAGGGAATGTGAGACGGGGCTCGGCAGGAAAGCGGCGCCATTAGCGGAATATCGGTATAGAGCAAGAAGGTCGAGAAGGAGTGATAAAGTGGCTAGTTGTAAGCAGCAGAAAATAGAGGCACTGTCAGGACAGGCGAGGGTGCTTAGACAGCGCGTTATCGAGATGCTGGGAGAATCAGGTTCGGGACATCCGGGCGGTTCACTCTCTGCGGCAGATATCATGGCGGTGCTTTATTGGCATGAGATGCGCGTTGATCCATCCAGGCCGGACTGGCCAGAGCGGGACCGATTTATCTTGTCCAAGGGGCATGCGGCTCCTATTCTCTATGCATGTTTGGCAGAAAAAGGGTATTTCCCGGTGGATGATTTACTAACCCTCCGCAAGCTCAACAGCCATCTCCAGGGTCACCCCGACATGAAGCAGACTCCGGGAGTGGAGGCCTCCACCGGTTCCCTGGGACAAGGCCTTTCCATTGCCAATGGTATGGCATTGGCAGCGAAGTTGGATGGCGGAGAGTATAGAGTATATGCGCTTTTGGGCGACGGTGAACTGGAAGAAGGCATGGTCTGGGAAGCAGTTATGACTAGCTCCCATTACAATCTGGATAACCTGGTGGCCATAGTTGATTATAACAAGCTGCAGATTGATGGCGATGTGCGGGAAGTTATGGGTATTACCGATGTGGCCCGACGCTTCCGTAGCTTTGGTTGGGTTGCTATTGATATCGATGGCCACGATATAGGTCAGATCATATCTGCCCTGAACCTAGCCCGGGGTACTAAGGGACAGCCTACAGTGATCGTAGCCCACACCGTGAAGGGTAAGGGTGTATCGTTTATGGAAAACCAAGTGGGCTGGCATGGCTCCGCTCCCTCCCCAGAACAGGTTGAACAAGCCTTGGCGGAATTAGCCGGAGGAAAGGAATGAAGGGTATGGCTTTGAAAAAAGCGACTCGAGATGCCTATGGAGAGGCTTTAGTGGAACTAGGAAAAACGAATCCGAAGATAGTGGTACTAGATGCCGACCTATCACAATCGACCAAGACAGTCGGTTTTGCTCGGGAGTTTCCTGACCGTTTTATCCAGGTAGGAATCGCTGAACAGGATCTTATAGGCACAGCGGCAGGATTGGCTTTGGCTGGGAAGATCCCTTTTGCCAGCACCTTCGCGGTATTTGCCGCGGGTAGAGCCTACGATCAAATACGCAACACCGTGGCTTATGCCGGGCTAAATGTGAAAATCGCTGCCACCCACGCTGGGGTAACAGTGGGAGAGGATGGCGGTTCCCATCAAATGCTGGAGGATGTTGCTTTGATGCGGGCGATTCCCGGCATGACAGTTATTGTGCCCGCCGATGGAATAGAGGCCGCGGCAGCAGTCAAAGCAGTAGCTGAATACACGGGCCCTGTGTATCTGCGAATGGGCCGTGGCGCATGGCCATTGATCTTCGATGAGGCATATGAGTTCAGGATGGGCAAGGCCACACTCATTGAGGACGGAGATGCCGCTACCATCATCGCTTGCGGCATCATGGTGTCCCAGGCTCTAGAGGCCGCCAAGCTGCTCAAATCCCATGGTATACAGGTGCGAGTACTGGATATGGCGACAGTCAAACCGATTGACACCGAAGCTATTGTCAAGGCTGCCCAGGAGACGGGGGCCATAGTCACCGCGGAGGAGCACAATATCTTAGGAGGTTTGGGCGGTGCGGTTGCTGAAGTTCTGGTAGAGACCCATCCCGTACCTATGGAGAGGGTTGGGGTCAAGGATGTTTTTGGCCGATCGGGAAGACCGGATGAGCTTCTTAAACACTATGGGCTTACCCCCGAGGCCATTGTTACTGCCATCCAGAAGGTGATAGCTCGGAAGGCTTGAATAACTCATAACCATATTATGCACTCTGACAAAGGCGATGGTGGATCAGCTGGTGGCGGCTGTGCAAAGCTAAGGAGAAAATCCAAAGCAGTGACCTTTAGTGGAGGCCGGCACCGGTAACAGTTTGAAAAACCTGGCCTAGAGAGGCTTCTTGGGAATGAATGGTCAGAACTTCACCATATTCCCGAATTCGGTCTATGCTGGTGCCGAGATCTGGTTGGTCAAGGGGTAGGCTCACCTTAACCAGGTCCTCTTCCCATGATATCCGGGCGGTGGGTATTACCCCTTTGATTGCCTCTACGCCATGCTCTCCCGGTTGCATCTCCACGACGATAACCGGCTGACCATACTGACGCTTAAGAGTACTCGGTCGATCGAGGGCGGCAATTTGCCCTTGATTTATAAAGGCTACCCGGTCACAAAGAGCATCGGCCTCCGCCATATCGTGGGTGCTAAGGAAGATGGTTTTGCCTTGCCGGCGGAAAGCCTCGATGGCGCGGTGGATTACACCGGCAGACGTGGGATCCAAGCCACTAGTAGGTTCATCCATAACAAGCACATCAGGGTCATGGAGCAAGGCCCGGCAAATGAGCAGCCGTCTTTTCATTCCCTTGGAGTAAGTGCCTACTGGCCTCTTGGCTGCCTTGGCAAGACCATATTCCTCCAGTAGACTTAACACTCTGTCTTGGGGTACTCCATGGAGTGAGGCGAAAAAGCGTAGATTCTCCAAGCCCGAGAGCCTCTCATAAAGATGGCTTTCTTCAAACACTACTCCCAGATGGTTGTAAAGGGTGGGGTTGGAAGCAGTATCTTGGCCCAAAACGCGACAGTAGCCCTTGGTCGGCCGACTTAGCCCTGCAAGGATGCGGATGGTAGTAGTCTTACCGGCACCATTGGGTCCGAGATAGCCAAATATCTCCCCCGAGTTGACATGGAAGTTCAGGCCTTTTAGGGCTAAAGTCTGTGCATGGCGGTATCTTTTCACCAGATCTTGGACGATAATCGCTGGAGAATCGGCCATATAGATCACCACTTTCGAAGGATTTCAGCTATCCCTATGAAGGACGGCTCGGTATCCAAGGAGCGTAGCCCCAAAGAAGATGATAGCAAAGATTACTAGCCCTATGATATCGGGTTTGATTGTGGTTATGGGTGACTGGTAGTTTAAGATTTCCCTTAGGCCCCGATAAAGATAAAAGCTAGGCAGAACCTTTGCCAAATGCTGGGTGGATGGGGCGATATCGGCGGCCATAGCCGGGTAGATCAAAGGGAAATAGACAATGGTACTAATGGCACGGGCCGCCGATTGCGTTTTGGTCAACAGGCCAATCAAAAGCCCTATGGAAGTAAAACTAATGGCACCTAGCGCCAATAGCAAGATGCAGCCAAGAAGCATTCCCTTTCCGTGGAAAGAGACCCCGTTAAGAAGCAGCATGGCAAAGGAGACCAGTAATATAAGCAAGGCACCGGATATGCCCTTGCTGATCAGGATTTCCCCGTCGGCGGTAGGAGATATGCGGATGTTATCCAGGGTGCCTTTTTCCTTCTCCTCGGAGAAGCTTCCCGAGAGGATCATGACTCCGATCATGACAGTTGTAATGGTAAGCCACAGGGGTAGAACCGAGGTGCTGGCTTGTCCTTCATTGACTAAAACCAGCTCCAGAACGGGCTCCGATGGACGGCCTACGTAAGCCGATAGCAGAGTCTCTAAAAGCTCCTTGAGGCTCAGATACGCTAGAGGGTTGGTACCATCGGCATAGACTCTAAATTGGCCTTCTGACTCTGCCAGGATCAATGCATCGGCTTTGCCTTGTTTTACCGCTTCGGTACCTTCGGCCACACCGTCGTAGGGGGTTATGTGTAAGTTATCCCCAGCCGATGCCATCAAGAAGATTCCCATTGGATAGCTCGCCTCTCCGGTTATACCTATCTGGAAAAACTGGGGTCTTTGAGCACTATCGATAACGGCCAAAGACAGTGAGGCAGCTAGAGGGAGAAAGATTGCGATTAGAATCGTTTTGTTCCGCAAAGCTTCGATAAAGTCCTTATGGATAATGGCACGTATTCGGCGAAAATTCATGACCTGACTCTCCTAGTCCCGGTGCGTGTGGCTGGCATACACTGCATCAATGTATAGGGAAATAGCCTTGCAAGCTATTTCCCTATGGTATCGCTATTAGTGAGTCTTTAAGTAGTTGACCACAATCCAAATCACTACTATTGCGCCGATCAACGATAACATGCCTGCTCACTCCTTCCGGGGATTTTCCATGGTCATTCCCAGGCCAAAATTATACCATGTTTTGTGCTTCATAATATATCATTCAACAGATGGTGTCCATCTCCCTACTGACATCGTTTGGGAAAAGGTGCTATGCGTATACGATGGCAAAGGGGTTTAGTTGTTGGTAGTGAAACTATCTATATGACACGTAGTAGGATTTCTGTCCTGGATAATAGGTCAGGTATCCTATTATACCGCAGAGACTGATTTGAGCACATAGGCTGATGCCCAAGTCTGGGAGGGAGGACTATGGAGACCTCGGGGAATCTAGAGGAACGATTACACAGATTGCAGGCATATGTAGAGAAGTGCTGGCCTAATAGGGGCACTGCTATCCTCCGTGATTTCCAGAGCATAACTGGTGGCTGGGAAAACGAAGTTTACTCTTTTCAGCTTGCTTTCCAAGGCGAAAGCAGCGGCAAAGATCTGATTCTCCGGGTATACCCTGGGCAGGACGGTGTGGGAAAATCCCGCCGGGAGTTCGGGATCATGGATCTTCTTGGCAGAACCGGTTTTCCCGTACCTACTGTATACCATGTAGAGCCATCATTGGCTCACCTAGGCAAGCCTTTTATGCTGATGGAGAAAATCCCAGGGACTTCCCTAGGGGACCTATTCTATGCTGATTCAGGATCTCAAGGGGAGCTTCTGACTCTGTTTTGCCAACTGCTGGTGGATTTACACCACTGGAATTGGCGTGAACATGAAGATGTCTTACTACTTATGTTGCCAGAGGATCGTGATTTTGCTCTGCAAATCAAGGCGTGGCAGCAGGTGGCCGGCCCTGGGTTTGAGTCAGCCTTCCGGTGGTTGACTGTTGGCTATGACCGAGTTGTCTGGCAGGAACCTTGCCTTACCCATTGCGATTTCCACCCTGAAAACATCCTCATGAAAGATGGCGAAAATCCGTTTGTGATCGACTGGGGGGGAGCTCGGCTCCAAGATTTTCGTTTTGATCTGGCATGGACTATCCTCTTGATGAGTACCTACGCCTCCAAGGAGGTAGGGGAGCTTGTATTGAAGCAGTATCAGGAGATCTCAAAGACGAAAATCCTAGATATTGAGTATTTTCAGGTGGTGGCTGCACTGCGTCGATTGCTCAGTATTTATCTATCCGCTCGAGACGGAGCAGCAGAACTAGGTATGGCGCCGGGGGCCGAGGCACTAATGATGAGTGATATGGGGCACATAGAGCGGGTATATGAGATGTTTTGTGACCATACCGATTTGCGTTTGCCAATTATTGAGGGGTTCCTAGATAGGCTTGGTCAATAGTCAACCAGGTGAGCAGTATACAAGGTCCTAATAGGGTAGCTTGCCTGCTTTCATCGAAATGCTCCGCTTGCACTGCCCCTACCCCTAGGCTATAATGAAATAGTAATTTCCCTTGGTAACTAAGCTTCTATTTGCTGGCAGCCGGTGACTACTGCATACCCCTGGGCCGGTGAGCATATAGGATATGGAGATATTGGGGAAGGACAGGTGAGGAATTTGCCCAGACAACGCAAGATCCTTCTAGTGCTCATTGCCGTTGCCATGCTGGCTGCGGGTGCGTTTAGCTCTAGTTACGGAAAAGCCGGAGCCGAAGCAGGGAAGCTCTCTAACCTACGCACAGTACTCGAGGTTGCGGCATTGGTCAAAACACAATATGTAGAACCTGTAAGCATGACCGAGCTTTTGAAAAGCTATGTAGCCCATGGCACCATCAATGGCATGCTGAAAATACTGGACGACCCATATACCAGATATCTGGAACCCTACGCCTACAAGCAGATGCAGCTAGATACCACCGGTATCTACGGAGGTATAGGTATTGTTGTCGGCATCAGGGACGAGAAGCTAACTATCGTGGCGCCCATTGAACAAACCCCGGGCTTCCATGCCGGCCTTAGAGGTGGAGACGTTATAGAGTCTATTGACGGCAAACCGACTAAGCATATGTCCCAAGATGAAGCTGTGAGCTACATGCGGGGTGAGGCGGGGGCCAAAGTGATTTTGGGCATTCGCAAAAAGAACGGTGAGTTTCAGGAAGTACCCATTATTAGGGAAATCATAGAAGTCCGTAGTGTGACGAAGCAGATACTGTTTGATGACGGTGTCGGCTATGTGAGGTTATCGAGTTTCAGTGAGAGGACTTCCCAGGAATTAGAGCAAGCTCTGGCATCTTTGGAGGAGCAGGGTATGCGTTCGCTGATTCTGGATTTGCGGGGTAACCCAGGGGGCCTATTGACGGCTGCCATCGATGTGGCCAACAAGTTCATTCCCGGAGGGCCAATTCTACATGTGGTGGGGCGCAACGGTGTAGCCCAGACTGTAGAAGCTTCTGCGCAGCATATCGGCAGGCAGTATCCCATGGTTGTCATGGTGGATGGATACAGTGCCAGTGCCTCGGAGATAGTCTCCGGTGCACTCAAGGATACAGGCATGGCTACTCTCATCGGGGCTCAGACCTTCGGCAAAGGTCTGGTGCAGACCGTAATTCCGCTCCGGGATGGGTCTGCCGTTTCTTTGACTACGGCTCGGTATCAGACAGCAGGTGGTCATGATATACACTCGGTGGGGATCATGCCCGATGTAATCGTGGAATTGCCGGAAGGTGAAGAACCGCCTTACTATACCTCCGATGTAGAAGGCGGCAATGGCGTGGATGTATCTAAAGACATACAGCTACAGGCTGCCCTAGAGCTATTGCAGGAGCGGGAGTTGCCTAAGGCCAGCTAAAGAACGTTATTCCAGAATATGGGGGGTGGTCGATCGATGCCTGTTTGGGAACTCTTGCATCTGATCGGTCGCTCTATCCCCCAGGCTTTCTTAAATATAGATTTTCTCTTAGCCGCTTTGCTCGTGTTGATGTTAATATATGGGCAATACCGTCGGTTGGCCATTATTGAGATTGGCTTGTTGGGCCGGCCGTGGACCAATCCCTGGACAGAGATGAAGACGTCCTTAGCCTTTGGCTTCATCGGCGGGGTCTTTGCCAGTGCGGTATTTATCGGTGTCGGCATACCCTTNTCTGAAGCNGGTCTTTGGTATGTTTGGCCGTTGGCTCTACTGCTCATGCTTGTTCATCCCCGTTTTTTGTGCTTCTCTTACGCAGGNGGACTTCTGGCCTTAACCAACCTGCTTTTCGATTGGCCCGCCCTAAATGTATCGGCTATGATGGCCCTTGTTGCGGTTTTGCATATGGTAGAGGCTGCTTTAATCTATCTGAGCGGTCACCGTGCGCCTAGCCCTATATACCTTCGGCAAGAAGGAGGGGAGGTGGTGGGAGGCTTTACTTTACAGAAATTCTGGCCCTTGCCCATTCTCGCCCTGCTGCTCATGGCTGTGAGTGGAGAGCTTGATGGAGCAGACATGGTTTCTATGCCGGATTGGTGGCCCCTGATCAAGCCGAGTCAGCCTTTAGGGCAAGGGGACACCTTTGTGTATTTGCTTTTTCCGATCATAGCGGCTTTAGGCTATGGCGATATTTGCCTATCTCGACTACCCATTCAGAAAGCTCATTTATCTGCCATGTACCTGGCTACGTACAGCCTGTTACTGTTGGGTGCGGCCCTTGGCTCAGTCCACCTGCCCATATTGAAATGGGTTGCTGCTCTCGGTGCACCTTTAGGCCATGAGCTGGTGATTTATCTCGGTCGTAGAGGTGAGATGTGCGCGCCTCCTCTTTTTCGCTCCAGTGAAGGGGCCATGATCCTAGCTGTACAAAGAGGGTCTGCCGCGGAGCAGATGGGTTTGGTGCCTGGTGACGTTATCCAAAACGTCAATGGCTATCCCGTAAGCTCAGGTCGGGAAGTGCAGGAGGTAATGCTACCTTGGATTGTTGATCCCGTTTTTACGGTTACAGGCACTATCAGTGGTAAAGGAAACCGGGAAGTATCCTATAAAGGAACAATCCCCCCTTTGGGCGTAGTGTTTGTGCCGGAGGCCGATACCCCTCGGGCTCTTTCTTTGCAGTCCAAGGGACTTTTAGCCCGGTGGCTTGAGGGTCGCCGGTAGTCTATTTCCTGTAGGAGTGGCGGTAAAGTGGAGGAAATGCGGGAAGTTGCCAGGCTTAACAGAGACTACCTGGCTTCTGCTTTGGTCATTATCGTTCTAGTGGTGGGCTTGGTCTTTGGATTCCAACTGGCCCGGCTGCAGCATGCTCAAACTGTCCTTTCCGCTCAGTTGGATAGGGTGAGTGGCGATCAAGTTCGGGGTTGTGAAGGCAACTGGTGCCTGAATAGCGATCTGGTGGGACAAGACCAGTGGGGTATCGATTGGTCTCTTTTGCGTAAACTGGACGTGCCTCCCGTGGGAGAAAACGATAACTCGGTTCTTTCTGTTCCTGTCATTTGGGATGGCGAATATCGGAGTTTTCTTCTCAATAGTGCGCTTCCTCCCCTTTCTCGGATGGGAGAGGGCAACGGGCTTAATTTTATGGATAGGATACTGCCCCGGAAATCCGATCTCATCATTCGCTTTCAGCCCCGCCTGGCCATAGTCATCGATGATTGGGGTTATGATTGGGCCGCTGCCCGAGATTTTTTGACACTGGAGATTCCTTTCACTGCGGCTGTTTTACCTCACAGGGCAAAGACTAGTGAGCAAGTTGCTTTACTACGGCAGCGGGGCCACGAGATTATCTTGCACCTTCCCATGGAACCGAAGAATCCCACCATTGAACCGGGAAAAGGAGCCATTACCGTTGACTTACCTGATGCCGAGATTCGTAGGCGGGTAGAGGCTGCTTTGGCGACTGTAGACGGGGCCGTAGGGGTAAACAACCATATGGGCTCCAAAGCAACCTCCGATGAACGTGTTATGGGGATCGTTTTGGAGATAGTGAGAAAGCGGGGCCTGTATTTCATAGATAGCTGGACAGCTCCTACTTCCATAGCTGGTGAACTGGCGGAAGAGATGGGCGTCGCTACTGCCACTAACCAAGCATTTCTAGACCATTATGATGATGTAGAAAAGGTTAAGAGTCAGCTAGAGCGCCTGATTAAGAGGGCGCAAAAAGATGGACAAGCGCTGGGCATCGGCCATGTTCGACCCCAGACGTATCGAGGGTTGGTGGAGATGGCACCTCGCTTCCAGGAGGCCGGTGTGATTATTGTACCTGCTTCTAAGATAGTATCAACACCGATGATGATAGGTGACCCTCTGCCGGGATCTACCGACACAGCACCTCATCTGGATATTGACTTTGAGCCCGCCTTTGGTGATGATCCCGCTCGAATTGATAGGTAGTGGTTTCGCTTTTCCTCAAGTAGTTATTCTTTTTGTCTCAACGAGCAGGATTTTCCCTAACGCAGCAGAAGGAATATATGTTCGCATAGACCATGGTCTCTAGGATGCCTGGAACCATAGTTTGGTGTCTGTGTGGTATAATAATTTTCTAGCGGAGATTTCCGGTAGGCTATCAACGTGATCTCAGGCAGACAGGTTTGCCTAGGTTTTGATCTGACAGGTAAGGGGAAAAAGAAGGAGTGGTCACAAATGACCAAAGACCGACCATTTCAAGTGGTATCTGACTTTGATCCGGCCGGAGACCAACCGGAGGCAATTGATGCATTAGTCGCCGGTATACAGGCCAGTATGCGGGAGCAGACGTTGCTGGGAGCTACAGGTACTGGCAAGACTTTCACCTTGGCCCAGGTTATCGCCCGAGTACAGAAGCCGACTTTGGTCATCGCGCATAACAAGACCCTTGCGGCTCAACTATGCAGCGAGTTTCGCCAGTTCTTTCCCCACAATGCCGTTCACTATTTTGTCAGTTATTACGATTACTATCAGCCGGAAGCCTACGTACCGAAGACCGATACCTATATAGAGAAAGACGCTTCGATTAATGATGAGATCGATCGTTTACGACACGCTGCCACCAGTGCTCTTTTTGAACGGAGAGATGTAATTATTGTGGCCAGTGTATCGTGCATATACGGTCTAGGTTCTCCGGAAGATTATGTGGGCATGACATTGTCGTTGCAGCATGGGGATTTTCGCGACCGTGACAAGATCCTACGTCGTCTGGTGGGGATTCAATATCATCGCAACGATATAGGCTTTACCCGGGGGACGTTCCGTGTACGGGGAGACGTGATAGAGATCATTCCCGTATACAACGAGAACGTAATTAGGATCGAGCTTTTCGGAGATGAGGTTGATCGGCTCATTGAGCTTGATCCGATCACCGGCGAGATTCTCGGTGAGCTTGATTCCATTACAATATACCCAGCTAATCACTTTGTGACTTCAGAAGATAAGATTAAGCGGGCGATAGCCTCCATTGAAGAAGAGCTTCAGGAGCGCCTAGCTTATTTTAGATCCAAGGGCCAGCTGCTAGAGGCTCAGAGATTGGAGCAGCGGACCAATTACGATTTGGAAATGTTGCAGGAGGTAGGATATTGCCCCGGTGTGGAAAACTACTCTCGGCACTTGGCCGGCAGAGGTCCCGGTGAAGCTCCTGCCACCCTATTGGACTATTTTCCCGGGGATTACTTGATTGTCATTGATGAGTCTCATATGACTATTCCTCAGGTAGGAGCCATGTATGCCGGTGACCGATCCCGGAAAGAGACTTTGGTAGCCCATGGGTTTAGGTTACCATCGGCGCTGGACAATCGTCCGTTGCGTTTTGACGAATTTGAAGATCGGGTAAATCAAGTTATCTATCTTTCGGCTACTCCTGGTCGCTATGAGAGACAACGGAGTGAACAGATAGTGGAACAGATTATTCGGCCCACGGGTTTGGTTGATCCAAAGATCAGTGTGCGGCCAGTGAAGGGGCAGGTAGACGATCTGATTGCCGCGATTCGGGAAGTTGTGGCCCGGGGTGAGCGGGTGCTAGTGACTACTTTGACGATTAGGATGGCAGAGGATTTATCGGATTATCTTATCGATATGGGTCTAAAGGTCAAATACCTACATTCAGAGATAGAGACTCTAGAAAGAATTGAGATCATTCGAGATCTCCGTTTAGGGGAGTTTGATGTGCTTGTAGGCATCAATCTCTTGCGAGAGGGCCTAGATTTGCCTGAGGTATCTTTGGTTGCCATTTTGGATGCAGATAAGGAAGGCTTTTTGAGATCAGAGACTTCCCTCATCCAGACCATCGGGCGGGCAGCTCGGAATGTCAATGGTAGAGTTATCATGTATGCCGATGAGATTACCAATTCCATGCGACGGGCCATCGACGAAACAGATCGCCGCAGAAAGATTCAGATAGACTACAATAAGGAACATGGCATCACTCCGGCTACTATTCGCAAGGCCGTTCAAGATCTGGCTCAGGCGGTAGGAGCAGCGGAGACCGTGGCTGAATATCAAACTGGCAAGGGCAAAACTCCTTCTATCCAGTTGCCACCGGAGAAATTGGCAGCCCATATAGGCAAGTTAGAGGAAGAGATGTATAAGGCCGCGGAAGCACTGGAGTTCGAGCGTGCGGCAGAGCTGCGAGATGAGATAGCTGCGCTCCGTAAGGAACTGGTAGGTTTTGCCGGCTAAGACCCGAATAGCCAACCGCAATCGCGAGGAGGTTACTCCTTTGACCAAGGAACATATAGTTGTACAAGGTGCTAGACAGCATAATCTCAAGAATGTAAATGTGATTATTCCCAGAGACCAGTTAGTGGTCTTTACAGGGCTGAGTGGCTCCGGTAAGTCCTCTCTGGCCTTCGATACTATCTATGCTGAGGGACAGAGGCGATACGTTGAGTCCTTATCTGCTTATGCTCGGCAATTCTTGGGACAGATGGATAAGCCCGATGTGGATTTTATCGAGGGGTTATCGCCGGCGATTTCCATCGACCAGAGAACTACCAGCAAGAATCCTCGCTCCACGGTGGGGACGGTTACTGAGATCTATGATTACTTGCGATTGCTCTATGCCCGGGTAGGGCATCCCCACTGCTATAACTGCGGGCGCTCCATCGCCCAGCAAACAGTGGAACAGATGGTAGATCAGATCTTAGAGCTGCCGGAAGGTACCAGATTGCAGATTTTGGCACCGGTGGTCAGAGGTAGAAAAGGCGAGTATAAGAAACTTTTAGAGGATATTCGGCGGGATGGTTTTGTTCGGGTTCGGGTCGATGGTGAGCTCCATGAAGTGACAGATTCCATTGATTTGGATAAGAACAAGAAGCATGATATTGAGATAGTGGTTGATCGGATTATCCTGCGCTCGGGAGTTGAGAATCGCTTGGCCGATTCCATTGAGATCGCCGTGGACCGGGCGGAAGGTACCGTCCTCATAGACACCCTCGATGGTAACGAGATCTTGTTTAGCGAGCGATTTGCTTGTGTAGAGTGCGGCATCAGTTTTGATGAACTAAGCCCCAGGATGTTTTCCTTTAACAGCCCCTACGGGGCTTGCCCGACCTGCGATGGTTTGGGTACAAGGATGGAGATCAACCCCGATCTGGTTCTAGATACCAGCCGCAGTATTGCCGAGGGGGGGATTGTGCCATGGGCCGAGACTTCCAGCAAATGGATAGCTGGTATTGTGGAGGCAGTCTGCAGAACTTGCAGTATCGATCCGGAAAGGCCCATTGGCGAACTCACTGCTAAACAGCGACAGATACTACTATGGGGTCTAGGAGACGCCAAAGTCAGCTTTCCCTACACGAATCAGGCAGGCCGCACCCGCACCTTTGATGTTAGGTTCGAGGGGATTGTACCCAGTCTGGAACGACGGTTTCGAGAATCCACATCGGAGTATGTTCGAAACGAAGTGGAGCAGTTTATGAGTTATATTCCCTGCCAGGACTGCAAAGGCGCAAGACTAAAGCCTGAGAGTTTGGCCGTAACTGTGGGTGGACAGAATATCCACTCCGTCACCGCTTTACCGGTAAGGGAGGCCTTGGCTTTCTTCAACAACTTGCGCCTAAGTGACAGGGAAGAACTCATCGCAAGGCAGGTCCTTAAGGAGATCAGAGAGAGGCTTGGATTTCTGGTTAATGTTGGGCTGGATTACTTGACTCTCGATCGCACCGCGGGGACTTTGTCCGGGGGCGAAGCCCAGCGGATTCGCCTGGCTACTCAGATTGGATCCAGCCTAGTGGGGGTATTGTATATCCTTGATGAGCCCAGCATCGGTTTGCACCAACGGGATAACAGACGACTTCTCGATACTCTGAGAGGTCTAAGAGATCTAGGCAACACGGTTATCGTAGTAGAGCATGATGAGGAGACGGTGCGGGAAGCCGATTACGTTGTGGATATCGGGCCTGGAGCCGGCGCCCACGGTGGAGAGATCGTTGCGGCAGGGACTCTGCAGGATGTCATGGACTGTCCCCGCTCCATTACTGGTCAGTATCTTGTGGGCAAAAAGCGCATCCCTATCCCATCCAAGCGCCGACAAAGTAATGGGAGTATGGTGGAGGTACTGGGAGCACGGGAGCATAATCTGAAGGAAATAGATGTTAAGTTCCCCTTAGGGGTGTTCACATGTGTCACCGGGGTGTCGGGTTCAGGCAAGAGCACTTTAGTAAATGAGATTCTGCATAAAGCCTTAGCCTCGCAGCTGCATCGATCATCGGTTATTCCCGGTGCTCATACAGATGTTTTAGGTGTGGAGAATCTGGAGAAGGTAATTAACATAGACCAATCGCCCATTGGGCGTACACCTCGCTCTAACCCCGCCACCTATACCGGTGCCTTTGATGGTATTAGGCAGATATTTTCCCAGACTCCTGAGGCCAGGGCCCGGGGATATAAGCCGGGCAGGTTTAGCTTTAATGTCAAAGGAGGCCGATGTGAAGCTTGCCGAGGGGACGGCATTATCAAGATCGAGATGCACTTTCTGCCCGATGTATATGTGCCGTGCGAAGTTTGCAGAGGCAAGCGATATAATCGAGAGACATTGGAGATTAGATATAAAGGTAAAAACATCGCCGATATTCTATCCATGCGGGTGGAAGACGCGTTGGAGTTTTTCAAGAATATTCCTAGGATTCGGCGTAGATTGGAGACCCTCTACGATGTAGGGTTGGGCTATATGGAGCTGGGCCAACCGGCGCCGCAGCTTTCCGGCGGAGAGGCTCAGCGGGTAAAGCTGGCCACAGAGCTCAGTCGACGCAGTAATGGTAAGACCCTTTATATCCTAGATGAGCCCACTACCGGCCTCCATGTGGATGACATTAAGAAGCTGCTGGCTGTGCTGCAGCGGCTGGTGGACGCAGGTGATACAGTGATAGTTATCGAGCATAATCTCGATGTGATTAAGACGGCCGATTATATCATCGATCTCGGCCCTGAGGGCGGCGATCGAGGCGGTCAGGTGATTGCCTGCGGGACCCCGGAAGAAGTAGCAGCGAACCCCGCTTCTTATACCGGGCAATTCCTTCAAAGGGTGCTTAGCAGTGGACTAGCCGAACCCGATATCATAAAGGAGCAGGAGTTAAAGATCAGTGGAGGAACCCTTGCCCATGGTTACTGATGCATCCGATGTAATCACCGCTAATATAGAAGAAAAGTTGAGACTCTTACCTACAAAGCCTGGCGTATATTTGATGAAGAATGATGCCGAAGAGATTATATATGTGGGTAAGGCAGTTTCTCTGCGTAACCGGGTGCGCTCTTACTTTCAGGCGGGGCGTCACAGCTCCCCTAAGGTAGCTGCTTTGGTGGATCATATCGTTGATTTTGAGTACATTGTCACCGATTCGGAAGTCGAAGCTCTCATCCTAGAGTGTAATCTCATCAAGGAACATGAGCCATGGTATAATATTCGCCTCAAAGATGACAAGAGTTATCCCTATGTCAAAGTCACTCTCCAGGAGCCCTTTCCCCGGGTGGTGATTGTACGGAGAACACCTAAGGACGGCTCCCGGTATTTTGGGCCATATACTAACGCTCAAGCGGTAAGGCAGACTGTTAGATTCTTGCAGCGGATTTTTCCTATTAGGACCTGCAAGCGGGACATTGGTCTGGAAGGAGCCGGCGACCGTCCTTGCCTAAATTATCACATCCAACGCTGCCAAGCGCCATGTGCCCAGCTAATCAGTCAAGAGGTCTATAGGGCAATGATCGATGAGGTAATGATGGTTCTAGAAGGACGGCATGGACGGCTCTTGGAGCAGATGAAGATGCGTATGGAGGAGGCTGCTCAGGATTTGCGGTTTGAGGAGGCAGCCAAACTGCGGGATCAGATCCAAGCCTTGGCAGCGGTTGTGGAGAAGCAGAAAATCGTCTCCCTGGATAACATAGACCAGGATATTATCGGCTATGCCCGGGTGGAGAACCTGGCGTGTGTCCAGGTGTTCTTCGTGCGCAGTGGCAAAATCATTGGCAATGAGCACTTCTTCCTAGATGCTCCTATCAAAGAAGCCGGAAGTGAGATCATAACTGCCTTTGTAGAGCAATACTATGCTACAGCCACTTTTGTTCCCAAGGAGGTCTTACTACCGGAGCCGCTCGAGGAGCCCGAGGTAGTTGGGAACTGGTTGACGGAACAGCGGGGCTCCAAGGTATACCTACGGGTTCCCCAACGAGGCGAAAAAAGGCGCTTGATGGAGATGGTGCAGAAGAACGCACAGCTAGTTTTGGATGAACGGATCAACCGCGAGAAAAGAGAGCAGGCCCGACGGCAGCAAGGTTTGGAGGAGCTTCAGTCATGTTTGGGTCTCGATGGCATTCCACATCGCATTGAAGCTTTCGATATTTCCAATATCCAGGGCACGGAAGCAGTGGGCTCCATGGTTGTTTTTCTGGAAGGGGAGCCAGCACCGGCGGAATACCGTCGCTTTAGAATTCGCTGCAAGGATACTCCCGATGACTATGCCATGATGGGAGAAGTGATTCGCCGCCGATTCGCCCGGGGTCCCGAGAAACTGACGACGGAGGTCCAAGGCGGATTTGCCCAAAAACCTCAACTGGTCCTCATAGACGGTGGGAAAGGGCAGTTAGGTATCGTCCGGGAGATCATGAGGGACTTAGGTGTAGAGGATATCTTTACCTTGGGTTTGGCAGAGCGTCTGGAAGAGGTCTATATAGAAGGCAGGCCAGACCCGGTGGAGCTCCCCAGGGACTCCCAGGCCCTGTATATGCTACAGCGGCTTAGAGATGAAGCCCATCGCTTTGCCCTCACCTACCACAGACATCTTCGGGCAAAGCGGACAACCCGCTCTATTTTGGACGAGATCCCTGGGGTTGGCCCCAAGAGGAAGAAACAGCTCATTCGCCATTTTGGCTCCGTACAAGGTGTGCGGACAGCTTCCCTGGATGAGCTCCTTAAGGTGCCTGGGCTTCCCGAAGTAGTAGCCCAACGGATTCATCAGGAACTGAGGATAGATTAGCAGTTGCAGTTAAGNCAGACACTATTTGCCCGGGGATCTGTACGGATCCCCTTTTTTGGTGCCAAACCCTCCAGTTTTTGGGCACTTTTCCTATTGACTCCTACTGCTGGAATGCATATAATTCAAGGTGAGACCTTAACAATATTAATGTATCAATGAACATTTATGAAGGTCGAGGTGAAAACATGGAAGGAAGGCAGGTTGTGGGCAGGTGTCCGGTATGTGGAGAGCGACTCTATGTTACTGGCTTACAATGCCAGCACTGTGACACATCGATTCATGGTTTTTTTGAGCTGTGCAAGTTTTGTCGTTTGACAGAAGAACAGCAACGATTCGTGGAAGTATTTTTGGCTGCCAGGGGTAATATCAAAGAAGTTGAACGCATCCTTGGCATTTCCTATCCTACAGTGCGTAGTCGTCTCGATGGAGTGATCGAAGGTCTGGGATATCCGGTCCAACGGACCAATGACAAAGAAGAGGCTGAGGCTGCCTCTGAAGAAAGGCGGCAGATCCTGGAGGCTCTTGATAGGGGCGAGATGAGCGCAGACGAAGCCATTCGTCGTCTTCGCAGCCACGACTATGCACCTAAACGCTAGCAGGTAAACAAGAGGGGGGATTTTAGTGAACGAAGAGAGATTCTTGATCTTGAAAATGGTGGAAGAAGGCAAGATCACAGCCGAAGAAGCCGTGGCCTTGATTAACGCCCTAGAGGCCGAGCCACCGATGCCGTCCTATGGTCTCGAGGAGGGACTAGGTGGCAAACCACAAGTTGGTGGTGTGGAAGAAGCTGGCCGGGAAAGCACGTGGGCAAAGGTCAAGGGCATAAAAGAAACGGCGGAGAAGGCGGGAGATTCGGAGTTTGTCCAGCGACTGGAAGAGGAAGCCACGAAATTTGCTAAGAATGTGGAAGAAGCAGCGGATAAGCTGTCTCGGGTGATTGAAGAGCGGATCGAGCGAGATGTCAGACCGGCACTAGCCAATTTGCCTAGCTTCTTGGCTAGCATACCTGTGATTGGGGAGTGGGTAGGTCAGTTCTCGATAGTGACAGAGGAGCGGGAAGGCTTCTTTGGCAATCATGAAGTGAGGCTAGAAATCGCCACGGAAAACGGCGCCATCGAGGTAGAAGGCTGGGATGAAGAGCACTATCGAATGATTTTGAAGAAGAAGGTACGGGGGAACGATGAGCAGTCCGCCAGAGAGAGAGCTGCTGAAGTAATAGAAGTGGAAGAAAGCAGTGATAGCTTGCGGATTACCAGCAAGGCTGGGCCCAACGAGGCGCTGCACGTAAAGCTTCTTGTTCCCAAAGAAAAACATTACCAGCTAGCGTTTGCTACATCCAATGGACACGTTAAGATAAAATCACTACCTGCCGTTTGGGGTAGCATTGCCACCACCAATGGCAAGGTTACCTTGGCTGAGCTCAGGGGTGAGCGACTTACAGCCCGTACATCCAATGGCTCTATAGAATGCGATGGCGTGGTTGTACAGGAACTGATTCTGTCAACATCTAATGGGAGAATCAAGGCTGAGGGGGGCCATGCCGAGAGATTGGAGGCCAATACGTCCAATGGGAGCATCACCATCTGTCCCCAAAGGGTTGAAATGCCAGCTAAAGAACAGTCCCTGGATCTACATACCTCCAACGGAGGCATAGTAGTCAGGCTGCCAGCCGGCCTGCAAAATGCCTGTTGGCTTGATGCAAGTAGTAGTTTCGGAGCCATCAAGACAGATCTCGAAGGGTTGCAGTACTACATTAAAGAGAACTCCTTTGGATATAACCGGGTTCAAGCTGAGACGAAAGGCTATGCTGCCGAGAGCAACACGATCTCTATATATGCCCGGACTAGCAACGGGAGTATATCCGTGGAGAAGGCGTAGCCTGGGGGAGCGGCGTGGAGAAGCTGGAGGTGATACTCGTGAAAGAAGAGCGACTGCAAATTCTGCAGATGTTAAAAGAAGGCAAGGTCACTGTGGAAGAGGCTAACTCTCTGCTAGAAGCCTTGGGTTCACAGGACGCAGGGCAAAGGCCAGGCACCGATGATCGGAGCCGGTTTCTACGAATACGGGTGGTAGAAAGGGGAAAACAACGGGTAAATGTGAACCTGCCTATAGAGCTAGTTCGTGTTGCCTCCCGTTGGATTCCCACCGATTTACTCAAAGAAAAAGGCCATGAAATCGATTGGGAAGAAGTGATTCGCATGGTTCAAGAGGGAGCCCAAGGTAAGCTAATTGAGGTCATGGAAGATGACGGCACACTGGTCGAAATAATAGTCCAATGACGGAGGGGGGAAAGGAACACTTTGAGACGGTTGACCAGATCGCAAAGTAACCGCATGTTGGCAGGAGTGTGTGGCGGTTTGGCAGAATACTTTGGCATAGATCCTACCGTAGTTCGGTTGGCCTGGGCCCTTCTGTCGTTGGCAACTGTATGGCCTGGATTTGTAGCTTATATAGTAGCTTGGATCGTCATACCACCGGGATATTGAGTGCTTCACAGGGTGGGTTGGCATAGAGCCTTACTGCGAATCCAAGGCTGGCTTAACTAATAGCCTGGCATCAGGCCGAGATCAGCCTAGAGAAGCAATTGTAGTGTTTGTGGGAAGGGAGATGAGTGTGCCAGTGTACCAGGAGTATTATTCGGCCTCATACCGGCGTCGCAGTTGGGTGATTCGCTGGTTAGTGACGGCTATAGCACTGTTAGTCACTGCAGCCATAGTCCCCGGCGTGGGAGTGGACAGTGTATTTGCTGCCCTTTTTGCGGCGGCGGCTATCGGGATTGTAAACGCCTTTGTTCGGCCAGTATTCTTGTTTTTGACTTTGCCCATTAACTTTCTTACTCTGGGGCTTTTCACCTTTGTCCTCAATGGTTTAATGCTGGCCCTGGCAGCTTTCTTTGTGCCTGGTTTTCATGTATCCGGTTTCTTCTCTGCTGTGTTCGGAGCTTTGCTCCTAGGGATAGTCAGCAGCATTATCAATCGGATTGCCCGAGCCTGATCGGTCTTTAGGGAATTGGGGATTGCAGGATGCCGTAGATCTGTGCGCGGCAACCTAGCAATCCTTTTTGTATCTTCCGATTGGTTGCAGACTTTGCCACGGTAGGGTACTATGGCTGTGGTGTTTCAAAAGCAAGAAACCATGAGAATGACCAGGAGGGGCAGTATGTCGGTTAAGTTAATTGCTATGGACATTGATGATACCCTGCTCACAGATGAGCTAGTTATTCCTAAGGCCTGCCGGGAAACCATTGCTGCGGCGCAGGGCCGAAAAGTGCGCGTCGTTCTAGCTACCGGTCGCATGCTAGCAGCTACTATTCACTTTGCCCGGGAGCTGGGGTTGACGGAGCCCCTTATTTGCTACAACGGTGCTTTGATCCAATCTCCAAACGGAGGCCCTCCTTTAGCTCACCATCCGATACCGCTGGAACTGGCCAGGGAGATCGTTGAGTTGGGGCAAAAAGAGGATCTGCATGTCAATGTCTATCTCGATGACTGCATGTATATTGATGAGTACAATGAATACACTCAGCTCTACTTATCGACAGCCGATGTAGAAGCCCATCCCGTGGGAGATCTCATGGAGTTCATGGATAGGCCTCCTACCAAGATCCTATATGTATGTGAGCCGGAGATTGCAGCCAAATGGCATCTAGAACTGAAAGAACGCTACCGTGGGCGCTTGGAGGTGTTTGTCTCCAAGGCCGAATATGTGGAGTTCACGGCAGCTGGGGTTTCCAAAGGAGCGGCGTTGAAGGAGCTGGCAGAAATGTACGGCCTTGAGCCTGGAGAGGTAATGGCCATAGGCGATAGCTATAACGATATTCCCATGCTTGAGTATGCCGGCATTGGTGTAGCAGTAGCCAACGCCGCCAGGACGGTGCAGGCTACGGCTGACTACGTTACCCTTTCCAATGAGGAATACGGAGTGGCTGAGGCCATCAAGAGGTTTGTCTTAGGTGAAGAATAGGCCGTAGAGTGCCAAGGGTTGAGGTGGATCTAGTCAGACGGTGGTTGTCAAATGACAGCTGCCGTTTTTTGCTTCTAAGATCAGAAAGTGACTGGTGATACAGGGCAGGATCGAGCTGGTGGAAAACGAATCTCTAGCGATGAGCATAACAGATATAAGTCAGTATGATTTCGAGGAAAAACAGGGCTGGTTCACTAAGATGTGGGAGCTCTGACAAGAGATACCGGCCCTGAGCTGGCAGGAAAGAGAATGGCGGAATAGAAATGTGCAGTGTAAGGTGATTGAAGAAAGGAAAGAACCAACGCGACTGACTAACATGAGTCAGGCAATGTAGCTTCTTAACTAGTTATCAAGTTTATCATTTGGCCAGCACAGCCCAACAGAGAGTCAGAAAGGAGGTGAAACACCCTAAGTACTCTGTCAGGCCAGGCTAGATGATAAAGAAGGCAGCACTGGATGTAGTCGGGCGGTATTCGATGAGGAAACATGGATACTCATGGAATAACCCCCCAGACGTACTCAAGGACGCAGCCGATATAGCAAGCAGTTCAGGTGAATGTAGTCCATTCACAGCAAACATCACAAACAGGAGAGAAACTTAGGGGGATTAGCAAATGAAGAAACTGACAATGGCTATTGTTACAGCATTGGTGCTGGCACTAGCGACTCCGGCTCTAGCTGCCGAGATCAATCTCGGTGGCTCCCTCGAGACCCGTTTCAACTTTGGCCCCAAGGGCGAAGAAGAGTGGAAGGACTGGGGTATTCAGGCTGATAACGGCATGTCTATGAAGCTAGACGTTAACGCTGGTGAGAAGGTTCGTGTAGGCCTGGAGTTCGAGGACAAGAGAATTGGGCTGGATGACGATGACGAACTAACCGACGGTCATAATGACGTCAATGGCGAGGAACTCAACATCAAGTTGGACAAGGCATATCTGGAGACCACCGGTGCTCTGTGGAACGGTGGGCCAGACTTGGTTACCACCATTGGTGACGTCGATGTGGAGTTCAATGATTATGTTGGTACCCTTAGCGATAGCAACGGTATTAAAGTAGAAGGCATCGAAGTCGGCCCTGTCAATGCAAGAGCTTTCTATGCATGGAACAATGGGCAAGTAGGTGCAGCGGTTGACACAGCTTATGCAGACATCGACCTAGGCGCAGCCATCGTTACCGATGGGGAGAAAGTCGAGGCTGCTGGTAGCGCAGGTACGGAGATCTCCGGTGTTAAGGTCAAGGCGGAAGGTGCCATAGACAGAGACAGCAACATTGCTTACAAGTTAACCGGGGAGACCGAGGTTATGCCAAATGTGATTCTAAAGGGCGGCTATCGCGACTCCGTAGGCTTCAGCAGTGCCAACGCTAAGCTAGATGACGATGACGCTCCTGTCGCTTATGATGATAACAAGGGCTTCAACGTAGGCGTAGCTACTAACCAGTACGGTATCGATATGGAAGCTAATTACGATCAGCCGAAGGAAGAGATAACCTTCTCCGCTGATAAGGATATCGAACTTGCCGGTCTTACCGTCAAGGGCGAGTATGATGCCAAGTATCGGAAAGAACAGGCGATTGAGCACAAGGTAAAGGTCAGCTCCGCTATTGATATGGTGCCACAGCTGCAGGGTCTAGAAGTCAGTGCAGGCGCTACTATCAACAAGAGCAACACCGAAGGCGAGAACAACTGGAACGTAGGCGCTGATTATCAGGCTCCTAACGGCATGAATTTTGGTGCCGAGTATCACTCCAACGACGGCCCCTCAGCCTACGCCGGTCTCAAAGTCGAGTTCTAGTAGTCTCTACACGCAACAGCAAAAGCCCCTGGCTCCCGCCGGGGGCTTCTTTCGTCCCCCTCAAGTTCATTTCCCTATCTTGAGAGAAACCTCCTCACTTGGAAGGAACAATGTATAGTATCTCCGAATAGAGAATACTAAAGAAGAGAGGGCAAGACATCCTTTAGTACCACCATCGGGAGGCCGTCCACGGAAACCACATTTTAGTGGAAAAATTTCCAGTCTAGAAGAAGGAGTTTACTGGGGAAGAAAGAATAGATAACCAGAACCCTAGATTTACTATCTCTATGCATGTGTGCAACATCAAATGTCTATGAATCCTGGGAAGGGCTTGGTGTGAAAGGAGGTGCACGTACCCAGTTTGGCCAAGACCTCAAAGGAAAACATAGAGGTGCGGTAGCTGAATTACGAGGAGAAAAAGGAAACAAGGCAACTTTTTCACTCCCTCACATATCAAACACCGCATCGATAACTATCTCGAAGACAAACTGAGGGGGAAAAGAAATGAAAAAGTCACTAGTAATTGCCCTGATCATGGTATTGGCCATGGCAGGGATCGCTTCTGCTGAGGTTAATTTCGGCGGAGAGTTGAAGGTTGAGTATGTAGTCGATACTGACAAAGAAGCGGCAGGAACTGGTAAGGCCTCTGCTCCTCTCCTACTGAAGGCCGTTGCTGAGGAAGAGGGAGTATGGAAGGCAGATGCTGAGCTCAAAGTGTCGGCAACGAATTCCGATGATCGGATGAAGGTTGGCAAGTGGTCTATGAACCTAACCGACGAGCTCTTTGTCGCAGACCTATGGGGCGGCGGTTTGGAGAAGACCGAGGTCAAGACTCCGCTGGAGTTCATCAAGGCTGGTAAGAAAGCCAACGACGATAGCGCTAAGCTCCGGGTCACCAGCGATGTAGCTGGCTATGTCGACCTAACCCTAGATTACGATCCCAACACATTGTTCGTGTTTGCTAAGAAGCCTCTCGATGACGTCACCGTTGGCGGCGCTATCAAGAAGGATTTGGCAGATGAGGGCGTAGTAGGTGTCGGTCATGTCGTCTACACAGCAGGTGCACTCACCCTTACTGGGGAAGCCGGTGTCGATACAGTCGTGGCTGATAAGGATAACACCATGCTCGGCGGTAAGGTTGCCTATAAACTGAGCGATCAGCTGACTGTCAACGGCAAGGTTACCCACAAGGCGAAGAATCTCGTAAAGGTTGACGAAGAGCCCGTCGGTGAGCTAGTAATTGAGCCGGGCGTGACCTATACCGAGAACCTGTTCAAGGCCAATGCAACTTATACTCGCAAAGACGATCTTGACAAAGACGAGACCAAGGCTACGAACAAGATCAAGGCGAATGTAACCTATCGGTCCAACGAAGATGTCGCGTTCGATGATCTCTTCGACGATTATGATACCTTAACAGGGTATGCCGCCTTTGCCGAGGCTGCCTATACCACTGCCAAAGACGTCGAGGGGGACAAAGAGCCACTCATCGAAGCCACCCTCAAGGGCGCCGGTGTAGCAGTACCTGATATGGTTTGGGCATACGGCGAGTTTGCGTACAAGTCCGATAAGGACGAGAACGTAAAGGACGAGGACTTCCAGTTCATTATCGGCAACAACAAACTGACCGAGGATGCGGTTTTGTTTGTCAAGGACTACTATAAAGTGACTGCTGAAGGTACGGTACAGCTCACTGATAAGGTGAAGATCGTTCCTGCAGTGAAGTTTGGCAAGTGGACTGCCCTTTCAGGCACCAAGAGCGAGGACTACGTAGCTGCAGTACCGGATAAGGTCGAGTGGAAGACCGATGCGGACGGCAAGCCGACC